>Ga0256786_1000378_pt1 | contig 23475 bp, 14 predicted proteins | sample MC6MC0937MT_FD_186053 | JGI IMG/M metagenome (GOLD analysis project Ga0256786, IMG submission 186053) | Metatranscriptome of enriched soil aggregate microbial communities from Iowa State University, Ames, United States - MC6-MC0937-MT... | ecosystem: Environmental > Terrestrial > Soil >...
ATGAAATTTATTATTTCAAGTGGTGAACTGCAGAAGGCTTTGCAAACTGTAAGTGGCGTAATATCAAGTTCTCAGTCGAGACCGATTTTAGAAAACTATCTTTTTGAACTAAACGAAAACAACCTTACCATTACTGCATCTGATGGCGAAACTACGCTGATTACTTCTTTGGAGGTAAAGTCGGACGATTCAGGTAAATTTGCTGTTCCTGCCAAGATTTTTCAAGATTTTATCAAAACGTATGGTGAGCAACCTCTTACTTTGGCAGTGAAAGATAATGCTGAAGGAACTGGAAGTCAGCTTGAGATTTTGGATGAGAAAGATAACTTTGCTGTTGCATTAGACAACGCAGATGATTATCCTGAACTTCCTGAATTTGATGCTTCACAATCTGTAACAATGCCTGCAGGAGTTTTGTCTGAAGCTTTAACCAACACTCTTTTTGCAACAAGTAACGATTCTCTTCGTCCGGTAATGACGGGAGTTTTGTTCCAGTTTGGAGAGAACGAAACCAACTTTGTTTCTACAGATTCTCACCGATTGGTTGTTTATAAAAGAACAGACCTGATGAATGCCGAGCCAATGGAATTCATCATGCCTAAAAAGCCTTTAAATATTTTCAAAAATATTTTAGCAAGCTCAAACGAAGATCTTACCATCGACTTTAACGAGAATATGGCTAAATTTACTTTTGGTAAACATATCTGGATTTGTAGATTAATTGACGGAAAATATCCTAATTATACTGCAGTAATCCCGAAAGAAAATCCGAATGTATTGACGATTAACAGAAACCTTTTATTGGGTGCAATCAAGAGAGCGTCGATCATGTCGAATAAATCGACAAATCAGGTTAGATTTAAGTTGTCTGCAAACATTCTTCACCTTCATGCAGAAGACACAGAATATGCAAACAAAGCAGATATGCAGATTCCTTGTGATTACAATGGTGAAGACATCAACATCGGTTTCAGCTCTAAGTTTTTAACAGAAATGTTGGGTATTTTAGGAGCGGATGATATTACGATGAAAATGTCTCAGCCAAACAGACCGGGAATCATCGAGCCTCTTGACGGACTTGAAGAAAACGAAAATATCTTAATGCTTTCAATGCCGGTAATCGGATTGTAAGATTTGATTAAAAAATATAAAAAAGGATTTCAATTTTGAAATCCTTTTTTTGTGAAATTATTTTAACCTATTTTCCGATTCCAACTTTCCAATCAAATTCCCCTTTACCACCGTGAAAGTATGATCCTTCGCTTCCGCAAAAGAAATATCATATTTTCTCTCAATACTTCTCAAATCCTCCGGAAATTGAGATAAAAGATGATTGTAATATTCATCAAGAAAATCATTTGATGGCATTTTGTAGTTAATCTTCAGCTGAAAACGTCGCAGTAGAGCAGTATCAATAATTTCTGCATGATTTGTCGCACAAAGTAAAAGCGAATTTTCAGGGTAATAATCAATGAGCTGAATCAAGGTGTTGACGAGTCTTCTCATTTCTCCGACATCTTTATCGTCGCTTCCACGAGCTTTTCCGATTTGGTCTAACTCGTCAAGAAAAAGAACGGATCTTTCTCTTGCAGCTTTATCGAAAATCATTTTGATATTTTGAGAAGTTTCACCTATTCTGGAGGAGACGATATTGCTCAGATTAAGAATAATAATATTTTTGCCTAAAGCATTGGCAATGGCTTTTGCTGTCATGGTTTTACCACAACCCGAACTTCCCTGTAAAAGGATTTTGTTGTTGACAGGAAGACTGTATTCCTGTAGCTCTTTAATATAGGTGTGTTCTTTGATGAGCTGTACAAATTGCTTTTTGTTTTGGGGTTCAAGATAAACTTCGTTGAGCGTTACTGCTTCTTTATCCTGAATGATAAGATCGTACAGATTCATAGTTACAAAACATTATATTGATTTGCAAAGATAATTCATTTCGAGAATTTTTTCTCAAAATGCATTATTATGAAAAGTAAGTATTGAAAAATCTTTAAAAAAATAAAAGATGTGAGAGTCTTATGTTTTGGGCTCTTTTACTCCGGGTGAGTAAAAGAGCAGCAGTTTAAAACTGCAAACATAAAAATAATAAAATTTGTTAATAGGCTGAAAGTTTTTTAATAAAAAACTAGTTCCCTTCTTTTTTTACTGTTGCAAAATATGAAGTAACTAAAATAGCACATGTTGCAATACCGATGTAAGCGATCATAATTATTGAATTTTTAATTAATTTAAATTTTGTTGCGAATTTTATAATGCAAATTTACGACATTTTTTGTAATCCACGAACTCTCTCATATGATGTTTGTCACTGTTTTAGTTAGGTTTGAGGCTGTTTTAAGAATTGTTTACATTGAGTTTTTATGATAATTAAAGTGATTTAAACTTATTATTTGATTATTTAATTGATAAAAATATGTAAAATTGATAATTATTATACATAGGGTGTTGGAGATTTGATAATTTAAAAATTATCAAAATAGTATGCCTTGCATTTAGAATTGTGTAATTTTTTAAAAAAGAGTTAATACAGAAAAGATAGAATTTAATATTACATTCTCTAAGGTAAAATTTGATCATTTATGCAGAAGAAACTTGTCCGTTTACTTTTTCCGGTATCTTTTTTAATGACTTCTGCGCCACAAATCGGGCAATTTTTCTGGTGATAAATCTGAAAATGTTTACTGAGAACATTGGCTTTTTTCCATTTTTTAAAATCGAAACCGTAATTTCTAGCTTCTGTGATAATTTCTTTTAATTTTTCCGGAGGTAAATTTCCAATCAGACTTTCAGGATGAATTCCCACTCTGAACAAAGCTTCATTTTTAATAATATTCCCAACGCCGGAGAATATATCCTGATTCATCAATGCATCACAGATCATCATTTTAGGAGCTGCTTTTAAAGTTTGCTCAGTTTTTTCAGGATTCCATTTCCTACTCATGATATCGGCTTCCCAATCGATTTTTAATAGAAAACTTTCATCAACGACTTTTACCACGCAGGTATAAAAATACATTCCGCCATCTTCGAAAGTCAGTCCTAACCGTAACGTGTCAATATCTTTTCTTTTATATAAACTATAAGAACCGAACATCATGAGATGAATTTTGAAAATAATCTTATCAAAAATTAGAAACGTTTGTTTTCCAAAAGTTTTGATCTCACGGAGGATTTCTCCCTCAATTTCGGAATTGTCAGGGACTTCACTTCCGCTAACTTCAATGACTTTTTCACCTACAAATTTTTGCAGATCTTCTTTCATAAGAACAATTGTTGGACCTTCAGGCATGACTTTGTTTTTTAAGAAAAATTCAAATATTGTTCCTTTAAAAATAAAATTTGAAGTAATTTTGGAAAATGATGAATTTGAATCAGATTTTTACCAGTCAGAGAACAGGTAATAATCCTAATACTATTGCTTCAAGAACAGATTTTCAGAGAGATTTTGACCGAATTATCTTTTCATCGGCATTCCGAAGACTGCAGAATAAGACCCAGGTTTTTCCGCTTCCGGGAAGTGTTTTTGTGCACAACCGTCTAACGCATTCTTTGGAAGTTTCTTCTGTGGGAAGAAGTTTGGGAAGTGTGATAGGAGAGTTTATTCATGATAATTTTAAGAATGATCTTAATGAAGATTCTAAAAGTTTTTACCTTCATAATTTAGGAAACGTAATTGCAGCGGCTTGTTTGTGTCACGATGTCGGAAATCCGGCTTTCGGGCATTCAGGTGAAGATGCGATTGCGAGTTATTTTGAAAGAAATGAAAATCAGATAAAATCTAAATTCTCAGAGAAAGAGTGGGCAGATCTTGTAAATTTTGAAGGAAATGCCAATGCAATCCGAGTACTTACTCACCAGCAACAAGGAAAAGATTTTGGTGGAACGCAGCTTACTTTTACTACTCTGGCAAGTATCGCAAAGTATCCGTGTGAAGCTGTTGCAAAAGAAAAAGGAATTATACACAGAAAGAAATTCGGTTTTTTCCAGAATGAAAAAGAGACTTTTCTTGAAATTGCAAAAGGAGTGAAGCTGCTTCAGGAAAATGATGAACCCTATATTTTTAAAAGACATCCTTTTGTCTGGCTTGTAGAAGCGGCAGATGATATTTGCTATAATATTATCGATATGGAAGATGCGCACCGTTTGGGAATCGTATCAACAGCAGACTGCAAGAATCTTTTCTTTGAACTGGTAAAATCGGAAACCGATGATATTAAAAGAGTTGATTCAAAACTGAATTCTATCGGTAATGAAAATGAGCAGATTTCTTATTTGAGAGCGAAAGTGATCAATGCATTAATTAATAAATCTGTTGAGCTTTATAGAAATAATTTTAATACGATTCTTGAAGGAAATTTAGATAAAGGACTTCTGGATATTTATAAGTCTGAAAATAACGCTTTGCAGGATATAGAATCTTTCTCTATAGAAAAAATATATAATCACAGAGCAGTGGTGGAAATCGAAAATGCAGGCTACAATGTAATGTACGAATTGCTGGATCATTTCATTCCCTCAATTCTAAAGCATGGTGATGAAAGGAAATCTTATGATAAAAAAGCCCTGAAGCTTTTACCGCAGCAATTTGTATATCAGGATGGAACCGATTATCAGAAAGTTTTGGGTGTGATCGACTTTGTTTCCGGAATGACGGATAATTATGCCACCGATCTTTACAGAAAAATCAAGGGAATTGATATCGGAATGACGGTGTAGGAAGTTGGGTAAGGAAGATGAAGGCTGAAAGCGGGAAGTTTTACAAGCGTTATAAACTTCAGACTTCCATCTTCAAACTTCCAGCAAATTAATTAAGTAACTCATTCGCTTCTTCTATTAATGATTTCATTAAAGTTGAAGCTTTTTTATGCTTTAAAATCGGTGCAATCTGACCAGACCAAAAGAAAACCAGATCATTTTTCTGCTGTTCCAGAGCTGCTTTTCTCAATGCACCCATAAATGTGGTCTGTAAAGGAAAAGGTAAGGTTTTATCGGTTGCTGCTAAAACGTTTCGAGAAATTTTAGTTGTAATTCCGCGTCCTAATCTTCCGGTATAAGCTCTGGATAGGGTGGTGGATTTTGCAGCATCGGAGAATAAAAATTCTTTGTGAATTGGTAAAGCTCCGGATTCTTCGGTTGCCAAAAATGCAGTTCCGATTTGTACAGCTTCAGCTCCTAAAGTGAATGCTCCGGCAATTCCACGACCATTAGCGATTCCTCCGGCTGCAACGACAGGGATTTTTACTTTATCTTTAATTAATTGAATTAAAACGAAAGTTCCCGTTGTAGAAAGTTCGGATTGATCTAAAAATGAAGGTCGATGACCGCCGCTTTCAAAACCGGAAGCAACAATTACGTCAACTCCCAATTTTTCCAAAGCGATGGCTTCATCCAAAGTTGTGGCATTTCCGAAAACGATAGTTCCCTGTTTGTGAAGGTCTTCAATAATGTTTACATCTAAAAGTCCGAACATAAAGCTGAAAACTTTAGGTTTAATATCAAAAACTACTTGCAGCTGGTTTTGAAATCTTGATTCAAAAGAGGGTGGAGGTGCAGGAATTTCGGTATTTAAAAAATCAAAATAATGTTTGAAAGTTTCAACCGCTTTTTCATACTGTTTTTTAGTGTGCTCTTCATCGATGATGTCATGATCGTTTACCCAAAGATTAAGATTGTAAGGTTTATCGGTTTTCGACTGTATTTCTTTATGAATATCATAAATTTCCTGAGGGGATAAAGTATAAGCTCCAAATCCGCCCAAACCGCCAAGATTACTCACTGTCGATGTCAGTTCAACCGTTGATAAACCTCCGCCAAAAGGACCTTGCATAATGGGATAATCGATTCCCAATAATTCTGTAATTCTGTTTTTATTCCACATGATTTGATGATTTTGGTTAAGAAATTATAGTTATAAATTATCGTTTTAGTATTGATTATAAATTTCCTTATAAAGATTGTTGTAAGGAATACCAATTTTTAGGTTAGTAAGACAGATCTTCGATTTTATAATCACATATTTTTTGTAATTCAAAATTAACTTTTTCCAAATATTTTCTAGTTTAAAATATCAAATGATTTTTTAAATTAATTGTTAGTTAATCGATCGCAACAGAACTTATATTTATTTTTAGTATATTTAAACAAAACACAAATGTAAAGTGTTTTAAAAAAATAAAAATTATTACGACACACTTAAAAAATTAAAATTTATGATCTACCTTGGTATTTTAGTCTTTTTCGGACTTATCACATTATTCGCTTCTTTTTTTACGGTAAAGCAAGAATCTGCTGCAGTGGTAGAAAGATTAGGCAAATTCTTAAAAGTAAGCCACGCCGGTTTGCATTTGAAAATTCCTTTTTTTGATCAGATTTCTAAGCGTCTGAATCTTAGAATTCAGCAATTAGACGTTATTATTGATACTAAAACTCTGGATAACGTATTCATTAAAATGAAAGTTTCTGTACAGTATCAGGTAATCAGAGAAAATGTGAAAGATGCATACTATCGTTTGGAAAATCCTGAAAATCAGATTACTTCTTACGTATTTGATGTTGTAAGAGCGGAAGTTCCCAAAACAAAATTAGACGATGTATTCGTAAGAAAAGATGATATTGCAATTGCTGTAAAAAGTGAATTGCAGGAAGCAATGCAAAGTTACGGATATGATATTATTAAGGCTCTGGTAACCGATATTGATCCGGATGAACAGGTAAAACATGCTATGAACAGAATTAACGCTGCTGAACGTGAAAAAACTGCCGCAGAATACGAATCTGAAGCACAAAGAATTAGGATTGTAGCTGTTGCAAAAGCTGAAGCAGAATCTAAAAAATTGCAGGGACAAGGTATTGCAGACCAAAGAAGGGAGATTGCAAAAGGTCTGGAAGAGTCTGTAAAAATGCTGAACGCCGCAAACATCAATGCGCAGGAAGCTTCTGCTTTGATTGTTGTAACACAACACTACGATACTTTGAATTCTATTGGAGCAAATAACAGAAGTAATTTGGTTTTACTGCCGAATTCTCCTACAGCAGCGAGTTCAATGCTGAATGATTTGGTTGTCTCAATGGCTGCAACGCAGAAAATGGATGAACTAAGTACAGCTAATTATCCGAAACCGCCGAAAGATTTTGGACAATCTGGGCACTAAAATAAAAAACCTCTCAGAAATTCATACTGAGAGGTTTTTTTTATTTCTTGGTTTTTGAAACCTGTTTTAGTAAAGTATATTTGATTGACGAACCGTCCATCGGTGGATTTTCAATTTTTTCTGTTTTTACTTTTAAAACATATTCAAATCCCGGTTCATACGTGAAGCCTTCGATATTGCTATAGAAATTCCCCCAACTGTCAGATTCTTTTTCTTTTACCTGAAGGCATTTCATGGGAGCAACTCCGGTGCAATCGACCGTTTGAGCTGCAATAATCATTGTCTTTTCATCTTTTCCGGATTCACTTGGCATAGGTTTGCATTGAGATAAAATGAAAAAAGCTGAAGCTGCTAAACTTCCTTTTAAAAGCATTGCTATATTTTTCATACTGAATATTTTTAGTTTGAATTAAACTTCTGTTTTCCGATAAGAAGTTCAAAAAATAACCTGAAATCTGAAATCAAAGACCAAAGCGGATATTTGAAAGTGGCGGGTTTATTCTTTTCAATGATGACATGACTCAACCATGCAAAACCGTATCCGAAGATCGGAACATACCATAAAAATCGTTCTTTACCCGAATAAATCACATAGCCAATTACAAAAAATACCAACAGCGTTCCAATAAAATGAAAAACTCTTGTTCCTGTTTTGCTGTGCTCAGTAAGGTAAAACTGATAAAACTCGGCGAAGGTTTTTATTCTTTCAGACATGGCATTAAGATTTAGTTTAAATATCTCAAAGCAATAAATCAGCCATTTCAGAAAAAAACGAATCACATGATGACTCGTTTTTTGTTTTTTTTAAATTTTACTGTTTCTAAGCTTGCTGTTTTTTCTGCCATAAATAAAATAGAAAATCAAGCCTAAAACAAGCCATATTCCGAACCAAGACCAGTTTTCGGTACTCATTCCTGTCAAAAGATAACAACACGAAACCAATCCTAAAATTGGAATTAAAGACAATCTTTTAATGAAGGCTAAAAACGAAATAACCACACAAACTAAGTAAAAACTAATGACCGGAATGTTTGCGATAACATCTTTAAAAATGTCTGAAAAATAGGTCGGGAATAGGTAATTAACCAAGATCAAACTCAAAACGAAACCAATCGGGAAAATGAATTTTGAATTGATGTAAGGGATTTTAAATTTTCCTTTTCTTTCCTCCATTTCTTCTTCACTTTGTGGCGAAAGCATTAAAACCCCACCGCAAACAAGTACAAATGCAAACAAAGTTCCGATACTGGTGAAGTCTAAAATTAAATTTTCATCGGTAAAAAATATGGGAAGCCCCACAACAATACCGGTAAGAATTGTTGCAAACCCCGGCGTTTTATATTTAGGATGAATTTCAGATAATTTTTTTGGCATTAAACCGTCTCGGCTCATTGTCATCCAGATTCTTGGCTGTCCCATTTGGAAAACCAGTAAAACACTGGTCATCGCTACAACTGCAGAGATTGAAACGATGAAAAGCATCCATTTCACCCCTTTTAAAGCAAATATTTCTGCTAAAGGATCTGAAACTCCTAATTCGGTATAAGAAACCATTCCGGTAAGAACCAAGGCCAAAATAATATAAACAACGGTACAGATTACCAAAGAATAAATCATTCCTCTCGGTAAATCTTTCTGAGGATTTTTGGCTTCTTCCGCCAAAGTAGAAACAGCATCGAAACCAATATAGGCATAGAAAACTGCAGATACTCCCGCCATAACACCTCCAAAACCATTCGGCATAAAAGGCGTCCAGTTATCAATATCAACATACATAAAACCAACAATAATTACCAGAACAATTACAGCCAATTTGATGTAAACCATTAAATTACTCAAGTTTTTAGATTCTTTCGTTCCTCTGTAAACCAAATAGGTAATTAAAACATTAATCATTAAAGCAGGTAAATCAAAAATCACTTTTAAACTTCCCAAAAGAGGTGAGTTTTTCCATGCTAAAAAACCTTCAGCATTTTGTAGAGCTGTTGCCTTTTTTTGAAGAATAGCTGTCATGTTTTGCCCTTCTTTAAGGCTTTCTTTCACTTCATTTGAAGCTAAGTAATTTCCTAAAGCCGAATCTTTCACAAGAGTTGCTTTATTAGCGAGATAATCATTAATGCTTTGAACAAAAGCGGTATTGTTATCAAAAATTGAATGTGCAGATTTATAGTTTATCGTAAGCCATTCCGGTAAGTGGAGCCCGAATGTATCTAATAAATTGGTAAAATAACCACTCCAAGAAAAGGCGATGTAAATATTTCCGATAGAATATTCCATAATCAAAGCCCAACCAATAATCCACGCAAAAATTTCTCCGAAAGAAACATAAGCATACGTATAAGCACTACCAGAAACGGGAACTCGTGATGCAAATTCTGCATAACACATTGCCGTAAATCCGCAGGCAACTGCACAAATAGCATATAAGAAAATAACTCCCGGACCGCCGGAAAAACAGGCATTACCAATTGCACTGAAAATACCACCACCAATAATGGCAGCAATACCAAAAAAAGTTAAATCTTTTACGCTTAAAACCTTTTTCAAAGAATGGATTTCACCATTATCTTCGTTCAAAGTTGTAGAACTCAATGGTTTCCTTCTAAAAAGTTGATTCATGAAATATGATATATAAGTTGAAAAAAACAAATGTAATTATTTCTGTTAAATAATTAATATTTTCTTAATATTTCTTACACAAAAGTTAATTAGTATTAAAAAATAATCCACATACTAACATTATGTAAAAAGACTTGTTTATACAATATCTTTTCGATATTTTCGTTGATAATTTGTGGATAAAATCTTATCTGAAATTTAAAATAAATGGTCTCATTTTTGAAGCCTTCCCATTTTAAAATTTGATATTAATGAAATCAAAAAAAATACTTTTAGCGGCTGCTGTTTTCTATTTTGGAGTTTCCGAAGCGCAACAGTCTCAATACTTTACCCAAAAGGAAAACTACAGGTTTAATCTTGCCCAGAATCTTTATCAGACCAAAATATACAACGCTTCCCAATACGAATATGCACGACAGTATTTCTACAATCAGAATCTGGTGCAGTCGAAAAAAGAAGCAGCGCAGTTTTTTGATAATGTGATCGGTGTTATCCTTCAGAAAAATCATGCGGAAGAAGGTTTAACGGCTTTCATGAAAGAATATCCTAATTCGGCTTATTTTGCACAGGCGAATTTACCTTTGGCAGATTATTATCTGGCTAAAAAAGATTTTAAGGAAGCTTTAAAAACTTTAAAGAAAGTTAATCAATATCAGCTGACCCGTGAAGAAAATACGCAATATATTCTGAAACTGGGATATGCTAAATTTATGATGGGCGACGCGAAAGGTGCGATTGATGCACTAGAAGAAGCTTACAAAACTGCCGATGAATCGCAGAAAGGTGATATTGCTTATATGTTGGGACATTTGTATTATTCCAAAAGAGACAATGTTCAGGCGTTCCAATATTTTGATTCGGTAAAAGACCAGCCTAAATTTTCAAAACTGGTGCGTCCGTATTATGTGCAGATGTACTACAACGATAAAGATTATGATAAAGCGATTTCGGAAGGAACTGCTCTATTAAATGAAGATATTTCAGAATCATACAAAGCAGAGGTTCACAAAATCATCGGTGAATCTTATTTCATGAAGAATGATTATAATTCTGCTTATCCGCATCTGAAAGATTATCTGGCGGTACAATTGAATCCTTCAGAAAATGACTTGTACGAAATGGGATTTGTAGCTGCTCAGTTGAAGAAATATGACGAAGCAGTTTCTTATTATAACCAGTTACTAAACAGCAATTCGGCTTTGGCTCAGAATGCCTATTATCAGTTAGGAAATGCTTATTTAGCGGTTGACAAAAAGCAGGAAGCTCTTTCTGCCTTCCGTTCGTCTTATCAGATGGATTATGATGCGAATGTGAAAAAACTGGCGCACGAACAGTATGCAAAATTAAGCTACGACATCGGAAACCCGTTTGAAAATCCTACAAACGTTATCCAGAACTATATCACCATCAACAATAATGATGCGAAAACTTCGGAAATGAGATCACTTTTGGTGAAATCGTATCTGTATTCCGGGAACTTTAAAGAGACATTGAATGCGATCGATAAATTGCCGAATTCTACCCCTGAAACCGATAAAGTAGATCAGGAAGTTTCTTATTTATTGGGAACTGAGGAATTCAACAAAGGTAATTTTGACGAAGCGGAAAGATATTTCTTAAGAAGTCTGGAGTTTGATTTAAATAAAGAATTCCACAGCAGAGCGTTGTATTGGCTGGGTCAGGTTTATTATCAGAAAGGAAATTATCCTTCGGCAATTGCCCGTTACGAGAAATTAGCGAATGAAAGTTTCCCTGAAAAACAGCAGTTACCTTACGATTTGGGATATGCTTATTTTAAATCTAAAAAATTCGATCAGGCTGAACAGTATTTCACCCAATATTTAAAAGATCCAAAACCTGAATTTAAAAATGATGCTGAGCTTCGTTTAGCAGATATTAATTATGCTAATAATGATCTGGATCAGGCAATTGCGATTTACGATAAAAATGAAGACGCTACAGATTATACTTTATATCAAAAAGCTTTGGCTTTAGGATTTAAAAATGATCATGCAGCGAAAATCACGAACTTAAAATCATTGATTTCAAAATATCCTGCTTCCGAATACATCGATGATGCGCAATATGAAATCGGAGTAGCTTATGCAGCTCAGAATGATTACAGCAATTCAAACGATTTCTTCGGAAAAGTTGTTAAATCTTCTTCAGACAAAGATTTGATGGCAAATGCAGCGATTTACAGAGCGCAGAATTATATCGACCAGAATCAAAATGATAAAGCGCTATCTGAACTGAAATCTTTAGGCGAACAGTATAAAAATACGGCTTATGCACAAAAAATTGTTCAGGCAGCAAAACCTATTTTTACGAAAAATGGTGATGTTTCAGGATATGAAAGTTTTGCAAGAAATATAGGAGTGAATGTTGATGCATCAGAAATCGATGAAATCAACCTATCAACCGGAAAACAGTACTTCACAAAGAAAGATTACAAAAATGCAATTTCTTATTACGAGAAATATTTAACCCAAAATCCTACCGGAGAAGGTCTTTATCAGGCTAAATACGAGTTAGGAGAAAGTTATTATCAGACCAATAATCCTACAAAAGCACTCTTGGTTCTTCAGGAAGTAGGAAATGTTCAGAACGATTATCAGGATGATGCGCAGACCCGTTTAGCACAAATTTATTTGGCTCAGGGGAATTCTGCAGAAGCTAAGAAGTATTTAGAGAATATCAGAAATTCGTCAGACGTTAATGTGAAAAATTATGCGAATGTAGAATTGATGAAAGTGTATGCGGAAGAAAAGAATTTCTCAGAAGCAGAAAAATTAGCCAATGCCGTAATCAGCAACAACAAAAACTCTGCAGCGGTAATTGAAACTGCAAAAGTAATCAAGGCGAGAAGTCTGATGAATTCAGGAAAAGATAAAGACGCTCAAACGGCTTACACGGCTCTTGAAAAATCATCAAACACCGAAGTTGCAGCTGAAGCATTGTATGCAAAAGCATTCTATCAGAATAAAGCAAAAGCATACAAATCATCCAACGAAACGATCTTTAAAATTGCCAACAATTACGCATCAGAAGATTATTGGGGAGCAAAAGCTTTGGTGTTGATGGCTAAAAATTATGTCGGTCTGAAAGATAATTATCAGGCAAGTTATACCTGTGACCAGATTATTGCAAACTATGCTGATTTCCCTGAAATTGTAGCGGAAGCGAAAGAGGTTAAAAAGACTATTAAAAAGTAAAATGTACTCATGTATTCAGTACAGCAGATTATTAATTCTAAATCATTAATCCTTTGTACATCAATACTTAATACAATAAGCAATGAACAAGAAAATTCAAATATTATCTATACTATTCTTAGGAATTTCGTCGGTAGCGTTTTCTCAGATCAAAGAAGAGAAGCTTATTCTTAATAAAAAAAGAGAGCCGGAAGTAAAGAAAATCGAGAAGAAAAAAACTTCTGTGGTGACGGAAAAAAATTATCCGCCGGAAGAGAAATCAGCAAATCCTGTGAAATATACCATTACGGATGTTCCTGCCGTTTCAGATTTTAAAACTTCTACGATTCAGGGTGAAGATGTTGCTCCGAAATTTGACGGAACGGCTCAGAATAACTATTTCCAGCTCGGAATGGGGAACTATGGGAAGATTTTAGCGGATGCTAATGTCTCTACAACTCTTGAAAATAAATTGGAAGTGGGTGCAGATGTTCATGTTTTATCAACCAACGGTCTGAAAAAAGATTACGATTGGGATTCCAAACAAAGTTCTGCAACTCTTGGAGCTTTTTTAAATTCTTACGGAGAGAAAGGTAAGATCAATGTGAATGCTGAATATGGTTTAAATAACTATAATTACTACGGAATTTATGCTTTAACACCTTCAGCAGATGTTGATTTGAAACAGCAAGTGAATCAGTTTAAGGTAAACGGTTACTACGATTTTTATTCAAATGAAATTCTGAATGACGTAAGAGTAAAATCTTCATTTTTATCGGATCATTTTGATGCAAAAGAAAATCAGGCTTCCATATTGGCAAACCTCTCAAAACACGCGGTTGAGATTGCAAAAAGTGGAATCGTGATGAATGCTGATTTAGGTTTAGGCTTGGAAACGGTAAAAACGGATTTTAATCTTTTAAATAAAAATTCTGCAACATTTTTCAACGCTAATATTACGCCTAAACTGACTTTTGCTAAAGGAGAATCTTATTTGATGCTCGGTTCTGGAATTACTTTTCTAAATGCAAGAAATTCAAACTTAATTTTAGCGGAAGAATTAAAGAATAATAAAACGTATTGGTTTCCGCAGGCTGAATTTCAGGTGGCTGCTTCAAAAGAATTTAAATTCTATGGTGGAGTTGACGGTGGTTTAAAATTGAACACATACGCTGAACTTTTACAGGAAAATCCTTTTTTGGTATCTGACCAGATGTTGAGACCAACAGAAACCCAATATCATATTTATGCAGGTTTGAGAGGAGATATTGATGAGACTTTCAAATATGATGTTTCTGCAGGATTCGGAAAAATGAGAAATATTATGTTCTTCGGAGCCAATAATCTTTTCAATAATGAGTTTACTTTAGACAGATCGGGATATGATTTTGCAAATACTTTTTCTGCCATTTATGATGACGGAAATGTAAGCGATATTAAAGGTAGTTTGCAGTATTTCCCATTAGAAAACCTTATTGTGGATGCTGATGTGAGATTTTTGAAGTATGATCTGAAGAATTATGAAAACATTTATAATGTTCCTTTAGTGAGCGGAAGTATCGGTGCAAAATATACGATGTTGGAGAAAAAATTGTCTTTAGGGTTCAAAGGAATTTTTGCAACAGACAGAACGACAAATTCTTACATGCTTGAAGAAACGGGAAGTTCTGCATTAATTTTCCAGTCTACGGAAGATACCAATGATAAAGTTGGTGGTTATGCAGATTTAAACTTGTCTGCAGAGTATAAAATTCACAAAAATTTCAGTATTTTCGCACTCGGAAACAATCTTCTGAGCTCAAAATATCAAACGTACAAAGGATATAAAGTTCTTGGTGCACAGATTTTGGGAGGTGTGAAGATCACGTTCTAGATATGGGTAATGAGTAATTAGTAATGGGCAATATTTGCATTATTTATTACTAATTACTTATCACTTATAAAAACCGGCTGCGTAGTTCAACTGGATAGAATATCAGATTTCGGCTCTGAGGGTTGGGGGTTCGAATCCCTTCGCAGTCACCCAATAAGAGAAAGCATTTTTAAATAATGCTTTCTCTTTTTTTATGTTGGAATTAATTGCTAATCAATATTTTTTTTAATAATTCAAGTTTAATTGTGTTGTTTGAAATGCATTTTCATAGAATTTTAGTTTTAAAATAGATTACAGCACAGTTTTTTTGTCTTCATCATCTTTATTTTGATCTTAGTGAGTTTTTTTGAAATTTCATCTCTTGATCAAATTCTTCTTTGATCTCAATATTTTTGTGAGTTAAGTTTGATTTTGCAGATCCATTTCTGGTGCATTGCTCTTCTTTTTTACAGTTGCTTCTTATAGGATAATTAAATTTTTTAATGTTAAAAATAAACTAATATGAATTGTAAATATTTCACATATTTTTGATATTTTTACCCCGGGATCTTTTGTAATTATTCGTTCCTAAGATTATGAGATACGTAAAAACTAATAACCAGATCATCTTATGAAAAAAAAACTACTCATTATTTATTTTTTATTTCAGGCAAGTTTATTTCTATCACAGACCTATCAATGGCAATGGGCTAAACAGGGTGGAGGCAATAATGGTCATGATGTTTTCGCATCTACTTCCGCAGATGAAAATATCAAAGCGATTACGACTGACAATAATGGCAATTATTATTTTCTTACCTGGATTTATAATAACCAGCCATTAGTAAATGACTCTCCTGTAACAGTATATGGAACCCGGGATTTGCTGTTATATTCTACGGATTGTGTTGGGAATCTGCGATGGAAAACCGTTATTGGTGGATATACCAATTCAGAATTTGCCATGAAAATAGAAGTAGATAATAACGGCGGAATATATTTAATGGCCAATCTTTCAAATAATGTTGCTGTGGATTCTCCTTCGAACTTCAGCCCAACACATTTGGATACGAATGTTACATTGCCGGTTATTTCTGCTCTTCCTGCACCGCCTTATCCGTACGGTAATGCAATAGATCCCGCTTTTAAAACAATGTACCTTCTCAAATACAATACTGCTACCGGTAATTTGGTTTGGTATAAAGCTTTGCAGGGAGATGTAACGTTTCCTGTAGGAAGAGGTGATAACGGTCTTTGGGACATGGATGGCAATAAAAATATTCATGCTGTTCTTGGTTTTTACAAAGGAACTCATCTTGATGGGAAAATTACGGTACCCAATTCGTTTGATTATGATATAGCTTTAGGGAATAACAATGTAGGTCCTCAATATTATCTTGTAAAATTTAATTATGACAATGGAAATATGACCGTTGCCCCGAATCCGATGTTGCTTCCTATTACCGGTAATTTTGGAGGAACATCTATTGACGGTCAGGCAAAATTGCTGTATGATGAAAATCTGAATCGATATTATATTACAGGCAGGAGAATGTACGGAACCGGTAGTTTTCAATATACCAATCTATCTTATGGCGGATTACCATTCAACAATGAAGGTTTTATTTTTACGTTTGACGGAGCTACAGGAAACGAGATATGGAGGAAAGAATTTGTGTTTCCATTCATGGGGCCGGGGCAGAAGCAGTTCGAAAAAATTTTCGACATCAAAAAAGATCAAAACTCCAATATTTATATTTGTGGGCACTATTCTAAATTTCCGGTAAATAATGTAAATGGCTGGTCACCAACCTGTACTTTTGGCAATTTCACCTTGCCCTCAACCAATTTGAATAATACAATTCCTTTTGTTGCTAAAATGAACCCTTCAGGAAATGTGCTTTGGATGACAGTGCCGCTTGAGAACGGATTAAACGGTATTCATGATGACCAGTCGCTCTCCGTAAATTTCATTGGAGGCTTGGCGATCAATGGTAATGAAATAGCTTTTACAAAAGGAGCAATTCGCGAAAAATGGGCTAATTTTCCGCTGACAAAACCATTAAATGCAAGATCAGATCCCTTTATGGTACGATTGAATCTTCAAACCGGAGCTGTCATCGCAACACATGAAATTGAAAGTAATTATTCTACCGAGGATCAGATTACGGCTGTTACAGTTGATAAAGATGGGAATTATATTGTCGGAGGTTTTTTTACCGATCAATTATTTGCTGCTTCTAATGATGGGATTCCTACTTTATACAGTACAAGTATGACCGGGTATTCTCAATTCTTTATTGCCAAATTGGGAAGTAGCTCCAATTGTTCACTCAATACTGGTGAAGTTAAAGCTGATGTTGCCGGAATTGATATATATCCGAATCCAATTACAGATATTTTAAATATAAGAAGCAAAAATAAGCTGGAAAGCTTTGAATTGTATTCTTCAGTAGGACAGAGAATTTCTGGCGGTAAATTGCAAGATAATAATGCGAAAATTAATTTCAATTCGTTTAGTGCTGGTATTTATTATTTAAAGATTAGAACTGATAAATCTGTAGTGACAGAAAAAGTGGTGAAGAAATAATGTAAAAAATTTTTGCGGCTTATAGTTGGGTTTAATTGAAAATTATACTGATAACTTGAATTTCCATCTAATTAATTAAGTATATTTTATTTAATATATATCACTTAATTTTGATATTTATTGTTGAAAGTTGCTGATTACAAACAGGTTCGTTATCTTTGAAAACAATAGGGTAGTGATACGAATACTTATAGCCCATGATTTGATTGATCCGTTATTCAATCGAAAACCAAAAAACAAATTACTATGAAAAGCACTTTAGCTGTAGCACTTTTATTTATTTTTAATTTTTTCTATTCGCAAAGTGTTTTTGAATTTGAACGTAGCTGGGGAACTTATTTCGGAGCAAATGGCGGTCAGATAGCCGGTATACATACCACAAAAGGAATTTTATTTGATTCTCAACAAAATCTTCATGTAAGAGGCAGTATGTGGAATCAGCAAAACATGACTGGTAGCTATTTTAATCAGTTTTTACTAGGCGGTGGTAGTTCTTGGGGCAATCAACAAAATGATATTTACGGTTTTGATGCAAATTTATCTTCATCGGGTATGCTTTCTTATTATGGATATCTCAATGCATTGGATTCAAAATCTTTAGAAAAAGTAGATCAGCAGGATAATAAATATTACTTGTTTTTTGGAAGTCCGCCATCAGTACAAACTACAGCAGGAGTATATTTACCCAATGATCCACAACCATCTTCTACTCATAAGGTAATACTGGCGAAGTATTCTTCCGCAGGAGTTTTGATTTGGGCTTCGTATCTACCATCTATTTCCAGAGCTATAAATCTTGAATTGGATGAAGCAGGCAATGTTTACGTATCTGGAGAAACACAAATGCTGCAGAATATTTCAAATCCGGGTGTATTGCAGGAAAATTACGATATTATTTATGATTCTGCAGGACAATTAATTCCTAGCGGCTATTTGATGAAACTCTCTCCAAGCGGGCAGAAAATTTGGGGTACGTATATGCCTACAGGTTTAAGCATTTCTATGCAATATTTTAACGGAGCATTGTATATGCTTACCGGCATGAACACTAATTCAGCATTGAGTACAATGGCGACTTCCGGTGCATTTCAGACATCTCCGTCAAATAATTCTATCACCAAAATGAATACTTCGGACGGAACAAGAATGTGGGGCACTTACTACGGCGGAGCTCCATCGGTCGGATTTGCAATGTTTACTGATTTAGCCGTAAATGAAACCGGACTTTATGTAACGGGTACAGATTATAATTTTGATGGTTCAAGTTTTTTCGGAACTCCAGCCAGTTTTAAGCAGAATGTAACCGGAGGCTCAGATATTTTTCTCTCGAAATTTTCATTATCTGGTAATCGTGAATGGAGTACCTATTTCGGATCATCCGGTGAAGATATGAATGAATTCGACAAAGTAATCGCTCTCGATGGTAATCAGATTTACATTACCGGAACTACGTTTGGAGGAGGAAATAATATTGCGACTCCCAATTCTTATCAGTCTGCTCCGGAATCTAATAGTGTGGGATCGCACAATTTTTATTTTGCAAAATTCAACGCATCAGGAAGTTTGTCCTGGGCATCGTATTATGGAGGCTCTTCAGCAGCTGCGGGTATTGCTATACCCATTAATGTAGCATTCAAGAATAATACACTGTATCTGTTTGGAAGCACCAATTCAAATACCGGTTACACTACAGAAGGAGCTTGGATGCCTACAAGAAATCCCTCAAACACGAATGGATTAACCTGTTTTATGGCAAAATTTAATAAAACAACATTAGCTGTAAATGAAACAAAAAAAGAAAATGAATTGATGCTGTACAATAATCCAAATAACGGAAATTTTACGTTAGAAGGTATTGTTTTGGCTAAAAAGAACTGCACAATGAAGATTCACGACGCTTCGGGAAGATTAATTGATACAAAAAAGCTAAGCAATCAGAAAAAGCAAATGTTCGAAATGCAGTCTATCCTGCAAAAAGGAAATTATATTCTTGAAATATCCGATGGAACAATATTGATTAAATCATTTAAGATGATTGTAAAATAAGCGATGAACTTTTATCACTAGATAATTGCTCATTAAATCTTTATAAATTCAATAATAAAGATTTAATGGGCAATTTGTTTTTAAATATATATTAAAAAGTAGCTGCAGGAGCGGTATCATTATTCAGTTTTCTGTTGACTTCATTCTTTTTACCTTTGGCAAAATCATAGCCGATTCCTATTATAAACATATTTCTGTTGTTGTAAATGTTGGTTGTTCCCACATAGTTGACTAAACTTTCGTCAAGAGTTTTTGTTTTATATCTTGAAGGCATTCCCAACCAGTACATTCCTGTTGTCAGCGTCCAATCTTTCAGTTTATAGTTGGCAAAAATATGATTTTGGTTTTCATTTGTATTTAAAAATGCGCCACTCAGCGTATAGACAGGAATATTAAACATATACGTTACGCTCAGGTTCTTGTACTCGGAAGAAATAGTAAAATTGTTTCCGAAATAATTGTTTTTCAGCAAAACTCCCGCATTTGTTTTTACGCGCTGCATCGTAGGATAGATATTGGCCTTAATGACCAATAATCTGTTCCCAAATGGCTTTACCGAACCGGTCAGCTGAATTCCGGCACGAGAACTAAACTGTGCATTTTCATAGGTTAAAGCATATTGTGTGTAGTTATTATACAAAACATACATACTATTGATAGCATTATCTACATAATTGTAGAAAGCATTAGCGTTAAAATCAAAAAACTTATTGTTGTAAGAATAGTTTAAATTGTTATTCCATGCTTTTTGTATAGTGAGAAAAGGGTTTCCGGTAGATACAATGTTGGGAACCACCTGATTGATATTCGGGCTCAATGTGGCACTTCCCGGGCTGTATGGAGTATAGCTGCTCGTTAATCGTAAGCTTTGATTTTTTTTAAGTTCGTAACCAAGAATAATTTTAGGAGTAATCGTCCAGTCATCATCCGTTGTTGTGGCTGTTTTATTGTGGATATTGGTTAAACCTAAACCTACACGATACATCAGCTTTTTACTTTTCCCGGCAAATTCTGAGTATAAATATTGAGTTAAATAATTAACCGAAAAATCAAAATTTCCGGCTAAATTCTCTAGGTTGTTGTCTACATTATTATTATCGATTCTGTATCCTGTGCTTAATTTTCCCGCTTTGAAATCATGAGTATAAGCAACTTCTCCTACAATACTGTTTTGTTTTGCCTGTAAATTCATATCATTATCGAAAACAATATTTCCTGTATTGATTACCCATTCTTTATCAATCTGGAAGCTTTCACTTGTGTAGGAAGATCCGACAATATTAAAGCTGATTTCGTCCTTTTTGCTCAGTTTTTTCGAAAAATAAAGGTCAAGTTTGGGTGGATTATAGTTTTCTCCGCTGTATTGTGATGTTCCGTGCAGTTCAGAATTATTGTCTTTGGTGAAAATACTCTGACCGTTTCCTTTAGAGAAATAATTGAAGATATTCATTGAAAATTTTGCCTGAAAAACATAATTATCCATCAGTGAATTTGTATATCTTAAAGCAATATCCTGATAGGTATATCCGAAATGATCTGTTTTGTTTTCGTTGGTGTTGTAATGAGAATTCTGAAGCGTGTAATCGTACACTCTGTTGCTAACCCGATTGTCATAATCTCTGAAATTGATCCCATATTCAAGCCCGAAATTGTTTCTTCCGTTGGTGTAATTGGCATACGCCTGTCCATTCACGAAACCTGTTGTCAATGCACTGCTCACCGAAGCTCCCGCTGCAAAACCCACCTCAGGATTTCTGGTGATAATATTCACTACAGTATCTGCTCTGGTTGCCCATCGAGTGGGAGGATTGTCATAATATTCAACCCGAACCACATTTTCCGGTCGTATTCCTCTTGCCTGAAGCTCTGTAGATTCCACACCATTGATTAAAAGTAAAAATTTACCACCTTTAATACTGGTAATTGTACTCGATATGGGATCGAACTGAAGTTCGGGTAAAGTTTGCAACAGGTCATTTGCATATCGTGCTTTTTTCAAAGCTTCTTCATCAAAACTGTAGACTGCTTTATCTACAAATTGTTTTTTGCGTTGTGCTTTTATCAGGACTTCCTGGATGTCTTTTGTATTCTGTACCGAATCCTGAACGGGTGATGTTGTATTCTCTTGTGCAAAAGCTAAGCTGCCTATTATAATTAAGGCTAAACTTATTTGTTTTTTCATTGTAATTTCTTGGAAAAGATTAGCGACGACAAATTTAAAACAACTGTTTGGTTTATCAAAAGAAATTTCACTTTACTTGGAATTTTTTATATTTATAAACTGAGTGATAATAATGTTTTATCAATATTTAAATTTTAATAATTAAATAAAATAAAAAATCCACTCCTAATTTGTGAGTGGATTTGAATCTAACTACTAAATATTATTTGCCAAGCTATTGATATAGTTTTCCAGATTGGTAAAACCCGATGTGGTTATGGTTTTTGCATCGGATGCATCGTTTGTATTGAGTTTGTTTTTCGTTTCCCATTTATCGGGTATGCCATCACCATCTGAATCTTTTAGTTTTGAAATCTGTGGTTTTACTTCTGGTTGTCCACCGGCAGCTGCTTCAGTTTTAAAAATCTGACCTTTTTTGCCAAGACTTTTAAAATAACTGATGATTCTCTTATCAACCGCATCCCGTTTTAAGGAACTACCGGCTTCTTTCATGACCACTTTCCAGGAATCTGCAGCAGCATTGATCTTAACATTGCTTCTTGAGATAACCGATGGTTCTTTTACCAGTGTTGCGATTTGTTTTATGAAATCTTCATCGGTAATCAATCGACCATTCACTTTGCCGTCTTTATTGAGATCGGCATAATTATCTTTATGGTAAACATGATCTGTAGCACTGAACATGCTTAAAAACTCATCCGTTGAACTGGGTCCGGCAATAAAGTAATTTCCCACAATATCCTGGTAATGGTCTGTAGCAGAATGTCCCCCCACGAAAGCGCTTTTTCCCCAGTTGTAGACTACATTATTAAGGTATTCGATCTTTGCTTTTGCTTTCGGATTCCGGCTTTGGTTTCCAGTCCACAAACTGTGATGTACGGTAATATCTACAGGATTTTCCAGAAGAGCTCCGAAACGCTGAGGATCTATACTTTCTCCAACAAGACAGTATTGTAAGGTAATATTTGTGCTGTTTTTGATATGCAGATTATCCCATCTTCCCCATTCAATAGAAACATGATCAAATATAATATCTTTCAGATCATCTGCTACAACAGTACATGCACCTTTCGGCATACTAATGCTTCCCCGGAAGCGCATATATCTTATAATACTGTTGCCACTAAAAGATACACCGTTACCATAGACGGTAATGCCGTTTCCGGGCGCGGTCTGACCTGCGATCGTAATTTCGGGTGCGGCAGAAATCTTTTCTTTAATTTTAATGACTCCGGCAACATCAAAAACAATTGTTCTCCCGCTTTGACTTACTGCATCTCTGAATGAACCCGCTCCTGAATCATTAAGATTGGTTACATGATAAACAGTACCACCACGACCGCCTGTAGCAAAACGCCCAAAACCTTCCGCTCCGGGAAAAGCCAATTGTTGGGCTTGAAATAATCCACAACCTGAACTTAATAAGATGATGGACAAATATAATTTTCTAAGCATACATAATTATTTAAAAAAATCTATAAAGATTATGAAGTTTTTCAATTTGCATCAAATTGATTTACAGCTAAGTTACTATGGGTATCTTAATAAAGTATCCTGCTCTTGAGGTGTCGGAAATATTTTTATTAATGATTTTTGAATTTGCTTTGCTTTTTAGATGACTGGAAGAATCTAAAATTTTAAATTATTAGTTCAGAAAAAAATAAATCATTACGATTAAATAAAATTATGATGAATTTATTAAATCTAATATGCTATTCTACTAATCTATTTTAATTTAAATACTGTTATTTTGAAGCGAACTTGCATTGTTAAATATTCAATAAAATGATGAAAAAACTCATATTTCATTTTATTTTATTTTTAAAAATATG
>Ga0256786_1000387_pt1 | contig 23109 bp, 18 predicted proteins | sample MC6MC0937MT_FD_186053 | JGI IMG/M metagenome (GOLD analysis project Ga0256786, IMG submission 186053) | Metatranscriptome of enriched soil aggregate microbial communities from Iowa State University, Ames, United States - MC6-MC0937-MT... | ecosystem: Environmental > Terrestrial > Soil >...
CAAAGCCAAAAATTGATAATTTATGAAGAAAATACTCACATTTATTGGATTAGCTTTAATCAGTAATTCTTTATATTCACAAGGCTCTCCCGATTACGGAAGCGGGCTGAAAGTTAATCTTAATCAACAAGGCGACAAATACGTCAGATTTATTTTATGGGATCAGTTCTGGTTAAGAAACACAGATATGAATCCCGGAAGTATGGTCGGCGGAGAAGCAACTGACAATTCCTGGAGCTTAGGAAACCGTAGATTGCGTGTTTTGGCATATGCTCAGATTTCCAAAAGATATATGATCCTTGCTCATTTTGGAATTAATAATCAAACCTTTATCAATGGCGGCGGTTCAGGAACTTCAGGAACCGGAGGCTATGGAAACGGCAAAAAACCACAGATGTTTTTTCATGATGCATGGAATGAATATGCTGTTATTTTACCCGGAGAAGCCGGAAAATTCAGTTTATCTTTGGGAGCGGGACTTCATTATTACATGGGACTTTCGCGTATGACAATGGCTTCTACATTGAATTTCCTTACTGTAGACTCTCCTATTTTCACATGGCCCTTGATAGATAATTCTGACCAGTTTGCAAGGCAATTGGGAATGTTTGCGAAAGGAAAATACGGAAAACTGGAATATCGCTTTAGCTTAAATAAACCTTTTGCAACAGATTTAGTTCCGGCAAATGTTACAGATCCTTCAAAAGCCGTAGCAGTTGACAATAACGGAAATCCAAACTTTTCAAAAGCAGGCTATGTAGAATATCAGTTTTTGGATGAAGAATCGAATACACTTCCTTTCAAAGTGGGTTCTTATCTGGGAACGAAGAAAGTTTTCAACTTGGGAGCTGGTTTTTATCATCAAAAAGACGGAACAAGAACTTCTGTGAATTCAACTGTAGAAAAACATGATATTACACTTGTTGCAATCGATGCTTTTGCAGATATTCCATTAGGAAATGCTAAAAATAAAATGGCAGTTTCAGCATATGCAGGATACTACAATTATCAATTCGGGCCCAATTACATCAGAAATTTAGGAATCATGAATATTGCTTCATCCGATCCAAATTTCATTGGCAACAAAGCCATCGCAGGTGCAGGAAATCTACAGCCAACGATCGGAACAGGTAATATTATCTACGCACAGGCTGGTTTATTATTACCGAGCCAGACAGAAAAACCGAAAATAAGAATTCAACCATTTGCGGCGTATACGCACAAAAGTTTTGAAGCATTTGAGAAATCTTCTTCACAATTTGATGTTGGAGCCAACTGGTTCATAGACGGCCATCACGCAAAAATTACAACACAATATTCAACAAGACCGGTTTATACAAGTCCGACGGAAAACCCATCATCAAAAGGAGAATTCATTGTGCAATTTCAAATTTATTTATAAAAACTCAGAAAACTCAATATCAATTTTAACTAACATCAAAATTAAAGCAATATGAGCGATAACAATCAAATAAGCTACGAGAATATGACCGAAAAGCAGAAAAACCGCACCATCTGGAGCGTGATCACTGCATCGTCACTCGGTACATTGATCGAATGGTACGACTTCTATATTTTCGGGAGTTTGGCCATCGTTTTAGCGACCAAATTTTTCCCGTCAGATAATCCTACTGCAGCGTTTTTATCTACATTAGCAACTTTTGCAGCCGGATTTGTAGTGAGACCTTTCGGAGCGTTATTCTTCGGAAGATTAGGAGATATTATCGGAAGAAAATATACGTTTTTGGTGACTTTATTAATTATGGGATTCTCAACATTCCTCATCGGATGTATTCCAAGTTATGAAACCATCGGATTTATGGCACCGGTTTTAGTTTTAATTTTAAGATTATTACAAGGTTTGGCTCTCGGAGGTGAATATGGCGGCGCAGCGACTTACGTTGCGGAATATGCCCAGCCACACCGAAGAGGTTATTGGACTTCCTGGATTCAAACAACAGCTACAGCGGGACTTTTCATTTCATTAATCGTAATTTTAATTACAAAAAGTACACTTTCTGCAGAAGAATTCGACAATTGGGGATGGAGAATTCCTTTCTGGATATCGATTTTAATGGTGGGGGTTTCTTACATCATCAGAAAAAACATGAAAGAATCACCGCTTTTTGCAAAGGCTAAAAGTGAAGGAAAAACTTCAAAAAACCCTTTAAAAGAAAGTTTCGGGAACAAATTCAACTTCAAATTTGTCTTACTGGCATTATTCGGAGCTGCAATGGGACAAGGTGTAATCTGGTATACAGGACAGTTCTATGCGATGAGTTTCCTGCAAAAGGTAATGAACGTTGAGTCTGCACAGGTTGACAAATTAATGGCAATTGCTCTTTTAATGGGAACACCTTTCTTTGTATTTTTCGGATGGCTTTCTGATAAGATCGGACGAAAAGCAATTATGATGACCGGAATGTTGGTGGCAATTTTAGCCTACAGACCTATTTATGATAAAATGTTTAACAGTATTGATTTACAATCAAAGACAGTTGCGGAAAGCGGTATTATTGAAAAAAGAACAGCAAAAATTCATGATAAGATTATGACCGACAGCTTAATTACTTTTCATAAAGAAACACTTTTCACAGACGGAACTTTAGCTAAAAAAGATAGTATTGTTCATTGGTCTCCAACCGGACCTGTGATAAAAGACGGAAAAGCAGAAGAACCTAAAGTTTCCCAAACAGTCAAAATCAACAGTGAAACTAATCTGTTACTAATTTTCTTAGTATTTATTCAGGTTATTTTTGTAACGATGGTTTACGGTCCGATTGCAGCTTTCCTTGTCGAAATGTTCCCGGTAAGAATTCGTTACACATCGATGTCTCTGCCTTATCATATTGGAAACGGCGTATTTGGAGGATTGCTTCCTGCAGTAGCAACTTATTTGGTAACAACAGCTAAAGAAGCAAAACACGCAACGTGGTATCTGGAAGGACTTTGGTATCCGATCGGAGTTGCCGCAGTGTGTTTATTAATCGGATTATTTTATCTTAAAAATAAGAACAATAATATTCACGATTAAACACTCAATCACTTAAATTTTTATTAATTTTAAATCTACTAAAATGAACGGACTAAAAAAAATATTAGGCATTCTTTGGATTGCAGTTGCTTTGGTTGTAGGATATTTCGGGATAACCGTTTTGGGAATACCAAAAATTACCTCAGGAAAGCAGGAAGATCTTGTATTCGGTATTATTATTCTATTTGTACTGATGCCGATTATCTCAGGTGGAATGGCAATTTTCGGCTACTATTCTTTAACGGGAGAGTATTCTGACGATAAAGTTTAAATAAAATATGTTAGTGATAATTGGCGGATGAATCTGTCCGTCAATTATTTTTTATATCATTATGAAAAAAAGACACGAACAAAAGCTAATCATCCTGAGCATCGGGCTTCTGATCGCCTTCAGCATTCCTGTTTCATTGTTGTTTAACAGTGAAAAAGAAGTATTTGGCTACCCGATGATTCTGATCTATATTTTCGCTGTCTGGATGGTTTCCATCATTATCTCCTTTGTAATCGTAAAAAAATATGATGAGTAGTTTCGCATTATTTTTTGTGGTTTTGTTTTATCTGGCACTTTTGTTCTTAGTCGCTCATTTGGCGGAGAAGAAAAAGAGCAAGCTTTGGATCAACAATCCTTACATTTATGCCTTGTCTTTAGCGGTGTATTGCACAGCGTGGACATACTACGGAAGCATCGGAGTTGCCGCAACAAGCGGACTCAACTATCTCCCGATCTACATCGGTCCCATCATGGTAATTCCTGCATGGATTTACATTAATACCCGAATTGTAAGAATCGCAAGAGTGAATAAAATAAGCAGTGTCGCAGATTTTATTTCGTTAAGATACGGTAACAGCCGAAGCTTCAGCGCTATTATTACGATCGTCTGTCTTTTGGCAATTGTTCCTTATATTGGCTTACAGATCAAGGCTATTTCTGAAACTTTTCACTTGGTGACAAAAACATCAATGTCGCAAAATATCCTGACTGACAACGCAACTTTTGTGGTTGTTTTAATTGCATTATTTTCATCGTATTACGGAACAAAATATGTTGATGCTTCAGAAAAACGTCTTGGAATTATCTTAGCAATTGCTTTGGAAAGTTTTCTTAAACTTTTTTTCATTATTATTTTAGGAATATTTGTTATTTATTTTGTTTTTGACGGATTTTCAGATATTTACGAGAAAGCAAGCATGTTTGAAGATTTTAAACAAAAAAATACCTTCAATGGAACCGAAGGGGCTATGAACTGGATGGTTCTTTGTCTAATTTCAGGAACAGCAATTTGCATTCTTCCGAGACAGTTTCATACCGCAATTGTGGAAAACAGACAGGAAAAACATATCAAAACAGCCATTTGGTTTTTTCCGCTTTACTTATTGATTTTCACCATATTTATTTTCCCGATTGCGTGGGGAGGAAGACTCATTTTTAACGGACAAAATGTAAATCCAGAGTTCTACTCTATTTTAATTCCGCAACATTTTGACAATACTTTAATTACAGTTTTGGTTTTTCTGGGAGGGTTAAGTTCTTGCATTTCAATGATCATTATTTCGGCAATTACATTATCCATAATGCTTTCCAATAATTTAATTATTCCTTACGGTTTGTTGGGCAAATTTAAATCTGAAAATGAAGTTCAGAATACCAGAAACATCACCAACATCAGGAAATTCAGCATTTTCGCATTGGTGATTATGGCATTTGTCTTTTATAAGTATTTCATTCTTAAAACTTCATTGGATTCTGTTGGCTTGATATCATTTGTTGTAATCGGACAATTGGCACCCGCTTTTTTCGGAGCAATATTCTGGAGAAGAGGAACTTATAAAGGCGCAGTGATTGGATTGTTGGCAGGATTGGCAATTTGTTATTTCGGATTAATTATCCCACAATATTATTTTTCATATAATCAGGAGCTTAAAGGAATTTTACGGGAAATGTACGACTCTTTTGATTTCTTTAAAATTTCTTTTTTAGGAAGAATTCCACAGATTTTCTTTTGGTCGATGTTGGTGAATACGGGATTATTTGCAATTATTTCTGTCAGTGTAAAAGGAAATTATCGTGAGAGAAATTTCGCGGAATTATATGTTGATATCGACAAATACATTCAAAATCATGAAAATGCTTTCATCTGGCGCGGAACAGCTTATGTTTCAGATATTAAGAACATTTTGGAACGTTTTTTAGGCAAAACGAAAACCGAACAGGCACTCAGAATTTTTAATTTAAAATATAATATTGATTCTCAAACGGAAACAGCCGATTCAAGATTCATCAAATTCTCAGAAAACCTTTTAGCAGGAAGAATCGGGACGGCTTCAGCAAAAATTTTAATTGAAGGCGTAACCAAAGAAGATAAAATATCTTTAAAGGAAGTTTTAAACATTTTAGAGGAATCTAAAGAAAATATTATCCTTAATAAAAAGCTGACAGAACAATCGCAGGAACTTCAAAAACTATCAAATGATTTAAGAACTGCCAATCAAAGTTTAATTATCAAAGACCGACAAAAAGACGACTTTCTGGATTCCGTTGCGCATGAATTAAGAACTCCAATTACCGCGATTCGTTCGGCGGGAGAAATTTTGGCAGATGACGACGACATTCCTTTAGATATCAAAAAAGAATTTTTAAATAATATCATCACAGAATCAGACAGATTAAGCGAAATTATCAATGATATTTTGTATCTGGATAAGCTTCAGCATGGCGAAATTGCTTTACACATTCAACAAAATAATATTATTGAAACCTATAAAAAAGCATTAAACCCACTTCTGCACTTGATTCAGCAGAAAAACATTCATTTAAGTGAAGTCAATCTTCTCAATAATTTTTTGTTTGAATATGACGAAGCGAGGATGATTCAGTTGTTTCAGAATATTTTAGGAAATGCTTTAAAATTTACTGACGAACAGGGAACAATTCAGACTAAATTATCTGAGAAAGAAAACCAATTGATTATTAAAATTTTCAATACCGGAAAACATATTCCCGAGGAAGATTTGGAAATGATTTTTGATAAATTTTATCAGTCAAAAAATCAAAATATTTTAAAACCGACAGGAAGCGGACTCGGATTGGCAATTTCAAAGAAAATCATAGAAGCTCAGGGAGGAACCATAAAGGCAGAAAACAGCGGATTAGGCGTAACTTTCACCATTACCCTTCCCGAAAAAATAAAGAATAAAAATGAAGTTGAACAAATTTAAAACATGCTATGAAAAAGATAATTATTGCGGATGATGAACACAAAATATTAATGTCGCTGGAATACAGTTTCAAGAAAAACAGCTATGACGTATTCATCGCAAGAGACGGAACAGAAGTGTTGGAATTTCTAAAAACAATGATTCCCGATGTGATTTTGCTCGATATTATGATGCCTAATCTTGACGGTTACAGCACACTGGAAATCATCAAACAAGACAAAAAACTAAAGGATACAAAAGTCATTTTTCTAAGTGCCAAAAATAATCCGAGAGACATTGAAAAAGGCTTAGAAATGGGAGCTGATGCGTATGTTACAAAACCTTATTCAATTAAAAAACTGATGCAGCAGATTGAGGAAATGTTTTGATAGATTCTTAAAATTCTTCGTTTTGTTGTCATTCAGAACATAAACTGAAAGTTTACGAACGTAGTTCAGAAAGCGGAGTGAAGAATCTAAAAATATAGATTTCTCCTTCGTCGAAATGACAAAATGCACAAATTTACTATGAAAACAGACAATTTATTTAAACAAAGCGTAGAAGGCAAAGAGAATTTTTGGAAGGAGCAGGCTCAGGAAATCGACTGGTTTGAATTTCCCTCAAAAATTCTTTCAAAAGATAATAATGATTACACCCAATGGTTTTCCGATGGAAAGCTGAACATGTGCTATTTATGCATCGACAAGCATATTGAAGACGGTTTTGGAGAACAGATTGCGGTTGTTTACGATTCTCCGGTTACCAATCAGAAGAAAACTTATACTTTCAATCAGGCGAAGGAGGAAATTTCAAAATTAGCGGGAGGATTGGTTTCTTTAGGCTTGAAAAAAGGTGATACAGCAGTTATTTATATGCCGATGATTCCGCAGACACTTTTTGCAATGTTGGCTTGTTCGAGAATCGGAGTAATTCATAATGTTGTTTTCGGAGGTTTTGCGCCAAATGAATTGGTTGTGAGAATCGACGATTGCAAACCAAAAGCGTTAATTACAGCAACAGCCGGAGTGGAAATCGCGAAAAGAATTCCGTATTTACCATTGGTTGAAAAAGCAATTGAACTCGCTCAGGATAAAGTTGATAATATTATCGTTTACAACAGAAAATTAGTTGATAATCAACATGAAATGTTCGATGGATTGATTGATTATGAAGAATTAGTCCAAAAATCAGAACCTGTTGATTGCATTTCAGTTGAGTCGGCTCACCCACTCTATTTGCTTTACACATCAGGAACTACGGGAAAACCAAAAGGAATTACCCGTGATACAGGAGGTTATGCAACCGCTTTGAAATTTTCTATGAAATACGTCTATGGTGTTGAGCAAGGAGAAACATATTGGGCGGCCTCCGATTTTGGTTGGGCGGTCGGGCATAGTTTTTCGGTTTACGGACCATTAATCAATAGAAATACAACGATTATTTTTGAAGGAAAACCTATTATGACTCCCGATGCGGGAACTTTTTGGAGAATTATTTCAGAATATAAAGTTTCTGTCATGTTTACAGCTCCGACTGCGATTCGTGCCATTAAAAAAGAAGATCCGAACGGAGAATTAGTCAAAAAATATGATTTAAGCCATTTCAAAAAACAGTTTTTGGCAGGTGAAAGATGCGATGTTGCGACGTTGGATTGGTTTGAAGAACACATCGGAGTTCCCGCGATCGACCATTGGTGGCAGACAGAATCCGGCTGGCCGATGTTGGGTTTACTGACTTTCGATGACAATTATAAGATTAAAAGAGCTTCTGCAGGGAAACCGATTCCGGGATACGATATTAAAATTTTTGATGAAAATGGGTACGAACTTGATGCTCATCAGGAAGGTTATTTAATTATCAAACTTCCGCTTCCGCCGGGAGCTTTACTCGGAATCTGGAATGATAATGAACGTTTTCAAGACAGTTATTTATCACAATACAAAGGTTATTATTTCTCCGGAGATGGCGCGATAAAAGATGAAGACGGTTATATTTTCATCACAGGAAGAGTTGATGACGTAATTAATGTTGCAGGACACCGACTTTCGACTTCTGAAATGGAAGAAATCGTTTCATCACATTCTGATGTTGCAGAATGTGCAGTTGTTGGGATAGATGATGAATTAAAAGGACAAATTCCTTTTGCTTCGGTGGTTTTAAAGAATGGCTCAACAATTTCTGAGGAAGATTTAGAAAAAAGTATTGTGAAAATGGTTCGTGAAAAAATCGGTGCAGTTGCCTGTCTTAAAAATGTAATGACTGTAAAACGTTTACCAAAAACACGTTCCGGAAAAATTTTAAGAAAACTGATCAGAACCCTATTGGACGGAAAAGAATTTCAGATCCCTTCAACGATTGACGATGAAAAAATCATTGAAGAAATTCAGCAAAAAATTGAGGATTATAGGGCTTAAACGAGAAATTAAACATAAATTTAAATAACAAAAATTCAAACTTCAAAAAAACGAAAGGGATATGAGAAATTACCTAATAGAAGATTTACCACATTATTTTGAAGAGTATAAAAAATCTATAAAAAATCCTAAGAAATTCTGGGATAAGATTGCCGATCAAAACTTTGTGTGGTATCAAAGATGGAGCAAGGTCGTAAAATATGATATGAATGAAGCCAAAATCGCTTGGTTTAAAAATGCAAAATTAAATATAACTAAAAACTGCCTTGACAGACACTTAGCTGTAAGAGGCGACAAAACAGCCATCATCTGGGAACCGAACGATCCAAAAGAAGAGGCACAGCATATTTCTTACAACGAATTATACACAAGAGTCAATAAAACTGCCAATGTTTTAAAAGACATGGGCATTGAAAAAGGCGATAGAGTCTGTATTTACCTTCCGATGATTCCTGAATTGGCGATTACCATGTTGGCTTGTGCAAAATTAGGCGCTGTTCATTCTGTTATTTTTGCTGGATTTTCCGCCTCTGCCGTTGCTTCAAGAGTGAATGACTGTGAAGCTAAAATGGTTATTACTTCAGACGGAAGCTACAGAGGAAGTAAAGTTTTAGATCTAAAAAGTATCGTTGATGAAGCATTGGAAAAAACTCCGACTGTTGAAAATGTTTTAGTTGTGAAAAGGACGCACAACGAAGTCAAAATGAAGGAAGGAAGAGATCATTGGTTAGCCGATTTGTATGAAAAAGCTTCTCCGGATTTTGTTACGATCATTATGGATGCGGAAGATCCGCTTTTCATTTTGTACACTTCAGGATCTACAGGAAAACCAAAAGGAATGCTTCACACTTCCGCCGGTTATATGGTTTACACAGCGTATACCTTTAAAAATGTGTTTAATTATAAAGAAAATGACATTTATTGGTGTACTGCCGATATTGGCTGGATTACAGGACATTCCTATATTCTTTACGGACCTCTTTTAAACGGTGCAACAACGGTCATTTTCGAAGGCGTTCCAACTTATCCTGAACCGGATCGATTCTGGGAAGTTATTGAAAAACATAAAGTTACCCAATTTTACACGGCTCCGACTGCCATTCGTTCATTGGCGAAAGAAAGCGCAGACTGGGTAGATAAGCATGATTTGAGTACATTAAAAGTCATTGGTTCTGTTGGCGAACCTATCAATGATGAAGCTTGGCATTGGTTCAACGATCACGTTGGCAAGAAAAAATGTCCTATTGTTGATACTTGGTGGCAGACTGAAACAGGAGGGATTATGATTTCACCACTTCCTTTCGTGACACCGACAAAACCAACCTATGCAACCTTGCCTTTACCGGGAATCCAGCCTGTTTTGATGGATGATAAACGAAACGAAATCACTGGAAATCAGGTAACAGGGAACCTTTGCATCCGTTTTCCTTGGCCGGGAATTGCAAGAACAATCTGGGGAGATCATAAAAGATATAAGGAAACGTATTTTTCAGCTTTTCCGGGGAAATATTTTACAGGTGACGGCGCGTTGAGAGATGAAGTCGGATACTATAGAATTACGGGACGTGTGGATGATGTGATCATTGTTTCTGGGCACAATCTAGGAACTGCCCCAATTGAAGACAGCATCAACGAACATCCTGCTGTAGCGGAATCTGCTATTGTTGGATATCCTCACGATATCAAAGGTAACGCTTTGTACGGGTTTGTTATTTTAAAAGATTCAGGATCTGACAGAAAGCAGGAAAATTTGGTTAAGGAGATTAACCAATTAATTTCAGATCAGATTGGACCGATTGCAAAACTGGATAAAATTCAGTTTGTTTCCGGGCTTCCGAAAACACGTTCAGGAAAAATTATGCGTCGAATTTTGAGAAGAATTGCGGAAGGAGACTTTAGTAATTTCGGAGATATTTCTACTCTATTGAATCCCGAAATTGTTGAGGAAATTAAAAATGAGAGGCTAAGCTAAACATATCTTACATCTATTTAAACTCTGTGTATTGCACAGAGTTTTTTATTTTAAATAAAATAGACAATTTCTTAATTTTTATTAATTATATTAAAAATAATTATAACTTTAGATAAACAAAACAGCATTACTATGTCAAGCATTTTAGCAGGAATATTTGCCCAACACAGTGATTATAAAAAGCTTGAGCAAGAGCTTGAAGCTTCAGGATTATCTAATTCTGATTACATTGTGTACCTAAGTGACGATCATCATAACTCCCAATATACGGTGAGTGTAGAAATAAAAAACAGAGAGACAAATGAAAAAGCGAGGCACGTCTTTGATAAAAATGATGTTTTAAAAACTTATTTTTTCGAAAACATGAGCATTAATCAGGCTTCTTACAGCAACCTAAAAAGATTGATTGATGCACGATGCAAAGCTGAAATCCATAGCAGTCCGGATGTCCGAATAAAAGTACAGCACGACGGAATGAATTCTGAAGTAAAAGCTTAAAACTAAATAAAAACTGAATAACCGTAATCCGCAGATTCTTTCTGCGGATTTTTGATTTTAGCAATTGACAAATAGCATTTTTTTTCGTATTTTCGTTTAAATAAAGCCTTTTACACAGATGAGTTACGACTTAGAACAAGAAAACAAAGAAATCTTAGCGCGGTATAAAGACCTGATTTCTAATACATACAGAACTTTGGATGAAGAAAACAATAAACTCATCCGAAAGGCTTTTGATATTGCTCTCGATGCTCATAAAGATCAAAGAAGGAAATCAGGAGAACCTTACATTTATCATCCCATTGCCGTAGCAAAAATTGTTGCTACGGAAATCGGTCTTGGGGCAACATCAATTGCCTGTGCGCTTTTGCATGATGTGATTGAAGATTCAGATTATACCTATGAAGATCTTAAAAAGATTTTCGGAGAAAGAATTGCAGAAATTGTAAACGGACTGACGAAGATCTCGATCATGAATCATCAGAATATTTCTGTACAGTCTGAAAACTACAGAAAATTATTACTGACTCTTTCTGAAGATTTCCGTGTGATTCTGATCAAAATTGCAGACCGTCTCCACAACATGAGAACTTTGGAAAGTATGGCACCGGATAAGCAGAAAAAAATTGCTTCTGAAACGGTCTATATTTATGCACCGATGGCACACAGACTTGGATTGTACAATATTAAGTCTGAGCTTGAAGACCTTTCTTTAAAATATAACAATCCTGAAGTTTATAACGAAATCACTGAGAAACTTGAACTTGCAAAAGATAACAGAATCCGTTATATTGATGAGTTCACTAAAGAAGTTTCTGAAAGGTTAAAGGAAGAAGGTCTAAATGTAAGCATAAAAGGACGTGCGAAAGCAATTTCTTCCATTTATAGAAAAATGCTGAAGCAGGGTGTTCCTTTCGAAGAAGTTTTCGATAATTACGCGATTAGGATAATTTATAAATCAGATGCAAAAAATGAAAAGTTTCTTGCCTGGAAAATATATTCTATTGTAACTGATGTTTACCACAGTAACCCTTCGAGAATGCGTGACTGGATTACTCAACCACGTTCAACAGGTTATGAAAGTTTACATTTAACGGTTCTTGGTCCTGACAGAAAATGGATTGAAGTTCAGATCCGTTCTGAAAGAATGGATGATATTGCCGAAAAAGGTGTTGCAGCCCATTATAAATACAAAGAAGGCTACAAACAGAGCAATGACGACCGAAATTTCGAAAAATGGGTAACTGAAATCCGCGATGTACTTGAGCAGCAACAGAATCTTTCTACTTCTGAACTTTTAGATAATATTAAGCTCAATCTTTATTCGAAAGAAGTTTTTGTATTTACTCCAAAAGGTGAAATTAAAATTCTTCCGACCAATGCAACTGCTTTAGATTTTGCATTTTCCGTCCACACCGATTTAGGAATGAAATGTCTAGGCGCTAAAATCAACGGAAAACTGGTTCCTATCTCGTATGTTCTTCAAAACGGAGATCAGGTTGATATTCTTTCTTCTCAAAATCAAAGACCAAAATTCGACTGGCTGGAATTTGTCGTTACATCCAAGGCAAAATCAAAAATCAAAAGCTTTCTGAATTCTGAGAAAAATTCTTATGTACAGGAAGGTAAAGAAATTTTACAGAGAAAACTTCGTCATGCGAAAATCAATTTCAATGATGAAGAAATCAATAAACTTCAGAAATTTTTTAATCTTAAAACTTCACAGGAATTATTTTTAAAATTCCAGACCAATGAGCTTGATGCAAGCAGTCTGAGAAAATATATTGAAAGTAAAAACGTATTCAACAATTTGCTTTCAAGGTTTAAACGTAATCCAAGTAAGAATCAGCATTACGAAGAACCAAAAGAACAGAATCTGGACATGATTGTGTTCGGAAAAGATGAAGAAAAACTGAATTACAGTTATGCAAAATGCTGTACAGTAATTCCGGGAGACAAAATTTTCGGGTTCATCACTATTTCGGAAGGGATTAAAGTTCATAGCGACACCTGTCCTAATGCGATAAATCTTCGTGCGCAATATGATTACAGGGTCATTCCGGCAAAATGGGTGAATGAAGAAAGTTTCAAAAACCGTATTAAAATCGAAATTGAAGGTCTCGACAGAATGGGAATGATCAACGATATTACGACCGTAATCAGCGGCGCAATGGGAATGGATATGAAAAGTATGTCGATCGAATCCAACAACGGTATTTTTACAGGAAATATTAATTTAGAAGTTAAGCATAAAGGTCAGCTTGAAGAGACGTTTAAAAAACTAAAAGCAATCAACGGTATATCCAAAATCAGACGTATTTAAAAAAATAATGAAGTTATCACTGTATTTCAAGAGATTTTTTAAAAGCAGTCAATCATCCGGAATTTTATTAATTTTTTGTGTTGCTTTGGCTTTAATAATTGCTAATTCGTCTTTAGGAAGTGGCTTTCAAAGTCTGTTAGATTCAAAAATCGGTTTTGAAAACTTACATCTTGAATATCCGGTAAGTATTTGGATCAATGATGGATTGATGGCAATTTTCTTTCTTTTAGTCGGATTGGAAATTAAAAGAGAACTTCTTGAAGGCGAATTATCATCCTTTAAAAATGCTTCATTGCCTATTTTTGCTGCAATCGGCGGAATGCTTGTTCCTGCAGTAATTTACGCTGCTTTTAATTCCGGAACGGATTACAGTAACGGTTGGGGAATTCCGATGGCGACTGATATTGCTTTTTCTCTGGCAATTATCTCAATGCTCGGAAAAAAAGTTCCTGCTTCGCTTAAAATTTTCCTGGCAGCTTTGGCAATTGTTGATGATCTGGGAGCGATTTTGGTGATTGCCATATTTTATACTGACCAGATTCACTGGATGTATCTTTTATCATCGTTTGGAATGGTTGCTGTTTTGTTTATTCTAAATTTTTTAAAGGTAAAAAAACTCATATTTTATATAATTCCCGGTTTATTTTTATGGTATCTTCTTCATCATTCGGGAATTCATGCGACAATTGCCGGAGTTTTGCTGGCATTTAGCATTCCGACAAATGAATCGACAACCATCATTTCTCCTTTAGAAAAGCTCGAACATTCACTACACTACCCTGTCAGTTTTATTATTATGCCTGTTTTTGCTTTAACCAATACCAATATTGCGTTTAATAACAGTATGATTGACGGTTTATTCAGCAGTTTGGGTTTAGGAATAATCGGTGGATTGGTATTAGGAAAACTGATTGGAATCAATCTTTTCTCGTGGATTGCGATTAAATTAAAAATAAGCTCACTCCCACAAAACAGCTCGTGGAAACAAATGATCGGTGTCGGTCTTTTGGCAGGAATCGGTTTTACAATGTCTATTTTTATAGCCTTATTATCTTTTAAAAATGAAGTTGTCTTTCAGGATGAAGCAAAGTTTGCTATTTTAATTGCATCAGTTCTTGCGGCAGTTTCAGGTTATTTAATTTTAAATATGGGCTCAAAAAATATTGAAAATACCGAAGAAGATTAATTTTTAGTGATACTAATACCCATTTCCCAGGTTCCTGCTCGTGCTTCGAGATTTCCCAGCAAAATAAAAACGGAAGGTGCTTTAAATGATGAATTGATTAATCCCGTCATATTTCCGTTGAAGTCACCTGTGTAATTTCCACGATAAGGCAATATATATTTTGTTCTACCTTGTTTTCGTGGATATGATCGATTATCTGATCACAGGATTGCAGTGAGCAAACAGAAATTGTAGCGAACACTACAGCAAAAAGCTTACTTTATTTTTTATTGTTATCTTTAAAGGGGTCTTTTATGTTCGTCGTCACTTTCCAAATTAGGTTCAGATTTTTCTGCATGGTATTTTTTGGCTTCTTTTTTTATTTCGTCAGATAGCAATTTTTCAATTCTTAATTTTCTGAGAGCCATATTGAGTTCGTTTCCGAAAAGAAGAAGATAAACATTTACATTGATCCAAACCATTAATAAGATCATACTTCCGATCGAACCGTACAATACGTTGTAACGGGCAATATTTTTAACGTATAATGCAAAGAAATAAGTGGTGACCAAAAACAAAACTGTCGTTAAAATCGCTCCCGGAATTGCCTGTCTGAATCTGATAATTTTCACGGTTCCCAGCCAATAAAAAAGCGTTAACAGAATAAAATAAAAAAACGGAAAAGAAAAATAACCGATAATCTTCGAAAGGTTTCTTACAAGCCACGACAGATTGTAACCCGGTGAAAAATTCTTGAGAACCACTTCCGTATAATAAACTCCGAATAAGGTCAGAAATATGATCGTCACAAAGCCAATAGTGATAAAGAATGACAGAATAAATTCTTTCACATCCGTCAGTTTTTCTTTAGAATTTTCATTAAACCCGTTGATGAGAGAAAATGTTCCGTTGGTCGCAAAAATAAGGGCAATTAAGATGGTTAAATTACTGATTCCTTTCATATTCGGAATAATATTATCCTGAATGTAACCACGCACATCGCCTTCGATATTCGAAGGGAAAATATTGTGCATCAAAACCTCAAAAATATAAAACTGAAGCTTATCATAATGCGGCATATAAGGAATGACGGAAAGCAGGAACAGTAAAAACGGAAACAAACTCAAGGTAAAACTCCATGAAATTGCGGCTGCTTTTCTCCCGATCTTATCTTTAAAAATCCCCGAAATATAGATCTGAAACATCTGCCAAAGCGATATTCCCAATACGGGAAGATGAATATCGTCCAGAAATTCTTGAATTTTTAAGATAAACTTAGGAATTTTTATAGCCATAAAGTATATTTGCGCACAGCAAATATAAGAAATGCGAATCAGTTTAGTTTGTATCGGAAAGACAGATGATAAAGAAATTACATCATTGATTAATTATTACCTTCCACGCCTTCCCAAACACTGGAATTTTGAAATTACCGAAATCCCGGATGTAAAAAATGCCAAAAACCTTTCTTCTGATCTTTTAAAAAAAGAAGAGGCCAAATTGTTTTTGAACCAGATTGATAAAAATGATCTGGTTATTATTTTAGATGAAAAAGGAAAACAGTTTACAAGTCGTGAATTTTCTCAAAAAATAGATTCGTGGATGAGCTCCTCTGTGAAAAAGGTTCATATTCTGATTGGCGGAGCGTATGGTTTTTCAGATGAAATTTATAGCCGAGCCAACGAAAAAATGTCATTATCCAAAATGACATTTACGCATCAGATGATCCGACTTTTTATTGTAGAACAGCTTTACAGAGCCGACCAGATTTTACAGGGCAAACCGTATCATAACGATTAATTTAAACTAAATTTTTAAACCAATCTGCCTTTTTGCTTCACCTACAACGAACGCAACCGAATTGGCAATATTAAAACTTCTGATCAGCTTAGACATCGGAATCGTTAAATGATTTTCGAAACGGCCCAAAACATCTTTGCTTAAACCTACACTCTCCTTTCCGAAAACCAGCCAGTCGCCATCCTGAAAATCGGTTTCAAGATAAGATTTTTCAGCATGTGAGCTCATTAAAAAAACACGCGATAAGTCCGGAATAACATTCATCCATTTATCAACATTTTCGTATTCCGTAACATCAAGATGAACCCAATAATCTAAACCGGAACGTTTCAGATTTTTATCGTCGATAATAAATCCAAAAGGATGAATGAGGTGCAATCTGCTTTCGGTTCCTACGCATAATCTACCGATATTTCCGGTATTGTTGGGTATTTCAGGTTCTACAAGAACAATATTCAGCATGAGTTTAATTTGTTTCTACATATAAATGCCATCTTTTACAATGACATTTATTAATTCTAAATTTTATTAATAAAGGTTTTATTTTTTCACACACTTGGTCTCAAGTTCTGGTAATAAAGCTTTCTCGTGACCTAATGCAACAGCTTTCTCCAAATTGGTGCACGCTTCTTTATCTTTTGCAGAATCAAACAAAATAGTAGCTTTTGTAACATATGATTGTGAAAACTTAGGATCGATGGAAATCGCTTTATTAATATCCGCCAAAGCTTCCTTAGATTTTTTCATTTTCATATAAACTTCGGCTCTTCCGTTATAAAGAAGAGACTCGGGTTTTTCGGTAAGCATTTGATTATAATCTTTTAAAGCACCTTCCAGATCTCCATTGTTTTTTTTAAGAGTCGCCAAACCTGTTCTCGCAAAAATATTATCGGGAGCAAAAGTCAGAATCTGATTTAAATCTGCCATCGCAAGATCTTTTTTTCCTAAATTATTGTAAATTTTTGAACGGATAAGGTAAATTTCTGCATTCTCAGGCTCAAGTTTTACGCCGGTGTTGGCATATTCCAATGCCTTGGTGCGATTTCCTTTCTGGTTGTGTAATAATGCTAAATTTTCGTAAACCGAGATCGATTTAGGGTTAGATTTTAAAGCAGATTCAAAAGACTTAAAAGCCATCGCGGTTTTTCCCAATCTTTTTTGTGCAATTCCTAGATTCACATAATAATCCGATTGGTATCTCTGAATATGTTCTGTAAGCACCAGTTTCGAATATTGCTCTTCGGCGCATTTGTAATCTGCTTTTTTAAAGCACTCTTCAGCCGTTTTTTTATCCTGTGCAGAAATAAAATGTAAAGATGTAAAAGCTAAAGTAAGAACGAGTAAATGTTTCTTCATGTATTTATAGTTTGTTTGTTGATCACTTTTTTTGCGAGCACAGCAAAAAGCCCTCCCAATAAAGTTCCAACAAACGCCCCCACCAAAATATCCATTGGGAAATGCACTCCTAAATAAACACGGCTATAGGCTACAACAGCCGCCCATACAAATATAGCATAAGGAAACCATTTAAGCTTATCTTTCAATAAAAAAGTGAGATAACTTGCCAAAAAGAAAGTGTTAGAGGCATGTGCAGAATAAAAACCAAACTGACCGCCACATTTCACAATTCGCATAAAAGGCTGAACTGCAGGATCATGACAAGGTCTTAATCTGGCAACACCATATTTAAAAATCCCTGAAATCTGATCTGAAACCGTAATTCCGATTGCCGTAAACAAAAGAATATACAGTAAAGATCTGAGTTTATAATTTTTATAAAGAAAATAAAGGAAAATAACGTAAAGCGGAATCCAGATCCATTTTTCCGAAATCATGATCCAAAACTGATCAAAAGGAGTATCGCCTAAGTTATTAAGATAAAGAAAAAGACTTTTATCTTCCTGAATGATTTCTTCCATATCTTCTTATCGGCTTACAGGACCTTCGTAAGTTTCGTCATCCGCAGGTTTAATCTTTGGACTTTCCGGTGTTGAAGATGGTTCGTTGATGATATTTTCTTCAATATTTTTCATCGGATTGAAATCTTTGGCCGCATCTTTTACCTTCTCGATCTCTTTCTTAATTTCGGAGACAGGATTATCTGTTTCTTTTAAGATTTCGGTTTTAATATCTTCAACTGCACCACGCATTTTTCTCACTCCTGATCCAAGATCACGGGCAATTTGAGGCAGCTTATCCGGACCGAATAAAACCACGATTGCGATGGCAATGAGTGCCATTTCTCCAATGCTTAATTCCATGGCGCTAAATTACAAAAGATTATAGAATTAATTCAGATTTCGTTTAATTTTAAACTAATTTTAAGATTTCTTTTTCTGAAAAGCAAAGTAAGTAACTACGACGCTCACAGTCATCATCACAAAAGCCAGAAAGAACGGTGCTCCCGCAAATTCAAAAGGCGCTTCATCATGGGTGAAATAATAAAATAAATTCGTCATCATTGGTGGACCAATAATGGATGTTGCACTCATTAAACTCGTCAAAGCTCCCTGCAATTCTCCCTGTTCATTGCTTGGAACAGATTTCGTAATCACTGATTGTAAAGCAGGACCACAGATTCCGCCTAAACAGTACGGAATTAAAAAAACAAACATCATCCATCCTTCCGTTGCAAAGGCAAAAAGTAACATTCCTATTGCATACAAAGCCAAACCGTAGTAAATACTTTTCTGTTCGCCCAGTTTTGGAGTAGTCCACCGAATCAGAACACCCTGAACCAAACCAACCAAAAGACCGACAACGCCAAGGGAAATTCCGACCATTCTTTCGTCCCAATTGAATTCATACATGGTAAAGAAGTTCCAGTTGCTCTGAACGGCGTGACCTGCAATATAGATTAAAATTAGAGCAAAAATCAACCCTGAAATTTCAGGATGTTTCCCTAAAAACTTAAATGAACCTACAGGATTTGCACGTCTCCAGCTGAATTCTCTTCTTTTGTCTTTATCTAAACTTTCCGGAAGTATGAAATATCCATAAAGGAAATTTAAAAGACATAGAACAGCCGCTGCATAAAAAGGAACTCTTGAACCGTAATGTCCTAAAAGTCCACCCAAAACAGGCCCGATGATAAATCCTAAACCAAAAGCAGCACCAATTAAACCAAAGTTCTTTGCTCGGTCTTTATCGGTTGAAATATCCGCAATGTATGCACTTGCCGTCGTCACACTTGCTCCCGTAATTCCGGCGATTACCCTTCCGGCAAAAAGCCAGACGATTGTCGGAGCCAAAGCAAGGAAAATATAATCTATCGCAAAACCGAAAAGTGAAATCAGAATAATAGGTCTTCTTCCGAATTTATCACTGAGATTTCCAACAACAGGCGAAAAAACAAACTGCGTAAAAGCATAGGCAAAACCAAGCCAACCACCATATTTTGCGGCTTCGCTGATGTCTGCATGAATCAGTTCTTTAATCAGATCCGGAACAACAGGAATGATGATTCCCCATCCTGTAATGTCGATCAGAAGCGTAATAAATATGAAGCCAATGGCTGCCTGTTTTTTAGAATTCTCCATAACGGTGCAAAATTAATCAAATAAGAAAAAATAATGATTCTAAATTGGTTGTTTGGTGATAGTTGTTTGGTGATGGATGTCTGAGATATAAGTAATTATTCTTTTACTTGAAATATTGAATATTCAATATTGAATATTGAATTTAACATTTTGAATAAAAAAAGAGCCTTTCAAACCGAAAGACTCTTTTCTTATTTAATGTAGTTTAAATTATTTTGTTGCAAGAACTTCTTTGTTTGAAGAAGATTTACCATGCACTTCTTCTTCTTTACCGGTTCTTAAGAAATCGTAAGCGATTGCCGATGCAATAAAGATTGATGAATAAGCACCGAACCCGATACCGATCAACAACGCAAACATAAATCCTCTTAAATTGTCTCCACCAAAGATGAAAATCGCAAGAATTACAAGTAATGTAGTAAATGTTGTGTTGAATGTTCTACCCAATGTACTTGAGATTGCATCATCAAATAAACCTGACAATGTCAATGCTTTTTTCTCTCTTAAATATTCTCTGATTCTGTCGAAGATAATTACGGTATCATTGATCGAGTAACCCAATACGGTAAGAATCGCTGCAATGAAATCCTGATTGATCTCCATATTGAAAGGCATTACTTTATGAAGCAAAGAATATGCTCCCAAAATAATGATCGCATCGTGGAACAATGCCGCAACCGCTCCTAAAGAGAACTGCCATTTTCTAAATCTGAATAAGATGTAGATGAAGATTCCCGCCAAAGCTGCAACAACTGCAAGAATACCGTGTGTCTGAATATCATCCGCCACTGTAGGTCCTACTTTTTCTGAAGAAATAATTCCTGCGTGATCTTTATCTGCAGATTTGAAATCTTCTAAAGTAATGTTTGAATGTAAGTTTGGTTTTAAACCTTCATATAATTTCTGCTCAATGGTCTGGTCAGCTTTCAAAGATTCGTCATCGATAAGATAATCTGTAGAAATTTTCAACTGCTTATCATTACCAAAAGTTTTAGCTTCAACAGAAGAGTTTTTACCGTCTTCAGTAGTGAACATTTTCACCAAATTATGCTCGATATCTTCTGCATTCACATCTTTATCGAATCTTACTACATAGTTTCTACCACCTGTAAAGTCGATACCATATTTAAATCCGTTTATAGCGATAGATCCAATAGAAATAACCGTTAAAACTGCAGAAATGATATAAGAATATTTTCTCTTTCCGATAAAATCGATCCAAGTATTTCTGAAAAGGTTTTTCGTTGGAGAAGTCCATACAGAAAGACCTTTACCTTTATTCAATCTGTGGAAGATCATTACTCTTGAAAGTAAGATAGACGTAAATAAAGTCATTACAGCACCAATTAACAACGTTAATGCGAAACCTTTGATAGGTCCTGTTCCGAAGAAGAACAATACGACTGCCGTTAAGATCATGGTTAAGTGACCATCAATAATTGCATTTAACGCATGTTTGAAACCATCTTTGTAAGCTTCTAAAATACCTTTCCCTGCAAACAATTCTTCTTTTGTTCTTTCGTAAATAATTACGTTTGTATCTACTGCCATCGCCATCGAAAGTACGATACCTGCAATACCAGGAAGTGTAAGGGTAAAGTCTCCGGAATCCATAATTCCGAAAATATAAAATAAGTTGATAATCATTGCAATTACAGCGTAAACTCCCGCTCCACCGTAATAGAAAATGATATAAGCAATAATAATTAAGAATGCGATAGCAAATGAAATAACCCCTGCATCAATTGATTCCTGTCCTAAAGACGGACCAACTTGTGTAGCCTGAACCACTTTTGCACCTGCAGGTAACTTACCAGCTCCTAAAACGTCTACCAATTCTTTAGCTTCTTCCTGAGAGAAGTTACCCGAGATTTGCGTTCTACCGTTAGGAATTGCACCGACAACATTTGGTGCAGTATACACTCTGTTATCCAAAGTTACAGCAACCGGTTTACCGACGTTTTTCTCAGTTAGAGTTTTCCAGTCTTTTGCACCTTTAGAATCCATCTGCATATCTACTACTACTCTGCTCAATTCATCGTAGCTGATGTTCGCAGTTTCTACAGCACCGTCTACCGGAGCTTTTTGGTTGATATTACCTCTTACAGCATACAATACTAAGCTGTTCGGATCTGTAGATTCAGGTTTGTAACCCCACATGAACTGGGTATATTTTATGTTTGCCGGACGTAAAGACTGGCCAATTTTGCTATTGATAATTTTATTTACAGCAGCAGTATCAGATAGTTTTACAGAAGCAACACCGTTCGTTCTCAATTTATCAAGCTGAAGAAGATTCATGAAGTTTACGTTTTTCTTCACGCCCATAGAATCTCCTTTAGCAGAAACAGTAGATGTCAAAGTCTGGAAATAAGGCAATACTTCCGGAATCTGCTGTACTTCCCAAAACTGAAGTTTGGCAGAAGTCTGAAGCATTTTCTTCACCTTATCGATATCTTTCATACCCGGCATTTCTACAGAGATTCTAGCCGTTCCCGGAACTCGCTGTACGTTTGGCTGGATGGCTCCAAGTTTATCAATTCTGGTTCTGATTACCTCGAAAGCAGTTCCTACAGAAAGATCAATTCTTTTCTTTACGATGCTTTTTACCTGCTCATCTGTAGTATTGAATTTAATTTCAGAAAGGTTTGTGTTTCCAAAAATCTCAGGATCTGCAAGTTTAAGATTTGCACCTTTTGCTTTGTTTACAGCATCAAACTCTACAAAAAAATTATCGATGTAAGATTTTGTAGAATTTTTCTGAACTTGATCTGTTCTGTTTAAAGCTTCAATAAGAATAGGATTGGTAGAATAATTGGTTAAATCATTCACCAAATCTCTCTGGTTGATCTCCAAAAGAACGTTGATCCCTCCTTTAAGGTCAAGACCAAGTTTCATTTCCTTGTCTTTCGCTTTAGAATAATAAAGTTCTGTGAAACCTAAGTTCAGTGTATCCTTAGAAAGTCTTTCGATTTCTTTCTGATACTTTTCCGGATTGTCTCCTGCAATAGCAGTTGCCTGCTTTTCAATTTTGCCGGCGTACCATGTTGGTAATAGCTCATTTAAGCAAATTAACCCTAGTACAATAGCAACAATTGTAATAAGTCCTTTTCCTTGCATTTTGTTATAACTACGTTAAATTAAGTCGGCAAATATAATGATTTTATTG
>Ga0256786_1000391_pt1 | contig 22822 bp, 45 predicted proteins | sample MC6MC0937MT_FD_186053 | JGI IMG/M metagenome (GOLD analysis project Ga0256786, IMG submission 186053) | Metatranscriptome of enriched soil aggregate microbial communities from Iowa State University, Ames, United States - MC6-MC0937-MT... | ecosystem: Environmental > Terrestrial > Soil >...
AGAATTAAACGGTGGCGGACAACCTCAATAACATAACTGAGTTATACCTAGTCGAAACTGGCTAGGTATATCTTGCTTTAAACAACTATTGTTTACTAGGAGGAAACAACGATGGATAAACAACCACAGATGGAAAAAGAAATGGTTAAGGTAGAACATGACTTGTTAACTGAACGTTTCACAAAGGTATATCGTGAAAAGGACTCAAGTTTTAATGCACCTCACTTATTCAAAGTAGTAGCTGCTGAAGATGAAAGCAAAGTATTAGGTATTGTCCATTTCCAAGAAGGTGCAATCAAAGAACACGGTATTAACGGTGTAATGGGTGAAGATTTAATTCATATGGTTATTGAACGCCTACAGTGCTTCCAGGCTAGTGAGTTTGCTTGTCGTGAGAACGCAATGGCACTTACAAAACTAGAAGAATCGCTTCTATGGTTACGTAAGCGTACAATGGGTCGAGATAAGCGTGGCGTTTTGGGAACTCACAAAAAATAGGAGGAAACACGATGCATAAAATTGTACTTCATTTGCTAAACGGTACAACAATCGAGGTACCTCGTAAAAGTATCGTTCACTTTGTTCAAGGGCAGACCTATGAAACCTTCGTCTTTATGGGGCATAATGGAGCTTCTGATACAACTAAAAGAGTATTAAACACGAAGCTTGTTATTGATAAAAACAAACTAGCTGCTAGTCAAAATACAATCTTAGACGCTATCGACCAGTTGAAAAACAATCGTGTTTACAAATACACCGTCTATAAAGTATCAACTTACTCAGAAGCTTATGTTCCTGTAGGTAACACTGTAGACGGAGAATATATGGACTCTAGGCAGATTCTAGAGGACGAAGGGGAAACGTTAACCTTAAAGTTAGTCAATTAACTACTTGGTGTGTGCTTACTGGCTAACTAGGAGGAAACATACATATGGCAAAAGGTAAACCAAATAAGAAGAAATCAGCAGCAAAGGGTTCAGCAGACATTGATCTATCCGCATTAGCAGGTGACGCAGGGCTAGTTGTTTTACAAGACTCTGATTACGCCCTAATTAAGGATAGATTACCACTCTTCTTACCTCGTGTAGATAGAATTTTAGGCGGGGGACTTCCTTTTGGACGGATGGTAGAAATTTACGGTAAACCAGGCGGAGGAAAGTCTGTAACGACTCACCACGCAGCTCGTGTGGCTGCCGCACTAGGTTGTATCGTAGTATTAATTGACGTAGAGGGTACTGCCGATCGTGAACGTCTAGCAGCTATCGGAGTCGATATTAGTAAGGTACTTGTTAAACAGCCTGACGAAGAAAAAGGTATTCGACTAACTGTAGAGGAAATCGGTACAACAATCGAAACAACTCTACAAGTATTCAAAGCGAAATACCCTGATACACCTGTTGTTTATATTTGGGACTCTGTAGGACAAACACCTTCTATCGTAGAGTTAGATAAAGACTTTGGCGATCAGAACGTAGGGGCACGAGCTAAAGCAATTACACAGTTCGTTACAAAGGTAGCTCCTCAGATTTCAGAATCTAAATCATTACTAATCGGTATTAACCAAATTCGTGACAATATCGGTGGTAACCAAATGTTCCCTACAGTAAACGTTCCTGGTGGTAAGTCATGGGAGCATTACGCATCTCTTCGTTTAGAGATTAAGAAAAAGGGTGCAATTGAGAAAACAGTTAAAGGTAAGAAAGAAAAGTTAGGTCACCTTATGGGTGTTAAAACACAGAAATCTAAGGTATCTCGTCCATTCCAGGAAGAAGATACATTCTTAATTTCTGATAACGGTCTTGATTACGAATACAGTATCGCTAAAATGGCTGCGGAAGCTAAAATCCTTCCTCAAGTAGGACAAAGCTACGAATACGTAGACCAGTTCAATGTAACTCATAAGAAGAGCGTTGACAACTTTATTGAATGGTTACGTGAGCCTGAAGGACAGCACGTTCGACAAGAGCTGCTTAACCGTTTAATCTTGCTTGAGTTCCCTGAAGGTTACCCTGCGTTACAGAATGAAACATTAGACATCTCAGGTTGGATTGACCAAATCATGCCTTTACCGACACAAACGAATATTGAGTTGGAGAAGTTACCAAGCATGGAAGACGCTCTAGATGCAGTTGCCAACGAGATTGTTAATGGTGAAGAGGGGAAATAATCCCCTCTTATCTTTACGACTACAACAAGGAGGGTTTAGCATGTTTAAAGACAGCCACGGAGATATCATAGCGAATACTTTAATGTTCTACAGAGAACGTACAAAGAGTAATAGCGTTGTAGCCCCTTCACCTTATGCAGAAATCAAAGCGATGCTGCAAAAGACGGTAGACGAAGGCAAACGAGTTATGATTGATATTAGAGACTCCTACAGTGTACAAACAGTAGTTGTCCGATTCGAATACATTCATGACCGATGGGCAATGGGTAAGTCTGTTTGCTATCTCGAAGGAGAAGAAGTCGAAATTCCGTATACCATTCACTATTCCGATATTTTCTGTAACAAGAAGATGAATGTCAAGGTCGTTGTAGAAGGGGAGAATCCTTTTAATGCCTAGAGATATTAAGAAAGAACAGGAACAGTTATGGAATGGTAATCGGTTTTCAGTGAATACAGAAGAATCCACAGGCGTATTCTTACGAGATGTAGACAAGCTTTTACATCAATATAAGAACCTACGTAACAGCATCTATAACCAATACAAAACTTACCTAGCTGATCCCATATCTCGTGACGAATTGAAAAGTTATATTGACGAACAGTTTATACGCCTGGTTAAGGAGTACGATATAGGCTCGGACGTTGATTTCCCTGGATACATCAAGATTAAGCTTAACTATCGTGTCAAGAACTCATATATCAAATCGGTATTCCGTGATAGTCAAAGAGTATTTGTTACACGGAACGCATTCGATGTATCGAACCTACTTGAACAAACCCCATCTAATGATGAGGAGCTAGACTACTACGCTGCATTAGAATATGCATTAAAGGGCGTAGAGCTAGACGATATGGAAAAGCAAGTCTTGTTTTATATCATCCAGGAGCTTTCAGACGTACAGATTGAACAGAATATTAGGGATAGTAACCCAAATGAGAAAATTAGCTCTTCTTTAGTCCGTAGCAAGATTAAGAATATGCAGACTTTCCTCAAAACAAAGTTACGAGAATCCTTAGAAAATTAAGATTTCTGTTATATTAGTAGGAGAACTTAGAAAGGGTGATAGCTGTGGAACAGAACAAACAAGTACAGCAAGAGGAACAGAAGCATGTTGAGCAATCTGTTTTCGTCCCTGTAGAGGTACCGAAAGTAGAAGCAATGATGATCGTTCGTTTACTTGTATTCGCAGTTGCGCTTATTAACGCAGTTGCAGCTATGTGTGGATACAATTTAGGTTTAGAAGTAGACCAACAAAATGCATACGACATTATCTCAGCATTGTTCTTACTTGGCTCAGGTTTCTATGCAACTTGGAAAAACAACAACATCTCGAAACAATCTCGTGTGAAAGCTCATGTAGCTGAACAAGTGCAGGTTGAAGACAAGAAGGGAGCACAATAATGACTAAATTATCAGAAGTATTAAAACAAGCTACGGTAACTCTGAAAGCAGGAGACTACTTAGCATCAATTACAGACGCAGCAGGTTTCGTTCCTACAATTAAAGGTACAACTTCTTTTGCTAAAGGACGTTACCTATTCAAAGTTGTAGGTGTAGGTGCTGCTGAAACAGACGGTTCTTACAAAAAAATGAACATCGTTCCTGTTGTTCCTGCGGGAGACTTCAAATCATTTGTCGATGATCTGAAAAATCCGATCGTAGTTATCGAACCAACAAAAGTTACTTATACTTTAGGTCGTAATGACAAAGAATATCGTGACGTTTACCGTGGTAACACGATCAAAGAAGAAAAAGGGATTGTAGCAGGTAAGGAACATCGTATGGCTGTGTTAGCATTCATCGAGTTCGTTAAAACTGAATACTCGTTAGGGGTAAACGACTTCGCATTAGGTGGAGACGAGTTAATTCCTAAAGCTTAATGAAAGAAGAGGGCTCACGCTCTCTTTTTTTTTGTGCTTAATTTAGTAATATATGCAAGTTTTTTGTTGACGATTCCACTACCACGGTGCTAGAATATGATTACAGTTTAAATAAGCTGTACAACTATGCGTGAAGGAGGAATTAGATGTTTCTAGACCAGGAACACGGAGACGAACCGATGCAGTTGCGGCTCTTTGTACCCCCAACATTTGAAGGTGTAACCAGTGTAGCGGTTATACAGGAGGTTTTACGTAACGATATCATATTAGATGTTGTTTACACACCTACCCTCGACTTCAGGGACTACACACAGTTTAAGGACGCAGAAATGGTTCTAGTACTAGGACTAGCTTATCGTGGTTACAACTTACCCCAGGAGTTTTACACCGAGGTAGACGTACCATTTATGGATTTCGTCCATATCAGCACATACGACAAACCGATCCCAGGAGAACATATCATATCGATAGTAGATGAGGAAATTGACCCGATTAAGGTTCTATCCAACTTACTATTCACATCACCTGATTCCACAGTCCTTTCCAAGTACATAACGTTCACGGATAAAGCAGAATGGTTAGTAAACGCAGTCAATTCATACCGCACCTGGACATGGGAAGAGAACGATACCGCCCGTGTACTACTTGCGCTTTACAATGCTAGTTATAAGCGCCTTCCGAGGATCGTGAAGGGTCTTTCATTGCAGGACGTACTGAAAGCGTACGCACCCATCATAAAGGGGCAGCTAGAGCGTATGGAGGATTATATCGAACGGAAAGCTGCAACAGTGAAAGAACAAGCTGTAACAGTAGATGGGCAGCAATGCCTACTTAAAGTCGTATTCGCTGAAGAATACATAAACGAACTCGCTAACGATTTACTTAGCAGACGACCCGCAGGTGTTCCTACGATCGTATGTGTAGGGAGAAGTACCAAAGGTAATGACATATTCTCTATCCGTACAGCAGGGGTACATGCAGGTAGAGTTGCACAGCTAATTAATGAAGGTGGAGGAAAAGAAAGTGTAGCAACTTTCTTCTCAGGAGTTGGTTATGCAGAACTGATGCGGAACGCTATAGCTACAAACTTAGTGTAACTTATCGGTTCTATCAAATATCATAATAGGTTTATATGTTATAATGTCATGGAGGGGATTCACATGGTCACATTTCCTTATCAACAAGGTACGTTTGACAGATACACAGAAATAAGTGGGAGCACTTCAAGCACTAAGTTTTCGGACTTAGTTGAAACTTTAACTTTATTCAGTGAAAGCTACGAAATTGTCTCAGATAAAGAGACAGGGGGATCATTCGTAAACGTAGTGGAAACACACTACCGACTTACAGAAGGAGAGGACAAAGGTAACGAGTACATCTTACGCTATCAAGTCCGCAATCCGTATACACAGGAAGGTACTGAGTTCGCTTACACGTTTTTCAAAGCCTAATATTTACGTGGAGTGAGTAATTTGGCGAACGAGAGATTAACAGCACAAGAGAAAGAATTACTAAAACAGGAATCAGGGGCTTATGCAGTAGTCATGGGTTATCTTATGCGGGAACGTGGAAAGATAGCCCCTGCTGTATTTAACAAGCTAGTTGTACAGTTAGGCTACGACAAGGTGAAGAACGATGAGCTTATGTCATTTGCTAACTCTATAGAGAGCGATGTAGAAGTAAAGAACCTGTACTTAAAAGCCTGGAACGGTCACGTTAATCTAGACGACATCCCTCATGCGTTCAAAGAGGACAAGTCTATAAAAGAAGAAGACGTATTTTCATATGTTACAAACTACATAATGGACAAGGAAGACAATGCAACTCGATTACGTGAGTTACGCAAGCTACAAAAAGACGGAACGATCATGGCTCTGTTAATGAAAGGCTTGAAGAAACACCTGGTCGAGGAGCTAAAAGGCTTACCTCGTGCGAAATACTTAAAAACAGAACCAACAAAGCCCCAGTTAGGGGATAAAACTTTAATACTAGCTCTATCGGACTGGCACGTAGGCTTTGTAAGCCACGATATGCATACAGGTGACTATAACTTCGAAAGACTGAAGACATCCATTCAGGACATCGTATCGTATACGTTACGTACAGTGCAGGAGAAGGACATTAAAGAAGTGCATGTACTATTCTTAGGGGACTTAGTAGAAAACTTTGCAATGCGTTCTACACAATCATTCGATTTAGAGTTTACCTTTGCAGAACAAATAGCAAAAGGGCAGCAGCTTTTAATAGATGTATTGCTTACCCTTTCAAAATTTGTACCAGTTACATTCAGTATGGTAGCGGGGAACCATGATCGCTTCGAGTCTGATAAGAAGACTGCTATTTATAACAACTCTGTAGCCTACACTGTATTAGAGAACCTAATCATGCTGCAAGAGAAGATGGGGCAGCTCCCTAACGTTACGATTACAGATAACCGAAAAGACGTATACCGATTCGATTTAGATATTGCAGGGCAAGGTATAGCGGGTGCTCACGGTGACCACTTAGCTAAGTCTACTGAAAAGATTCCTGCGTTTATGACGCATGGTAGGAAGGTGGATATCCTATTTACAGGACACCTACACTCATTCAAGACGATACAGGAAAGCTTTACAAGATTACATCTTCAAGTAGGCTCTACGATTGGAGAAAATTCATATTCCCGACAAGGTAACTATCCGACAACGACACCATCACAACAGATAGTTATTTTAACGGAAGGTACGAAAATTCCTGAACTGATCCCATTGTGGTTAGGTCATGACGGAAAGTTACTATAAGGAGGAAATTATGAATACATTTGATGTTTTAACGGTTTCGTTATATGCGGTAGTATTTTTCACCCTGGTTATGAATGTGGTAAACCTATTCCAGGAGACAAGTCGATTAAAAGAACTAGGACAAACCCCTCTAGTGGGGCGTAGTGCTGCGGTAATCGCTGTTGCAGCCATTGCCGAGATGTGTGTAGTAGCAGGAGTTATAGGGTTGTTACAGCTCTTCCCAGTACCTATTAATTCCTGGACAGTCTTTGTAATGTTCTTACTAGGCTTTGTAGCACGTAACGGAGGATCGTATTTCTCCGCCTGGTTATTGTGGTCAATATTCGTTCGTATGGATAGAAGCAAAATGATGAAAGAAATTAAAGATGAAAACGAGAAGGCTCTTAAATAGAGCTTTCTTTTTTTTTATAAATAGTTGTTGACTTATAGAAAACAATAAGATAATATTGAGTTAACAAAACAAACCGAGAGGGGAAATGAAAATGGAAATCGAAATCGTAAAGTTTAACTCAAAGGATGCAGAGCATGAGTTTCACATCGAGGGGGCAGTTGTTATAAACGAGTTTAGAACTTACAACGGATCAAGGGTTAAGCTATCTTATACGAAAAGAACACCTAGAAAAGTTTATGAAAACACAAAAGGAAAATATATAAAGCTAAACACGGGTGCTGCGTTTGGAAACAAAACTAAAAATCATTACATCGAAATCTTTAAGGATAACAAACCAAAGGAGGATGCTAATATGACTAACCAATACAAACCAATTGAGAAAGATTTTATTGACTTGTTACAGGCTGCGGAAGCGAATAAACCTTTAGAGATAGTTCAACATCGATTAGGGAAAATCGGGTTTGGAAGTACATGTTCTAAGTGTAACGGTTCAGGTCATTACTTGCATTTTGGGGTATGTTACGGTTGTAAAGGATTAGGTTCATTCAAAATTCGTTTAACTAAAAAGTTATTTGCGGAAGTACAAGAAGCAGTAAACGAGGGAGCTCTAAAGAGATACTTTCAAGCAGTTAGAGCACAACAGCTTGCAAAGAAAGTAGATGGGTACTTGTTCAACCTAATGAACAACAATAGCTTATCAGAAGACTATAGTAAGGCATATCAGGATAAAGACCAGGATACAATTGACAGACTACTTCCTATGAGAACAGAACAAATTGGTATATACGAGGACTTTAAAAAACGTTCTAAGGGGTTAGACGCAAAAGGTAAGTTGGAGTTGTTTGAAGAAATTAATACTAAACTTGAAGCTATTATTGGGGAGTACGAAGAACTTAAAAAAAGTTGTTGACGGTTGGTAAATAACATGGTAAATTAAGCCTATACAATATAAATAAGTTACAGGAGGAATATATAATGGGAACATTTGGAGATCGTATGAAAGGTTATGAAAATTCTTATAGGACTAAATTACCGAAAAGAATTCCTGTAGTTATCAGGATTGATGGTAAGGCGTTCCACACTTATACAAAAGGAATGGAAAGACCGTTCGATGCAGTATTAGCAGCAGCTATGTGGGGTACATGTCAATACCTAGCAGAGAACGTTATGGGATGCAAATTAGCTTATACACAGTCAGATGAAATCAGCTTATTACTTACAAACTACGATAAGCTTTCAACGCAGTCTTGGTTCGATAATAACCTACAGAAGATTGTATCGGTTGCAGCTTCAATGGCTACAGCAAAGTTCAATGAGATCATGAGAGGGGCGTACCCTGATAAAGAGTTAGCACTATTCGATGCTAGAGCTTGGGTACTTCCCCAGGATGAGGTTAATAACTACTTCCTATGGAGACAGCAGGACGCTTCTAAGAACAGCGTGGCGATGGTAGCACAGTCTATCTTCCCACACAAAGCTCTGCAAGGTCTGAATGGAAAGGCAATGCAAGATAAGCTGATGTTAGAGAAAGATATTAACTGGAACAACTTACCTACGTGGCAGAAACGAGGAGCTTGTATCATTAAAGAGTACTACGAACAGAACGGGGCACAAAGAACTCGTTGGTCAGTAGACTTCGAAACACCAATCTTCTCACAGAAGCCTGAGTATATCAACCAATACGTTTTTCTAAACAAGGAGAAGGGGAACGAATGAAGGCACAACATGTATTTCTAAAATGGGTTCCTACAGGTTGGAACACTCCCGAACCACTTAGGGGTGTTCCTCACTCCCAAAGGTTTGAATCGTTAGATGAGTTAAAGGTAACGATGAGCAAATTCCTGTATGGTGGTGAATGGGTTACAGATGCAGAAGGTAACCAAATAGACATTGATCTAAGAAGTATATGTGCAAAAGAAGCACGATGGGAGGAATAGTAATGAGAACTCAGGAAGAGCTAGAAGCAAAGTTAGAAGAATGCAAAATGAAACGAGATTTTTGGAAAAAACGAATGGAAAACGCAACCCAAAAGGAACGTTGGGAAGGGATGTTCGAACAGTACGAAAAGGATTTCCAAGCGTGGAATGAACGGGTAAAAACACTAAACTATGCACTAGGTTACAAAAAAATTATTTAAGGGGATGTTTTAATTGAAACTTGACTACGGTTCAGGGAGCCAACCGAAATCGGGCTTCCTATCATCTGATTTTATTGGTACACCCAACTACGATTTCTTCATAAAGGACTACATAGTGATCGATGCAGAAGACAATTCATGTGATGTGATTCATTGCAGAAACGTTATCCATCACATTCCTGAAAAGGATTTACCTATCTTATTCGCAGAGTTTAAACGACTACTAAAACCTGACGGGGAACTAATCATCTCAGAGCCACGAGAAGAGTTTCATAAGCAGAACCTGGTGTTAGATTTAATTTGGTATAGATGGGTAGTCAATAACAAGGACATTATGATACCATATAACTACGTTGACTATAAGCAGTATCTAACTGAGTTCGACATCTTATCAGTAGAAGATGAGTTCAAAAATGAAATCCTAGTGTGCAAAGCCAAGCAGCTAGTATTAGCTTAATAAAAACGAGGGGGAGTTATTATGAGAAGACCCGCAAGAGTTAAGTTTATCAGAAATAAAACATTCAAACCTCTATACGAAACAGGGTTAAGAAAAAACAAGAGATACGATACACTATGGGATGATCCGTTTTGTGATGAGATTTATAAAGAGAAAGGTGTAATCACTGTAATAGATGATGACGGACAGGGGCATGAAATCGAAAAAGGTGACTATGAAGTTAAAGAATGGGAGGTAAAAAATGAAAAAGCATATGACGAAGAGTTCTAAAACAGTTATTTTTACAGGTCGAGGTTATCTCAGGGATGTATGGGAAGAGTGGGATGAGGTTGAAAATTTTGATTTCACAGATAACCCGTTACAAGCCTATAACTTCCGAAATGATAAAGATGTACCAAAATACTTAGGTGTGTACGGTAGTAAGAAAATCGAAAATATCAAGGATGCTTGTAAGTATCTCAATGGTACTGTTTGCGAAGTAGACATAACAGTGATTACCGAAGTTGAAGTAAGGATGGTGCATTAATATGGAGGGGGTAACTAATCCGCAAGGGTTGCTTTACATTCTTATGTATGTGTTCGAACACTATATAGATGCTGATATCTCTGACGAGACCAGGGAGGATGTTGACAATGCGTATAATACGATCGTACGTATTGTCAACGATCATAAAGTTAAATCCGACCAGGTACGAGTGCTTAAGAAAAAACTAAGTAATAGTGTACCAATCGGAAAGCTACAAGAGATGTTAGCCTGGGAGAAGAAGTTCGAGGTACAGTCAAGCCACTACATGGGTTGGGATACCTTCGATGATGCAGGTTACGGTCAGGCAGTAGCCGCACGAGAATCACGTATTAAAATGTTAGAGAAGTTAATTGAACAGTTTGGAGGGAAGTAGATGTTAGCATTTGCGATATTTACCCTGCTGTATCTTGCAGCAGGGGTTTATATGACAAAGCAGTTAATGAAAGATGTGGACGAGCAGTTAACCTTGTACACAGAAAAGCGTTACAAAGAAATCGATGATGATAAATGGGAGTCTGTAAAGGATACTGCAAAGATGAAAGAACAGTTAGGAGAAAAAACATTTAATTATATAATGTTTCCTATCTTAACACTTGTCATGCCCGTAGTTACAGTGTATTATTTTATTAAGGAACTTCCTGAAAAAGCAAAAGACTACTGGACTAAAGGTAGATTCCAAAAGATTAAGAATGGTACGCAAGTCCGTATCCTTGAGAAAGGGAGATATGACGGTGAAGACCATTATCTTCAAGTCGGTGAAGTCGAAGGATTCTTGCCTGCCCACATGACACCTCACAAGCAAGATATCTATATGATCGGCTTTGAAGATGACGATATCGACACACGGTTTGCGTACGAGCCTGACAAGTTCAAGGTCGTATAAGAAAGAAGGGCTAGAATGGAGCACAAACTACCACCTAAGAAGTTAAACAAAAGAGCTTTAGAGTCTGTATACTGGCGGGCAATGGAACACACAGCAAAAGGTATAGGCGACCAACACGTATTAACCTTTATGAAATCCATTGAGGACTCAGTACACCAATTTTTAGATAAGCAGAAGGAGGTGGACAAGCAATGAGTCAAGAAAGAGTCCTCGAAGATATGCAGCTAGAATGGTACTTACTTCGTAACGGTTTCTATGTGGACAAGTTATCACCACGGTTCTACGGTGAGGAGACATGTGTAAGTGAAATTAAAAACTTACACGCTCCTTGCTTAAGGTTAGACACTGACGATCCTCGACACGGGGATCATACGCTTCGTATCTTTGTAACTGACACAGAGATATACGCAGAAGTGCAAAACGATTACAGAAGCTTTGAGCGATCGTACTACATACCTGCACCACAAGGAGTAAACGTAATTAACATAGTAGATTACATAAACATTATTATAAGAGAGTAGGGGTAATATGAACCACGTTACAATAGGAGTGTATGCGAATGGGAGCTACGTTATCAACGTGGTTCATCCCGCTCACTTGGACTATCATATCGAGTATAATAAGGTTATGCGTTTTGGACGAGCTTTATTCGTAGATGGTAAATGTGTTCACCAGGGATACCTACCTGCTTATAAAGTAGCAGAGTGGGAGAACAAGATTAAAACTATGAAAGTAGATACGTCAAAGCCTTCAATTGAATATCACTAGGAGGAAACATCATGTGGATTCCATTTAGACGTAAGCACTGTAAGCAATGCGGAGAGACCCTTAAAATGTTTCATAACGTAGAATTTTGTGATCTAGCTTGCTGCGTGATGTACAGAGCAATTGAGAAGCAGCAGAAAGAGAGGAAGGCAGTAGATGAATCATCTAAGTAGAGAAGAACTGATTAACATTTCAGGTAGTGACCTAGCTTACCACCGTAAAGGTGTGTTGCTTGTAGATAATAAACCTCACTACATTGTGGAGCTTGTTAAGGAGCCACACACAGCTCTATATGCGGCAGTATATGGTGTCCATCCAGGAACAGATAGTTACCCTAAGAAACGTGCTATGCAAAAGGAAGGGCTCGTAGGACGCTTCAATGGTACAACTAGATTAGCACAGATAGCAAATGCCTTATTCCCTGCTAAGAAGGTTATAGGGTGGGACGAAGAGCCGCCAATATTTGTAGCCCCAATCGTCTCAGGTCAGATTTCAACCTTTACAAAAAAAGTAGAGGATGGATTCTTTGAAAGAGAACCTGACCGTTTAACTACTGAAGGTGGACAAAGAAAGATTATTCGAGGAAAGAATACAGGCGTATTCGTTGGTCTATCTTCCATTGAGTGGGAAGAGAAGACTAGCATTCCGTTAGACTCACTGGTCAAAGCACTAATCAACCACAATCAGAACGATGGGTTCTTTGATCTAACTGGTAACAACAATAGCAAGAATAACCCACTAGGTACCTATTACAAGGAGGGCAAGTAAATGCCTTACATTATACAAGACGATTACTGTCCACATTGTAAAAGTGTACAAAGAATTAAGTTCGGTTTTAAAATTACTTGCTTAAATTGTATGACAAGAATCGAAGTCGAGGAGGAAGAAGAAAATGAAAGCGATTTTGAATAATATCGATTTTGAAAACAATAAGGTTATGGCAGTGTATATCATCCCATTTTTGATTCTAATAGATACTGGGTGTACTATATGGGGGTTAATATTCCAAGACTGGTTGAATACAGCGGTATTTGCGTTTAGTACTGCATATATAATCTGTTGCCTTATTATGCAAGTACAATTTAAAGTACATAAAAATTTTGCTACGTTCTTGTATGTGTATGGTTTTGGAATAGCAATTTACGCAGCTCATAGTTTATGGGTACAAGATTGGTGGAACGGTATTATCTACGGAACCATAGTAGTAATGAACACAATTGTGTTATATATACGTATTAACGAAAACAAAGAAGAACTTGGGGAGGAAAAAGAACATGAAGAAACTATGGAGTAACCTCGATTTCAAAACTGATCCAATAACTGCAAGATTCCTTGCACCTGCACTATCAATAGCGATCATTATAAGCTCAACTTATGCAATAGTGACAAAAGGGTTTTTAGTATCTGCACCTTCTGTATTTGTCGGTATATACATAATCTGCACCTATATATCACATATACAAATCAAACTGTCTAAAAAGTATTCAATATTCTTACTCGTGTACGGTATAGCTGTAGGGTTCCTCGCTGCATACGATATTTGGCATCATGAATGGTTTAGAGGATTTACAAGTGCATTCCTAGTTATCTCTAGTTTAGCGGTATTAAAAATGTTATACGTAACAAAAGGAGAGACAATCGAGGAGGAGAAATAGCATGTTCGTACGTAAATCAAAATATGAAGCATTGAAAGCTGATATGAGGTTGGCTGAAAGTGAAAGACGTTACCGCAACATGGAAGGGCGATTCCATGCAGTAGAGATAGAGAACCTAAAAAATGAAATCGAGGGATTAAACGCAGTGATCGCTGACCAACTTGCTCAGATTGCGGAGCTCCAAACAAAAGAACTTAAGATTGTCAACGAACAATCAAAGAAGTTCATCGAAGTAGAACACGCTAGTATCAAGGCAATGAACGCAGCTATCCCTAAGTTACGTAAGCAGGGTTGGTCAGATAAGTTAAAGGTTAAGATTCAAGGTGACAAAGTGTTTACAGTGCATGAACGTGAAGTAAAGGAGAATAAGTAGTATGAATATTCTCACTAACAAGAAGCAAGAGATTATCCGAGTATTACATAACGATGCAGCACATATGAGAGACAACATTAGTATGCTTAGGAAGGATGGTTGGTCAGGTAACACTCGTGTAGGTTTCTCAGGAAACTCTATCTGTAGAGAGACTGTGACTGATGATGACGGAGCATGGATTTCAGAAATGTATCCTGACGTTACAATCTTCCTACCTGAGAAAGGTAGCTACATACATAACGAGCCTTACGTTTACGTAACAGAACATGTGAGAGATATTGAGGAGGGAGAATAGTGGGGTAGGTGTATTGTGGGCTTTTCAAATAGCTGCTACAGTCGGTTTAGCTGTAGGAATTGTGTTAAATTTAATAACAGGCGTTGAAGAGGTTAAGCCACACCACTTTATATCTTTAGCAATCGGTGTTGTGTTTATGGTAAAATTTAATCCTTTGTTTAGTGAACTAGTAGCAAAGTATAAGGAGCGTAAGTAATGGCTACCGTCTTTTATAACTATAAATGTGAAACGGGTTGTGGGCATACTACTTTAGTAGACAAGCCTTATAAAACAAAAAGAATATTCTGCGGGGTATGTGGATATAAGATCACAATGGTTTATAAAGGTATTAGTAAAGTTACAGCCCCAAGAATGGAAAGTAAGCTATCAATTAATAACAAGGAGGAAAAATAATGACTAAATTTGGTGTATTTTTAAATAGTAAGTGTATGATAGGTGGTTTTGAAGACATCTCCGATGCTTATAAAGAAGCCGAGTACTACACATGTGAAACAGGCGTACCTCATGAAGTACGTTATGACATTCCTAACGGGCAGGTTAGTGATGGATACCATACATTCGATGAGTTATATGAGCATCGCATGTTTCTGTTTTCTGTGATCTGTAAAGCACATAAAGCGGCTGCTTGGAAGTCCTGGAAGCATCATGACGGAACGATGTACGATGACTACTTTATTGTAGGGATTACAACTCCTGAAGGAGACTATTCGTATCATTACCATAAAGACCACTGGGACAAGTTCGATGTAACAGAGTTAGACTTTGCGCCTAAGTGGGACGGGCACAAACCTGAAGACATCACACGACTACTAAGCCTATAAGGAAGAGGAGAATGCTGTAACAGGCATTCTCTTTTAGTTAGAAGGGAGTATACATATGAGCAAGAGATTCTATGAAGAAGATATAAAGGAGTTAATCCTAAATAAGCGACATATATTCGTATCGGATGCAGACCAGTCTACGGTAGTATTTGAAAAAGCAATCACTGTAGGCTCTACGATCGCAGATTGCCTGATATTTTCACAAGAGCAGGGGATTATAGGTATAGAAATTAAAACGGAACGAGACAGCACGAGAAGGCTTAATAAACAGCTCAAAAGTTACAGTCAGGTTTGTGACATCGTGTATGTAATGTGCCACGATAATCATGTTGAGAAGGTAGAAGAGATATTGTCCAAAAATAATTGGAATCATGTTGGGATTCTTGCATATACTGAGTTTAGAGGTGAAGCGATACTGGGTTTATACAAAGCACCTACACGGTCACCCTATAAACAAGTACACGTAGCATATCAGATGTTATGGAAGGAAGAAATCAGCAATATCTTAGGGAGCTTCAAACGCCAAATGAAGACGCTAGAAGAGTTTGGGATCAGTGTAAACATGACGGAGAGTAGGTCGGGTGGACTAAACGGTTTGTATGTTCAGTCTAACGCTTCAAAAAAATATTTAAAAAAATCTCAGATGATAGGTATGATAATTTCTCGTTTGGGAGAAGCTGAAGCTAATAAACTACTCTGTAACATCTTTATTAGCGGAAAGATGCACCCTGAGAAGCAATTAAAGTTCTACCACTTCAGAAAGAAAAGCTAAAATGTGGAAATAGACTTTCCTACTGAGGTATGCTATCCTGAGGATAGAGATAGTAACAAAAGGTTCTATCCTCAAATAGACCTCAGAGGGTTGGAGTAGAAAAAGGAGACAATCACAAGGAGGAATTTGAAATGACAGTTAAATCATTAAGTTTAGTAAAGTATGCAGGAGAATATTGGTTCACATTAGCGGACTACACTTTAACTCGTAGCACAGAGGGTTATTCGGATAGTGCTTCGGTTAAATCGGCAGTTAGAACATTCACAGTTAAGACTGACGGTACTAAGTACATCGCATTCAGAGGGGAAGCGCAGTTAAAGAATATTATCCAGGAGAACAAAGATAACCCACTATTCCAGGCTGAGGACTTCCAGGGAACACGATCTGCAATTATATCTTGGAGCATGTTAGATGCTTTAAACAAACGATTCAAAGAGAATAAGGAATATAAGAAAGAGTTCGCTAAATTCATGGATGCAGCTAGTGAGTACATCTTACAACAACAAGTTACGGTTAACCATACACCTGATACAGAAGTTAATATCGTAGAGAACCGTTCTAGCTTACTACGTCAGTTAAGAAATGAGCTTAACCGTTTAGATAGAGATATTGAAGTGAGACAGACAAATAGAGAGAAGATACTTCAAGCTATCAATGCTGTAGAAGGGTTAACTCTTGAGAGTATTTAAAGCAAAAATTAATCATATAATGAATATTGTTGACTTTAGGGTTGCATCTTCGGGTGTAACCCTTTATTATATTAGTTAGAGAGGTGATACAGTGCATAAGAAACCTAATTCGGTGCAGCGTAGTATTTCTCGGGGTGTCGGGGCTAGAGGTGATGGAACAAAGAACATTAACTCTAACGGAGCAGATGCCTTTAAGAAATCCAAACAGAGTACCAAGGGTCACTACAGAATAGCGTTCAGTCATGTGTACGAGAAGATGACTGAGAAGGATGTAGAGCTAAGACATACATACATGAAAGACCTTCTAGCGGATTACATAGGAGTCCCTGTAGATATGCTCATTCTCAAGCCTAAAAAGTCACCAGTTCCGACTCTAACCAGTCGAGATGAGGTGTTCTATGTTAAGGTAGGGAAAGACATCTACGGAAAGTGCTCTATTCGCACACAGCGCCTTTGGAAGAACAACCTGCTTGTATTTGTATTCCAAGAGAAGAAAGCCGCTCTAAAGCCGCCTAAGAAGTCTTATAGTAGAAGTGGTAGTTTCAAGAAGAAAACTACAAGTCAAGTTAGTCAAACGAAACGTCAATCTTATCATTCACGTAAAGGAGGAAAAAGTTAATGGAACACGAAGACCGATTGCAAATAGCAGCTCAGAATCTAGATAGAGCTGTAAACGACTGGATAGTTGAGCATGGAAGTGAACAACTTTATAAAATGATTACAGAGCATGGTGGTGATCCCGAGACTATGGAAGTTATCTCATGGGATACTGAAACCAATCTAGGTGACGGTGTATCAATAGTAGTACAAAAGTTTACAGTTAAAAGGGAGGAAAAATAATGGAATACGTAGCAGCAAAACGAAAACACGGGTCATTAGGAATGTTAAAGGAACTATTAGGGGACAGTACTAAAAAGGTACACGGTGTATTCTATACGAATGACCATTTCAGTGACAGATACCTAAGCCGCTCTCATGTACTATCCGATGAGGTAAACATTGAAGAAGGTACATTGAAAATGACGATCGCTACACGAGTAGAAAGCCCAGGTATCTTCGAACTAGAAAATACATTGGACGAGTTCATTAAGTACGAAGCAGGGGATATCCCAGGGTTTGCCGAGGAAGGGCAACAGAATACATTACCAGTTGCGGAACCAATCTCAGCTACCAAGTCATTACATACTGTAGACCTGGTTCTAGTGATGAAAGAACCAAAGATTACATACATTCAGTTTGATATTGCAGGTGTGCCTTTTACCCTGGTTACAATTGATTATGAGTTAAGTCAGTTTGCTGATAAGTTTACCCAACAGGTTAAGTTACTATTCGGACAAGCGGATAAGATTAACTTCTTCTCACATTTCCACGGTAAACAGTTCACTAGTGGAGACAGACGTTCAATTCTGAAGTTAGTCCTGGATGAGAATATTACAGGTAAAGCTATTTTAGCTGTAGAGTTTGACAGTCCAGTAGCAGCTACTCAAATTTACCCAATGCTTTCTATGATCTCAGCTTATACGAACGATAACGGAGATGCGGTATTCACTTCAGTAGGCGGATACATCCGAGTTAAGCAAGAAGTTGTAGCACGAGGAACGTTACGAATGGCTAATCATTTAAAAGAAGGTCAGTTCCGACTAGATATTATGAGTGAAAATGGAAACGTAAAAATTATTATGGAACCGTAAGCTAGGGGATAATCCTCTAGCTTTTTCTTATATTTAAAGATTTTTTGCTGTATACAAATTAACAAAAAACGCACTACTTAGTGTAAAAGTTCCTGGTACTCTGTACTGGATTATAGGTACCAATCGTAAACGATACGATTCTATTCAACATATTCTCACTTCTTAAACGTTAAAAAAGCACTGTATTTAGTGGAGTTTTTGAACTATTTACGAAAAATTTAAAATATACCGAATGATTTACTATATTATACGTAGAACGCTGATACACAGGCTTTTATGAGGGAGTTTCCCTTATTTAAGAAGTGACTATATTTGAAAGGGTTGGTATTTAAAATGGCTGATAAAAAGAAAATGAGTTCTAGCAGTGTGCTAGTTCAATTGTACAAGAACCGTAAGTTATGCACGAAAGTAGATAACATGCTCGATGAGGGACAAACATACGATTACATTATCGATTTCTGTAAGGAGAACGGACTAAGCATTTCTAAAGCTTCCCTTACTAACTATAAGAAGAAACGTGAAGAAGCAATCGATAAAGGCGCACCATTGCTACAGTTACTTGATAAACGAGCAAAGGATAACGTTACATACATTTCTAATAAACAAGTGGACATGTTCAGACAGCAAAAGGACGAAGAAGACGCAGAGATTGCACACGCAGCTTCAGTTACAGACATGACGAAGATTGATAAAGTGTTCCATGATTTAGAGTTCCTGGACATGGTAATTGAAAAAGGGATGAAAGGGCTAAAAGCATTCGAAGTTGTAGATACACCTTTAGCTATGAAAGCTATCGAACTTAGAGCGAAGATTACAAATAACCAGTTAGGCGGTTTATCAATCGCAGGACTACGTGAGCTTAAGTTACGACAACAAGCTCGTGAGTCTGCTATGATGGAAATAATCATGAAATATGTTCCTGAAGACAAACACGATGTACTATTCAGTGATATGGAAGAATCAGAACGTCTCTTCTATGAAAACCTTGATCTAACGGATGAGGAAAAACGTATCACTACCGCATTAAAAACTTCAGGAATTGATTTCTAATAAAGGAGAGGAAACCACATGGCAGATTCAATTGATATCACGCAGTATGATAAGCTTCCTTTTAAGGTGTATAACACGCTTGCAGAGAAGCTACAGGCTCTTTTGAATGGTGAAGTACTATTTATTAAAGGTTTCGAACGTAAGGACAAGCTGAACGTGCTTATACGCTTAGTAGATAAGAAGTACACAGTTTCCCAGGTATCTTATGATGTAGTCGAAACGAAATCAGACGAACGATACTGGATGACTTTTAATGTAGGTTTAAATGACCTATCCTTATTTACAGTATTCAAGTTTGAGGAAGACATTTTCATGCAAGTTAATAAATACAAAATTAATGATAAAGTATCGTATATAAGTAGGGACGGTACAAAAGACGCAGCGATCATAACAGAAGTGTATCAATCTAAAGCAGACCCGAATCAGTTCGCATACGGGCTCTCACGAGAACCTGGTACCTTCTATGCTGAAGAAGAATTAAGTTCATTAAACTATGAGTAAATGCAGGGATAATTCCTTGCATTTTTTTATGCATAAATTGTTGACATTTGGACAACCTCTATGCTATTCTTTGGTTACAGAAGTTGTTACAGACTTCAAAAACGAGAGGGGAAATTAAAATGAATAACAAGAACGCAAGTATGGAAGATATTTTTAAACCTATTGTAGAAACAAGAACTACGGATGAGTTAGTTGCAGCAGAATACGAGAACGGAACAAAGCAGCAAGATATCTTAGATAATCACGATATTTCTACATCGCAGCTATATGATATTCTTAACCGTAAAGGCATTCCACTACGTAATCGTGCTCGTAGTTCTAAGACAAACGATCGTTTACTTACAATGTCTACAACTGAGAAGGACGAATTTGCTGAAGACTACAAAGCAGATATGGGTCTTGCACGACTTTATAAAAAGTATGATCTAAATAAACATGGTGTGTACAAGCTAGTAGCGCAGTTAGGTCTACCTAGACGACATAAACCTGGTATTAAACGAAGCAGCAAGAAGCTTACTAAGGAACAACAAATGAAACTTGAGTTGACACCTGAAAGTAAGATTACAACTTCCTATAAAATTGAAGACGGTGTAGCCCATGTATATATGGTTATTAACTCACCCACACCTATTGATAGCATTCAAGTACATATCGAAGTACCGAAGGGAGAGAATTAATATGCCGAGCGCACTAACTGGGGATATTTACGATAACGAAAATAATTCAGCAAAGGACTATATTATCCGTTGCTCAAAAACATTCGGAGCGTTATTGCATATGAGGGACTTCGACTTAGATGCTCCTCCTAAGCTATTTCCGCTAGACTTAACTTCTCATGACAAAGACATTGCGGAAGCGAAAACGAAAATCGACTACTATACAAATATGTCAGTAGAAGAAGTGGAACAGCAGATTGAACAAGACTACCTATATAAGCAACAGTGCAAAATGGTATACGACCAGGGCGATACAGAAATTCTTACACGTTACGAGAAGGTACTGGAACAGGTAAAAGCCTGGGAAGTTCCTGAATCTCTTGATAACCTTAAAGAATACGCTACAAACCATTTAGTAGACCAAATCAACCATTTATTAGGAGGGATTAATCGTAGAAATGAGCGTGAAGCAGAAGAAGTTCCTGGTCAAATGATTCATCACGAAGTATGGAGAAGTGAACGTATTGAGTGGGCTGAAGAGGATTTAAAACGTGCAGAAGAGCATAAGGAACGTGCTAGAAAAGCAATTGAAGAGAAGAACGCTTGGATTACTGATTTACTTACTTCGTTGGAGAGTGTAAAATGATACGAGTTGCCATTCAGTTCTTAGAAAAAGGGGAACTTCAGGAAATTAAGAAGACGCTCCCTTGGGTACCAAACCCAGGGCACAAGTTAAAGACAAAGGATAAAACATACAAAGTATTAGATGTAACTCATAATATTGAGACGCATATAGTTACGATAGAAGCAGAGGAGGTGAACTGATGCGTAAAGCAGACCCTGCTAAAATTGCGTTTGTATTGGACTTCTTACATAGAGGTGGCGAACTGGAAGTAAACGGTGCTATCTATGTATGGCTTGATAACCTGAAGGTTCGTGAAACAGAAACTCATGAATTTTTCATAGATGGATTAGCTCGTAAACTTACAAGCACTGATCTATCGACTGGGGAGCAATCACCGTATTACATGGGCTGTTCGGATATGACACTGAATTACTTCTTCAAATTAGTGGACGAGCTACCTATGAGGGTTTACAGCCCTATGTTGCTCAAGTTAAAGGAAATGAGGGACAAAGATGAACAATAAAAGAAAGTTCATAAAGGAACTAGCAGGTTGGGGCATATATTTTATGTTAAACGTCTTAATGGCAATTATACCTACTATCTTAATGCATATGGTGTTTGCGTTAATGCTTGAGTATGACTTATCCATTCGTGTAACGTACTGGGTATGCTTTATTCTCATGCTACCGATGACATACATTTACTTCACAGATGAAAAGGAGGACACAAACAATGCGAAGAAAGAAATCTAGTGGAACACTAGGAGCGATCATAGCTATAACATTTTTCATTTGCTTCCTAGTAGTATCCGCTGCAATTGGTTCAGTTATACCCGCAGGTCTTGCTTGGATTGTAATGCACTTCGTTTTCGGTGCAAGTGTTACCTACGCAGGAGTATATTGGTTCATCTTCATTCCGATCCTTATGTTAATCCTGTTAGGTTCATTCTTTAATTCACGAGTATAATCCTGGCACAATGGAGCATGTTATAGGTACAAACAGTCTGTAACATGCTCTCTAACATTTAATAAAAGTTTTTTCGAAAAAGGTGTTGACCTTTGGAAAACAACATGGTAAGATGAAGACAAGTTAAAAAAACAAACAAATCGAAGGGAGCCGATCACAATGGCTAAAAGAGAACGTAAAGAAGTAGGCGCAATGGAGCAAGCTGCAAGAAAGTTAGATATCGCACACCAACAACTATTCGGAACTGAGGAGGAAACAAAAATGACTAAGGTAGTAAAATTCGTTCATGTAGAAAGTAAAGAGGAAGCAGTAGTATCAGTGGATAATCAAGGTCTTGTATCAGTAACTCGTGGAACACAAACAACTAACATGGGTAACGCTTACGATTATGACCGAGTAAAAGCAAGCTTTGTGAACTACGGTTGGGAAGAAGCGAAAGTTACAGCAGTTAAAGAAGAAGGCTTACGTGTAGTATCAACAGGATACGATACTTTAACAGGAACAGTACTTACAGGCAACATGGAAATCCCTACAAAGTTTGAAGAGGTAGTTGCTGAGGAAGAAGAAGTATCAGATATCTCTCCTAAGGCACAAAAAGATGTAGACGAATACCTTAAGTTACATGCAGAAAAAGCAAAACTTGAAGCTAAATTGAAAAAGTTAAAACCAAGCATCACAGAATACATGAATAACAATAACATTACTGAAATCAAAGGTACAGAAGGTAAACGTGTAACGTTC
>Ga0256786_1000401_pt1 | contig 22437 bp, 20 predicted proteins | sample MC6MC0937MT_FD_186053 | JGI IMG/M metagenome (GOLD analysis project Ga0256786, IMG submission 186053) | Metatranscriptome of enriched soil aggregate microbial communities from Iowa State University, Ames, United States - MC6-MC0937-MT... | ecosystem: Environmental > Terrestrial > Soil >...
GAGATAATAACAATAAATTCGATTGGAATTATTTAGTTTTGAATATAGCTAGTTAGGGTGAGAATACAGAACCTATCAAGTTGACAATGTAAAAGAAGGAATAGATAAATTATATTATAATTCTGGAAATATTGAAATGACACAATTTAACGGAGGAAACATTCGCCTTTTTAGGCTCTCTTTAGGATGCAAATTTAAATTATAGCTAAAAGTAATAGCTTTTTATTAGCAACTTTAGTTCCCCAGCTCTAGTTTTTTTATAGCTTATACCTCGATAGAGTATAGATTTTGACATCAATGACTAGATAAATTCGAAAATCGATGCCCAGTCAACTCGGACGACTTTGACCAGATGAATAATTAACCTAGGAGAGTTTAAATGCTCTTCTTATGGTTTTTTATACTTCGTTCGATCTGGTCAATCCGCCACGGAATCGAGTGGTTTTGATAGCACCCATAAAATTGCCTGCCAAAGCAATGAATATTTTAAAGTACATCAGTGTTGGATTGGGAATTCTAGAAACAGTGCTGGAAGATGAAAAAAGCTCCCACAAGGTGACCCATCAGACTTGGGATAAGGAGACCGCAATGTTGGAACAATTAACGGACGAAAATCCAAAAGGACAGAGTTTAGAAATCCGACCTGGAAAGGAGGAGGCCAATGAAATGGAATGATATCTGTATTTCGGCATTAGGTGGTACGATCTGTTCCATCTGGATAAATTTTTTGGGAGATCGTACAGACTGTGCTAATGGCTGCATTGCGCCCCTTGGTCAGTTTTGTGGTCAGTAGGTTATTGGGACGTGTCACTGGGTGAAAGAGGGATGGCCCGTAGTTTGCATTCAAAAAAGTGAATCCGTTTACTTTATTGAGGCGGATTCAATCGCTATTATGATCAATGCTGATTTGCAAATCACGATAATGGGAGACTATTAGGACGAAGGGAACAATTTGGCTTAATTAAAAAATATTGATAATTTTGAATTATGAACAGTAGAATCAAAAAGATTGCAACAGGTATGTTTGAACGTTTTAGACATCGTAAAATCACTGAAGCGGAGCTGTCACAGGCGGAATCTAAGGCAAAAAATCTAGGAAGCTATGTCGGTGATTTTAAATTGCTGATCGCCATGTGCAAGGATGCAATCACTGGGAAGTTCAAAATGAACAGCTGGAATCTATCCATTATTATCGGAACGATTATTTACGTGGTCTCTCCGGTAGATGCTATTCCGGATTTTATTGCTGTAGGTGGTTGGTTAGATGATGTTGCTATTGTTGCCTATGCTATCCGGAAACTTTCGGAAGAAATAGAACGATACAAATCAGAACGCTTGGGCTGGCAGGTAAACAAATAAAAAAGCTACTTTGTAAAAAGTAGCTTTTTTTATGAGGCGATTGGATCGTTCTTAATGTTTGAAATGTCTCACACCTGTGGTTACCATTGCAATTCCTTTTTCATTAGCCATATCAATGGATAATTGATCTTTGATAGAACCACCTGGTTGCAATACGGCTGCAATACCCGCCCCAGATGCAATTTCTACACAGTCAGGGAAAGGAAAGAAAGCATCTGATGCCATTGAACAACCTTGTAGGTCGAAACCAAATGAAACTGCTTTTTCAATTGCTTGCTTTAAGGCATCGACTCTTGATGTTTGCCCAACACCGGATGCTAACAATGTACCATTTTTAGCAAAGACAATGGTATTGGATTTTGTATGTTTTACAATCTTATTCGCAAAATATAAATCTTCCAATTGTTCAGCTGTAGGTGTTACAGTTGTTACTGTTACCATTTGCTCAGGTCCTTCGATTGTATTGTCCTTATCTTGAAGAATGACACCATTCAATAAGGTTTTGAACTGTTGGCTAGGTAGTTTTACGTCTTTACGAACTAAGATAATTCTATTTTTCTTGGCAGTAAGAATAGCAATTGCTTCCTGCGAATAAGAAGGTGCGATTAAGACCTCGAAGAATAAATTATTGATCTCTGTTGCTGTTGTACCATCCACTTCGCCGTTGGTGATTAAAACTCCGCCAAATGCTGAAACCGGATCACAGGCCAAGGCATCTAGCCAAGCTTGTTTAATTGTTGGTCTTGATGCAACCCCACAAGCATTTGTGTGTTTTAGAATAGCAAATGTGGGTTGTTCAAATTCGTCGATTAAAGCGACAGCTGCATCTACATCAACCAGATTGTTGTACGAAAGCTCTTTACCATTTAATTTGTCGAACATGTTATCCAGGTCGCCAAAGAAAATACCTTTTTGGTGCGGGTTTTCACCATATCTCAACACCTGAGCATTTTGCTCGGATTGTTTAAAAACTTCAATTGGATTCTCTTGGTTAAAATAATTGAAGATTGCCGTATCATAATGCGATGATGTATTGAAGGCGCGTTTCGCAAATTCTTTACGTTGCTCCAAAGAAGTATTACCTTCTTGGTTCGCTAGGATTTCTTCAAGCGCTTTATAATCATTTTTAGAAGAAATGATAACAACATCATTAAAGTTTTTCGCTGCTGCACGAATCAATGAGATTCCACCGATATCGATTTTCTCTATAATATCTTGCTCAGAAGCTCCAGAAGCAACAGTTTCCTCAAATGGATACAAATCCACAATAACCAAATCGATCTCTGGTATTTCATACTGAGCAAGTTGCTGTTGGTCTGACTCAAGCGGACGGCGCGCTAAAATTCCACCGAACACCTTTGGGTGTAAGGTCTTAACACGGCCTCCTAAAATCGAAGGGTAGCTTGTCAGGTCTTCAACTGGAACGACATCTATCCCTAGGTCTTTGATAAATGTTTCTGTCCCACCAGTGGAATAGAATGTAACACCGTATTTGTTTAATAATTCAACTAAAGGAGCTAGGCCGTCTTTATAATAGACTGAAACCAAAGCATTTTTAATCTTTACAGGATGGTTCATTATGATGGATTTGTTTCGTGGCGCAAAGATAAGAATTTAAAGTCTTGATATCAATAAATCAAGTACTTTTAAATAAAGACGGGCTTATTTATACCTAAGCCCGTCTTTATCTACATTATACTAAATTGAGTTTTGTTTTCAGCTCTTCAGAAATCTGATTGGTAATATCCCAGATCGGCTCCGGTTCGTCCGTATTATTGAATATAACCTGATCACAAGAATGCTGAAACGGTAATAAATACTCATTATAAGAGGGGAGGACATGATTCACCCATTTGTACATAACATCATCCTCAAAGTAACCACGTTCAACCAAATCACGGTGTAGCCTTCTTCTAAGTGCAATATCCTGATCAGCGCTCAAGAATATCTTATGATTTATAAGCGCATTTATTTCCGTGTAATAGAAAATAAAAAGTCCTTCGATAATCAATATCGGAGCCGGTTTTATCTCTAATATTTTTGGTGTTAATGAAGGATTATTAAATGTATATTCCTCTTTATAAATAGTCTCTCCATTAAAGAGTGCTTTAATATCTTTATAGAAAGCTTCTCTGTCTATGGATGTTGGGATATCGAAATTATAGAGTCTATTTTCTTCCTGCGTTTTTGTATTGGCTGGAATATAATAGTCGTCTTGGGAAATCAATGTAACTTCATCAGTTTTGAAATGTTTCAAAAAGCTATTCAAAAAAAAAGTTTTTCCAGAACCACTACTTCCGGCAATCCCTATGACATACGGTTTGTTATTCATTCTTGTTTTGTGCTGCAAGAGCTATTTTTATTTTAATTAATTTTCTAAAGGTAATCCGTAGGCGATCTCTACCTGAAAACGTTTATCTAATGCTCCAATACTTGCCGCTGCGGACTTTGATAACACCACAATAGCATTTTGGTTTTCAGCATTATCATTAAATTTGCCGACTACTTTCGCGTAAGTAACGCTTTTAGTCATTGGGTTGGTGATTTTTAGGATCGTTCCTACTGGTGCACTTTTATGGAGCGCTAGATTGCTTGTTCCTTGGGAAGACAAACCATCAATCCAAACACCAATTCCCCGCTCAGCTTTTTCCCGTATTCCGTAGCGGTTTGTTGAGATCTGATTTTCTTCTTTGTCGTCATCGTTTGTAGAATCTGGGACAACGACTTCTATACCTTTAGGTTCAACCAATTTTGGTCTTTCAGGTGGTAGCGGTTGATTTGGGATCATTAATTTCATGCCGCCACCAATCGTGTTGTTCTTTAGGTTGTTGGCTTTTTTGATATCTTCGACAGTTATGCCAAATCTTTTAGATATGGCATAGAGTGTTTCTTTTTCGCCAACGATATACGCTGTAAAGCCTTGTTGAGGGTCATTTGGATTCTTTTGCGCTGTGCTTACCGGTGTTTTAGTCGCAATAGGTGCAGGTTTTCGACCAGTTGGCACTTTAACAATCTGGCCGATACTTAATGTACCGTTTCCATTTATTTGCGTGAGCTGGCCCACGGTGGTTTTGTACTTTTTGCTGAGTTGGTAATAATTATCGCCTTTTTCTATTTTGAAAAGGACAAATTCTTCACCATTGACTATTTCTGTCCCAACTGAGTCAGGGATCGCGGTTGTACGTATGGAGGTGATATTTTTAGCTTCAACCTGTTGTAGAGATAGCATAGAAATTGATAAAATGGCTACCTTTTTATATGTATTTAATTCGAATAATAGTTTCATATATTTTGCAATTATACTAAATACGAAACAAACTCCCGTTTATTGTCTGTCAAAAGGAATATTTGTTTGTTAACAAGAAAATAGATGTTGAAAAACTTTAAAGGCAACTGAGTTACTGCCACAACAGATTCAATTAACCTATCTTTTGTTGATCGAACTATCCGGATTTGATAGTGATTATCTTTGTTTTTTTCATAGAAAGCCCAAATAAAATAGTCATCCATAGCACTTAGCCAAATTTCGTCATCTGTTGTGAAATCTGTCAAAAAATGGGGTATTTGACCATTGTAGATTACTGGGTAGACTATTTGGCTATCAAAAGGTTTAAAAGACTCTTCCTTTTTGTCTTCAATGGACATCGTTTTTAGATCTAAAAACAATTGCATTCCTTGTGCGATCATTTTGGGTCTGAGTAGTATACCATCACTGACCATCTCTAGGAAAATGTAGTTAAACCAGGTTTCCTGCTGTTGTGGCTGATAACAGTTTATAATTTGAACACCAGCATCGATGGGTGAAGTGTCCGAGATTTTTTTTAGGATGATTTTCTGACATTGAATTCCAGCCAACACCCACTCCTTGCTCATGGCTTTGAAGTCCTGAAGGACATAATCTCCTTCAAAAGAAATCACATTGAAATAGGGAAGTGTGTCTGTTGGATTTCTCGTCTCTACTGCAATCAGTCTATTCTCGGCATCGATCTCGATCCGCCAGATGGGATAAGTAAATAGAACATTGAATGCTTTTGAGACTGTCTGATTTGTCATGTGATTTTCAACCAAGAGGACAAATTTACTAAAAGCTTTTAAATTATGGTTGTTGGGATTGTAATAAATAAAAAACGTCCAGACAAGCTGGACGTTTTTTCTGAGAAGAATCTCTTAAAATTTAGAACCGATTGTCAAAACGACATTTGTTCGTTGATTTTTTATATCTGCGGCAGGGCTGGCCGTATTCCAAAAATCTTCAGCGATAGTATAAGGACTTTCTTTGTAATTGACAGCATTATAAGCTCCTGTCAAATCAATATACATTCCGCGTCCAAGTTTTGCGCCTATACCCAAAGATGCGGTATAGTTTGTATAGTCCGCATTTTTGTACGGATTACCGCTATAATTGAAACCAGCTCTACCACTAAAAACGTTATCAAATAAAACTTCACCACCTATACGCGCATTTAATGCGCCTTGGTATGTGTTTTTAATGTTTTGGTTCATCTCTTGTTCCAAGGTTTTATTATATGCGCCAGCATCTTTAAAACGCATCGCTCCATAATCCACCCATTCCACATCTGCGGTAATCAACCCGCTGGAAAATACCTGACTAGCGCCTAAGGAGAGTTTGTATGGTGTGTTCATATTATACTCTAAATAGCTATAGCCTGCTTTATCACTGGTACGGTATTCTTTAAAAGCCTTATCCTCATTTGGCTTAAAATAACGAAATTCCGAATTGCTGTAAGACTCATCTCTAATGCTCATAAATGTCGGCGATTTCGCTGTAAAGCCCATGCTGAAAGTAGGTGTGAACTTATAAATTACCCCTAATTTGAAATCTACACCTGTACCATCAGTCACTTGTGCATAGTCATCGTACAGCTCGTAATCTTTATCCAGCATTTCACGCTTACTAGCATACTCCGCACCTGGTTTTAAGAAGTCAGACTTTGGATTTGCTTTTGTCATTTGCGCTACATTCATTGTTTGGCCATACTCAGTAAACCAGCTCGAGTTGTCATAACTAAAGGCTGTAAACCCTAAAGCTGCCCCCAAATACAATTTATTGCTGTAGTTTGCGCCGAAAGACAAGACAGATTCTGATTTACTTCCTTTCTCAAGGATGGAATTTACTTGATTAAAACCATCTTTTCCATTATAGTTACCAAAACTTGTAATAGGCAAATAGGATCCTTGTTTGTTAGGATCTACATCAAATAACAAAGAGTTACCGTAGACTTCCTGGCCCCAACCACTCAATCCTCCTGGCGCAGATAAACGGTCCGAATAAGCATCTGTTATCGAACTGGTATTATTAACACCTTTATATTCCAATAGGTTGTTGTAGACATAATTTCGGTTGTAAGCAATACCAACATTGAAGTTCAACCAGCCTTTTTCGAGGCTTCCCCCATTCCGGTAGGTAGGCAAATGAAAAACAATTCCGGCATTATCCAGATTGAAATTGTTTTTGCTGCTATTTGTATTCTGTCCAAAATAATCTGTTTTATTTTTATTATTAAGGTATCTACCTGTTACCGAAATGTCTGATTGGTTAAAATACCCCAAACCAGCCGGGTTGCCGGTAATTGAACTAATATCGCCACCTAACGCGGTTGAAGCATTTCCCATGGCTTTGAAGCGAGCAGTACCACCATTGTCCCCTTGGGAAAATAAGAGTACATCTTTCGTGTATTGCGCCTGGGCAGTCCCTGCTGCACCGATTAAAAATGCAGTTCCAAAAAGTAATTTTTTGATTGTCATATGCTAAAATATCGTCTATAATAAGCAGTAGCACACAGGGTAATGTATGCTACTGTAAGCTATTTTTATGATTAGCGTGTACGTCCGCCGCTGGATCTGGTGCTACCACCGCCGCCGCCGCCAGAGAATCCACCACTGGATCTGGTGCTACCGCCACCGGAATAACCTCCACTTGAGCGTGTAGATCCACCATCATAACTTCTTGTTGGAGGCGTATATGATGGTCTTGATGTCGAACCTGGATTGCTTGAACGAGTTTCCATGGAACGGCTCATTGGACGAGAAACATCACCGGAACTTGAACGGGTTCTTGAAGTTCCATTGGAGCTCCGCATGCTTGGGTAAGTTCCATTGGATCTATCCGATGTCCGTGTTCTGCTACCATCTGTATATCCGCCTCTTGTTGAGATACCGTCCGAAGACCTTGTTCTACCATTTGATCTGTCATAGGAAGAAGAACTACGTGATATAGAACCATCAGATGATCTAGTTCGGCCACCAGCACTTGATCGCGTGCTAGCGACTGAAGTAATACGTCCTCTGGAGTCACGGGCTACACCTGTACGGTCATAATTCCCCGAACTTCTGGTGCGGGAAGAGGAGGTCCGTACATTATAGTTGTCTCTATAAGTTGATCGAGATGAAGCATAACGAGGTCTTGAATTACCCCAATAGCCACCGCCCCAATAACCGTTACCATGCCAGCCAGATCCCCAGTAGCCACCGCCATACCAGCCACCCCAAGGGTTATAGCCACCATACCAAGGTGATCCCCAACCCCAACTAGAGCCCCAGCCCCAGCCAAAACCAAGAGACCATGAAGAACCCCAGCCTAAACCGAAGGAAGGACCATATCCGTACATACCACCAAATCCATAGCCATACCATGGATCAAAGAATGGATCAAAATAGGTCATTCCGGGGGACGCATAGTAGAACCTGTTTATACGATTCGCGTATTCTAGATCTTCGTAGGAATCATTGTTATAATCCTGGTCTGAATATTCGTCATCATAGTAACCGCCTTGAGCCTGTCCTCCTTGTTGAACTTGATCCGCATCTGTGTAATAGTAATCTGGACTTTGATAGACTTTCTGTCTAGCCTGTCCATTATTGCCATAGACATCGTCGCCATAGATTTGCCTGCTAGTACCGCAGGAACCTAACATAAATGCTCCTGTCATGGCAAGTGCTCCGATAAATAATCTATTTTTTTTCATAATATCCTAAATCGTTATTTTCGATTATACAGCCTTATTTACTATCTTAGACGCAAATTTCTCGAGGGGGTTTAATCGAAGTAATCAAAAATACAAATATTTTTTATTGAACGCTTTTTGTATTGGAGATACAGACGAGATTTAACGTAATAATGTTACAATAATTTATCAATTTCATATGAGTAAAGGAATAACAAGTCGTGCAGAAGATTATTCACAATGGTACAATGAACTTGTGATCAAAGCTGATCTGGCTGAAAATTCAGCTGTACGGGGCTGTATGGTGATCAAACCATACGGATATGCTATCTGGGAAAGAATGCAAGCAATCTTAGACAAAAGATTTAAAGAAACAGGCCATAGCAATGCTTACTTCCCTTTATTCATTCCCAAGTCGTTTTTTTCTAAAGAAGCTGCCCATGTGGAAGGTTTCGCTACTGAGTGTGCTGTGGTCACACATTATAGATTAAAAAACGATGGCACCGGAAAGATTGTGGTGGATGAAGATGCAAAGTTGGAGGAAGAGTTGATTGTACGTCCGACTTCTGAAACGATTATATGGAATACGTACCGTGGTTGGGTCGAATCTTACCGTGACCTGCCAATTTTGGTTAACCAATGGGCAAATGTGGTCCGTTGGGAAATGCGTACGCGTCTTTTCTTACGTACAGCAGAGTTTTTGTGGCAGGAAGGACACACTGCACACGCAACTAGGGAAGAAGCTATTGAAGAGACAGAACGTATGCTTGATGTCTATGCTGAATTTGCTGAAAATATTTTAGCTGTACCTGTTGTACGCGGACGGAAAACTGAAAACGAACGCTTTGCAGGTGCATTGGATACCTATTGTATCGAGGCTTTAATGCAAGATGGTAAGGCTTTACAAGCGGGAACGTCGCATTTTCTTGGGCAGAATTTTGCAAAGGCTTTTGATGTAAAATTCACATCCAAAGAGGGGAAACTTGAACATGTTTGGGCAACATCATGGGGTGTTTCTACCCGTTTGATAGGAGCCTTGATCATGGCTCACTCTGATGATCAAGGATTGGTATTGCCTCCGAAATTGGCGCCAATTCAGGTTGTTATTGTTCCAATTTTTAAAACTGAAGAAGAAAAAGCGCAGATTGATGCATTCGTAGATCAGTTAGTAAACGAACTGAAGGTAAAGGATATCTCGGTGAAATACGATGATCGCGATACACAACGTCCGGGCTTTAAATTTGCTGAATGGGAATTGAAAGGTGTACCGGTGCGTGTAGCTGTGGGAGCAAGAGATATGCAAAATGGAACGGTGGAGTTAGCACGTCGCGATACACAAACAAAAGAAACTGTCGCCCAGGAAGGATTGGCTGGAAATATTGAACAGTTGTTGCATGTAATACAGGAAAATATTTACCAAAAAGCCTTAAACTTTAGAACATCTCATTTTACTGAGGTGAACTCTTACGATGAATTTAAAGAGGTCCTGGAAGGTAAGGGAGGATTTATTTCTTGCCATTGGGATGGAACAATAGAAACTGAGAAGCGTGTAAAAGAGGAAACAAAAGCTACAATCCGTTGTATTCCTTTGGATGCCAAAGAGGAGGAAGGTATTTGTATATTTACGGGTAAACCTTCTAGCCGACGCGTTTTATTTGCAAAAGCTTATTAATATTTTGACCTTATGCGGATACTAATTTTAGGATGTGGATGGCTGGCAGAATCGTTTGCCATGGATATGAAACATCAGGGACATGAGGTCTGGGCAAGTACAACACAATATGAAAAATACCATCGGCTTAAAACTGATGGTATTTTTTCGTTTATTGCTGACTTTGATAAAAGTAGTGTGGTGCCTGATGTGCTTATCCCGGGCCAGTTCGATTTTGTATTAAATAGTATTCCTGCCAGCCAAAGAAATAGTCTTTCTGGTTTAGAAACTCGTTTTTCGAATATTAAGGAATTTCTTGAAAACATCCAATGGACCAAACAGTTGTTTTTAAGTTCGGTTGGAATTTACCCAGATAAAGATGTAGTCTATAGTGAGTTGGAATCAGCTGGAATTGAATTTTCCGAAAAACTTTTTTTGGCTGAGCAGCTAATGTTGCAATTGCCCAATACTTATGTATATCGACTTGGCGGCTTATTTGGTAAAAATCGCATTTTCGCCAAATACTTTGCCAATCGTATCTGCACAACGGGTGAACAACCGGCTAATTTTGTCCATATCGATGATGTTGTGCAGTTGATTATGTTGGCTTCTGTTAAGGACCTAAGTCATCGTGTTTACAATGTTGTGGCACCCATGCACCCTAAGAAAAAGGATGTGATCCTGGCCTCTGCACAAAAGTATGGTTTCGATCTGCCATCGCAATTTGAACATGGGGATCATTTTCAAAAAGTAGTCTGTGGAAATCTGCTTCGAATGGAGCTGGATTACCATTATATTTGGCCCAATCCTTTGGAATTTTGAATTTATTGAAATCCAAAAACTTTATCTTTTTAGAATAAAGTATAATTTGCTTTATATAGAGTGTAAATAATTAAATAATTTCATTATTTTAACGTCAGTTCTGCTAGGAGAATTTGTATAGAATATCTAAAGCTAAAATCTAGCATTGGTTTTAGTTGATATTTTATATTTTCTAATGTATCTGTATGGATAAACAACTGGTGGATTTAATATTTTAGCGCATATAAAAGAACCATGACAAACGTAGAGCGACATCAATATATTTTAAAACAATTAAAAGAGGTAGGTATAGTCCAAGTGATTGACCTATGTGAGGAACTGGGTGTATCTTCTGTTACCATCCGAAAGGATCTTACACTTTTGGAAGAGAGTGGTCTGCTTTTTCGGACCCATGGAGGAGCTACACAATACAATCCGTATACGACGGATCGCACAGTATTTGAAAAAGAGAAACTTCGTTCGGACGATAAAAGTAGAATCGGGAAGAAGGCTGCTGAGATGATTGAAGAAAATGATTCCATTATTATTGCTTCCGGAACAACAATGCAATCGCTGGCTAGACAGATTGTCCCTAAGGGAAATATTACTGTGGTAACTTCAGCGCTGAATGTTGCCATGGAACTAATTAAATACCCATCAGTTGAAATTATGCAGATGGGAGGTACATTACGAAAAACTTCTACTTCAGTCACTGGAAAATACGCTGAAAATTTACTGCATGATTTTTATTGTAGTAAATTGTTTTTAGGGGTGGATGGAATAGACCTGGAGTATGGTGTGTCAACATCCAGTGCGCAAGAAGCTCAATTGAATCGTATCATGATAGATACAGCCCAAAAAGTAGTTGTACTCGCTGATTCGTCCAAATTTGGAAGACGTAGTTTTGGACGAATTTGTGGCTTCGAAAAAATTGATATATTGATTACAGATGATAAAGTGAGTGCCGGATTTGTGGAATCATTGGAGAAGTCCGGTGTGCATGTCGTGGTTGTCTAGGTTCCTATTTGTCGCTCCTACGATAAGTTAATGTGGAGCATTTGTCGCGAATAAGTAGCAAACTTTGCTATAGATAGATCTAATTTGATAGTGTTTGTGAGCAGGCATTATAAACAGACGGGCTTCTTAATATATTAAGAAGCCCGTCTGTTTATAATATAATTTACCTTTAGCTTAGCGCGGGCTCTTGCTGACTCAAGCAATGAAAACTACCCAGTCCCCAGATAATGTCTACGGAGTTAATTCCGATAACTTTTCGTGTCGGAAAGCATCCCTGAATAATATCCAATGCTCTTTGGTCATTAGCGTCGTTGAAAACTGGAACAACGACAACATCATTTGCGATATAAAAATTTGCATATGACGCCGGAAGTCTGGTGTCCTCATAGATCACCGGCGCTGGCATCGGTAGCTCGACGATATTAAGCGTTTCTCCGTTTAATAATCTGAAGGAACGAAGTGTTTCAAGATTTTCCTGGAGGATGGCATAATTTTCATCTTCCGGATTTTCTTCGACAACAGTTAAAACGGTGTTTTCATTCACAAACCGTGTAATGTCGTCAATATGACCATCTGTGTCGTCTCCAATGATTCCGTCACCTAGCCATAATACCTGATCTTGTCCATAGAATTCTTTGAGGTAAGTCTCAATCTGTTCTTTCGTATAATCAGGGTTTCGGTTTTCATTGAGCAGACATGCTGTTGTCGTCATCACTGTTCCGGCTCCGTTGAATTCGACAGAACCACCCTCCATGACGATATTCGGTGTGAATAAAGGAAGGTTGAACTCTTTAGCTATCCGTGTAGGAACGACATCATCCAGATCAAAGGGTGGATACTTGCCACCCCAGGCATTATAGCCCCAATCAACAACCGCTTTTGCGCCTGAATTTTGATTGATCAGGAAAGCGGGGCCATGATCTCTACACCAAGCGTCATTGGTTGGATTGAAATAAAATTCAATATTGCTTAAATCAGCGGTTACTTTTTTCAATTCTGCGATGGCAAATGCCTTCATATCTTCGTCAGCAACATTAATTCTGACTTTCTGTCCAACAGCAACAGCTTTAATGAACTCGCAATAGGGCTGGTATATGGTGTCAATTTTTCCAGGCCAAGATTCCTCCTTATGAGGCCAGCTCAACCACAAAGCTTCTTGTCTTGCCCATTCTGCGGGAAACGAAAAACCTTGTTTTTTTGGAGAGTTGTCAAAATATGCCTGTGTGAAAGTGCTTTCTTGTTCCATGCTTTAAAATGTAAAAAGCCATTTTAATCTGTTCTTCTTTTGATGAATTACAAAATTAAAATGGCCAATATGATTTGATATTAGTCTTCGTCAATAAAACGTTTGGTGATTGGAGAATATGTTTCAATTCTGCGATCCCTTAGGAATGGCCAGTGTTTTCTGAAATAATCAGATTCAGCTAGATCTAGTTCAACTACTTCAATTTCTTCTTTATCGTGAGAAGCGAGGTATAACAGTTTACCTTGTCCATTTGCAACAAAGCTACCGCCCCAGAATTTCATGGCGCCATCCTGCTCAAATCCGACACGGTTGACAGATACCACTGGTACGCCATTTGCTACAGCATGAGAACGCTGAATGGTTTGCCAAGCATTGTATTGATCTTTGTTGGTTTCTTCGTCCTGATCTGTAGCCCAGCCAATCGCAGTAGGGTAAAATAAAATTTCGGCACCCATTAATGCAGTGATCCTTGATGCTTCCGGATACCATTGGTCCCAACAGATTAAAATACCTATTCTACCAAATTTTGTTTTGAAAACTTTATAACCTAGATCACCCGGTGTGAAATAGAATTTCTCATAAAATGCTGGATCATCTGGGATGTGCATTTTACGGTATTTGCCTAAATAGGAGCCATCAGCATCTAATATGGCGGTCGTATTATGATAAAGACCTTCAGCTCTTTTTTCAAATAATGAAGCGATAATAACGACTCCTGCTTCTTTCGCAACAGCAGATAGGGCATCTGTAGATGGACCAGGGATAGATTCAGCCAGTGCGAAATTGTCATAATCTTCTACATCGCAGAAATATAAAGAGGTAAAGAGTTCTTGCAGACACACAATTTGCGCACCTTTTGCAGCGGCTTCTTTTACTTTAGCGATTGCTTTTTCGAGATTCTCTTGTTTGCTTGCGGTACAGCTCATCTGTACAACTCCAACTTTTACTTTGCTCATTCCTTAATGCTTATTTAATTCGAGCACAAAGATACTATTCTTAATTTAGATTTGATTGTCACCCGAAAAACAAAAAGAGCTCTTAGAGCTCTTTTCGTAATCTTGCAACCGGTATGTTTAATGCTTCCCGGTATTTAGCTACCGTTCTGCGAGCAATATTGTAACCTTTTTCTTTGAGAATCTCGGTCAATTTCTCATCGGCAAGTGGTTTGCGCTTGTTTTCTTTTGCAATGCACTCTTCAAGTATTTTCTTGACCTCTTTATTCGAAACTTCCTCCCCGGAGTCTGTTTGTATTGCCTCAGAGAAAAATGATTTTAATAGAAATGTCCCAAATTCTGTTTGCACATATTTAGAATTTGCCACACGGGAAACGGTTGAGATATCCATGTCGATCTTATCCGCGATATCCTTTAAGATCATGGGTTTCAATTTACGGTCGTCTCCAGTAAGAAAATAATCGTATTGGTATTCCATGATGGCATTCATTGTCTTGAGCAGTGTCTGTTGACGTTGTTTGATTGCGTCAATAAACCATTTTGCAGAATCGAGTTTTTGTTTGACAAACTGTACCGCTTCCTTCATTTTCTTGTCCTTTTGATCGGATTTTTCGTAATGTTCAAACATGTGCTGATAATCCCTGCTTATGCGGAGTTCTGGTGCATTACGTCCATTCAGAGTTAAATGCAGGATGCTATCATTGTTGCTGATATGAAAGTCTGGGATGATATGGAGTTGTTTTCCGGCTACTGCACCAGAGTCACCTGGTTTGGGGTTGAGCTTTAAGATTTCATTGACGACATTTTTCAAGTCCTCAGAAGATACGCCTAACGATTTCTCTAGTTTGTCATAGTGCTTTTTAGTGAACTCGTCCAAATAATTGGAGACGACTTTAATAGCAAGTTTAATGGTTGGATTGTTCGTGTCTTTTTTTTGTAACTGTATCAAAAGACATTCTTGTAAATCTCTGGCACCAATTCCTGCAGGCTCAAAATCTTGAATCACTTTTAGCATTTCTAACACTTCATGTTCTTCGGTCATTACATTTTGACCAAAGGCCAGGTCATCTACCAGATTGATGATCGGACGTCTTAAGTAACCGTCGTCATCCAGACTGCCGATAATCTGTTGGCCCACTAAAAAGTGCTTATCATCTAAAGCGAGGAGGTCTAATTGTTGTTGTAATTGTTCATAGAATGAATGTTGAATGGCAACGGGCATTTCTTTTCTTTCATCGTCGTCATCACCGTAATCATATCCATTTCCGTAATCTTTGTAGTCGTCTTCTTGTATATAGTCTTCCAAACTGAAATCATCTGAATCGAATCCTTCTTCGTTATCAAAGTTGTCATCCGGATCTTTATCTGGATATTCTTCTATTGGATCGGTCATATTAGTCAAGCTACCATCTTCTAAAGCGGGGTTTTCTTCTAATTCTTCTTTTATTCTGGCATCTAATGAAACTGTTGGTACCTGCAACAATTTAATAAATTGAATTTGTTGTGGAGACAGTTTTTGTAATAGCTTTTGTTGTAATGTCTGTTTTAACATGCTAATAGTTGACTAGTTTACATCTAAATTTAAACAAATATCATTATTATTTTAAAATAAAATAGATAATAAATCAAAAGTAGGTATAATATTTGCTGAACCTAGCGACTAACTTATTGATCTAAACAACGTCCTTCTTCATTTTTTTGTTGTTTTAATTCCATAAATTGGAAATAGCAAGTCATGTACGGGGTGTTTTTTGTCAATTGTCCCCGCTCAAATACATGCTGGTTTTTTATTGTTAAAAAATGTAAATAGTTGGTTAGGGACATTTATTTAGTTGTATATTTAGCCCCTGAAACAGATATAAACGCATATTGGGTGGGGGATAAAACCTTTTGATGATTCAATATGTTGAATATAAGATAAATTTCCATTTATGTTTAGACGTATTAAGAATCGGATTCTTCGTTATCTCGTTATTGCAATATATTTCGTTATAGTTTTGGTTTGTGCTATACAACTTAATTTTTTGTGGCTTTTTGGCTACTCGCCTACAAAAAAAGATATCATTATGCCAAGTGTCAATATTTCGACAGAACTGTATACTGCTGATAGTGTATTGATAGGACGATATTTTGACGAGGATAGAAATCCAATCCCTTTTGACAGTATTCCTAAAACTGTTATCAATGCATTGATAGCAACCGAGGATGTGCGTTTCTATCAGCACAATGGTGTTGACTTTTTGGGGCTTGGTTCAGGCATTGTTTCAACATTAAAGGGAGATAAACGTGGAGCGAGTACGATAACGCAACAGCTTGCTAAGAATCTTTACCGCACCCGTTATAATAAGGCGGGGGGACTATTGACACGTTTGCCTGTTGCAGGCTTGGTCATTACCAAATTTAAAGAGTGGATGACCGCTTATAAGCTTGAGCAACGGTATACGAAGAACCAAATTTTAGAAATGTACCTTAATACAGTTTCTTTTAGCAATAATGCATATGGTATAGAAACCGCTGCAAAACGTTATTTTTCGAAAGGAGCAAATCAATTGAATCAAAATGAAGCGGCTGTATTGATTGGTATGTTAAAGGGAACGACCTTATATAACCCGATCAGAAATCCGGAAAAGGCATTTGACCGCAAAAATACGGTATTGAGCCAAATGCATAAGGGTGGCTTTCTGAAAAAAGAAGAGTATGATGCGCTGGTTAAAGAAAAGATAATTTTGAATACCAATAATCAAGATGTGAATGCCGGAGGGGATTCATACCTACGTACGGCTGTAGCTAAATGGTTGGAAAAATGGGCTGAAGAGAATAATTACGATATCTATACCGATGGGTTGAAGATTTATACAACCATCAACTCTAAGCTTCAGAAGCACGCTGAAGAGGCTGTAGCAAAACAGATGACGGAATTACAGCAACGTTTAAACAATACTTGGGATGGCCAGGAACCATGGCGGGATCTTTCCGGAAAAGTGATCCCAAACTTTTTGGAGAACCTAGCTAAGAAAACACCTTACTATGAGTTTCTGAGTAAAAAATATGCCAATACTCCAGATAGTATCAATTTCTTCTTGAATAAGAAGAAAAAAATGGAAGTCTACAATTGGAAGGATAATGGTAAGATTGAAAAGGAAATGTCTACGATGGACTCCCTGAAATATTATGCGATGATGTTGAATGCGGGAATGATGTCGATGGATCCTTATTCGGGCGAGATTAAAGCTTGGGTAGGGGGGGTAGATCATCAATATTTTAAATATGATCACGTGATGCAGGCGAAACGACAAGCGGGTTCGACATTTAAACCTTTCGTTTATTTGGCAGCTTTAGAGTCTGGAATGTCACCTTGCGATAAGATTACGGATAAACCTGTTACAATAAAGATTGATAAAGGGGATTCTGTTGAAGTATGGGAACCTAAAAATGCAGATTGGAATTTTTCCTATCGGGAGATGTCTTTGCGCCATGCTATGGCTAGATCCATCAATTCGGTTACTGTTCAGTTGACGGACATGGTGACACCTGCAAAAGTAGTGGATGCTGCTCAGCGCTGTGGTATTACAAGTAAGCTGAATCCAGTAGCGTCTGTTGGATTGGGACCTAATGATGTGTCGGTATTTGAGATGGTTAACGGTTATTCTACGATGATGAACCATGGTGAGCGGGTAACACCGATACTGGTTTCTAAAATTGAAGACCATGATGGAAATGTGATTGCCACTTTTCAGGCGGAACGCAAACAGGTGGTCGATAAGCAGGATGCTTGGTTGATGACCTATATGTTGAGAGGTGGGATGGAAGAGCCAAGAGGTACATCGCAGGGCTTGTGGGAATGGGATCTTTTTGATAAAGAAAATGAAATTGGTGGGAAAACTGGAACTTCCTCAGAATATGTTGATGGTTGGTATATGGGGGTGACTAAGGATTTAGTTACTGGAATCTGGGTTGGGTGTGATGAAAGAAGTATACACTTTAAGAATTCGCATACTGGCGAAGGTTCACGTACAGCCTTGCCTATATTTGGTGTATTTTTAGAATCTGTTTATAAGGACAAGCAACTGGGCTATACACAGGGTAAATTCCCTGAATCTACGGTCGAAATCACGAAATCCTATAAATGTGAGACACCGCGTTATAGCGATCCGGAGCCAGAACAAAGTGATTCAACAAATGTTGAAGAGCAGACGGACGAGGGTTTTATTGGGCCTGAAGAAGAGTCTACAGAGGGTGGAGCTTCTGAACGCAATAATAATGAAGGTGGTGCCGGTGAAAACACAGGAGCGTTAGAGAATACCTCATCAACCTAAATTAATAAAGCGTTTATCCTCTTTTGGATCTATAACAAAATAACAAATAGCAAGCTGCCTAATGAGAATTGGGTGGCTTTTTTTGTCCTATTATGTATAGCTAGGCCGCGTAATTGGTGTTTCTCTTTGGGTAGGCTTGGTGCTGTTGCGGGTAGAGGTTATTCCAATTAGGATTATTCTTGCGAATAACTCGTTCTATCTGCATGCGTGTGAAATTTTGCAATTCGTTCATTCTTCTTTTTGCGCATGCTAATTTTGAAAAAGCTTCAGAATAGATGATTCTATTTAAATGGGGACCCTGTTGAAGAATAAAGCTATTGGCTTGTTGAAGCTCCATTACTGTGCTAAACATATTGGATGTGAAGTCGATTTCAAAGTATCTTCTGTTGTTGTCTGTTAATATATATACAATAAAATTGCTCATAATGCTAAATTATTTGGATGTTTAAATTTTATTTACTAATTTTATTGGCACAATATTACTAATAAATTTAGTTTTTGCAAAATATTTTTTTGAAAAAATAATATGTCAAATATTTCGTCCAACTTGAAATTCCTTCGAAAAGGAAAGAAAATTACGCAGCAGCAATTTGCTGATATCATGGAGATTAAACGCGCTTCTGTAGGTGCTTATGAGGAAGATAGAGCGGAGCCTAAATATGAATTACTAAAAAAAATTGCCGAGTTTTATGGGTTAACCATGGATGAATTGGCGAATGATGTGATTGATGAAAAGTGGAAGCCTGTACCTAAAAGCAATGCGTCAAATCTCAGGGTATTAAGTGTGACTGTTGATGGCAATGATCGTGAAAACATCGAGTTAGTGCCGGTTAAAGCAAGTGCGGGTTACTTAAATGGTTATGGTGATCCGGAGTATGTGGCTGAGCTTCCTAAGTTTTCACTACCCATGTTTGGACAGGGGACTTTTCGAGCTTTTGAGATTAAGGGCGATTCGATGTTACCTTTACCCTCAGGGTCCATTATTGTGGCGGAGTATGTCGAAAATTGGCACGATATAAAGCCGGGACATACCTATGTTGTTGTATCCCGGGAGGAGGGAGTTGTCTATAAGCGTATTGCATTTAAATTTAAAGAGGATAAAGGTTTAAAGCTTGTTTCTGATAATAAAACCTACGAACCATACTGGGTTGAGACCCCCGATATTTTAGAGGTTTGGCGGGCAAAAGCTTTTATTAGTACTCAACTGCCAGAGCCGACTCCTGAGCCAACAATGGAAACATTAACCAGTATGATGGCGCAGATGCAAAAAACAATTAATGCAGTTGTTGATAATTCAAAATAATAGAAAAAATACTCCCGTTGCTGTTGGGGTATTTGTTTTTTATTTTATAAAATACTATATTTGCATATCTGAAAGGAAGGGGGCTCGTATTGCCCCCTTTTTTTAATACAATTAATTTAGCATTCTAGGCAGTAGAACAATGCAAGATGTAGAAAAAAGAGTCATTGAACTCATAGAGGAAAAAATAGCAGATCGCGAGGATTTGTTTATTGTTAGTGTAAAGATGCGTCCAAATAAGATTTTGGAGATACTCTTAGATGGGGATAACGGTGTTAATATTGATGATTGTGCGCAAGTGAGCCGCCATGTCGGTTTTCATTTGGAGGAGGAAAATGTCGTTGATAATGCTTATCGTTTGGAGGTTTCGTCTCCAGGTATCGATTCAAATTTTGTTAATAATCGGCAATATCAAAAAAATATAGGCCGTACTGTACAGGTCAAGTTGGATGATAATACAAAAATCGAAGGGACCTTATTGACGGTGGATGAGACAAAGATTAGCATTCTTCAAAAAGTAAAAGAAAAAGGTAAAAAAGCGCAAGAGGTGGAAAAAGAACTTCCTTTTGATCAAATAAAAGCAACAAAAGTGGTAATTTCATTTTAAAAATAATGAGTAACAGCAACATCAATCTGATAGACTCTTTTCAGGAGTTTAAGGAGTTTAAGAATATCGATAGACCTACGGTCATTACAGTATTGGAAGAGGTTTTTCGTAGTATGATCCGTCGTCGTTTCGGTACGGATGAAAATGTGGATGTTATCGTGAATCCAGATAACGGGGATTTGGAGATTTGGAGAACGCGTGTCGTTGTTGAAGATGAATTTTCTGAGGATGATGATCTTGAAATCGAGTTGGCGGAAGCACGAAAACATGATGAGGACCTTGAAGTAGGTGATGATTTTATCGAACAGATCACTTTGGAAAGCTTTGGACGTCGTGCTATTTTAGCTGCTCGTCAAACGCTTGTTTCTAAGGTATTAGAACTTGAGAAAGACGAAGTCTTTAAGAAATATAAAGATAGAGAAGGAGAGCTGGTTATTGGTGAGGTTTATCAGATCTGGAAGAAAGAGATCTTGGTATTGGATGAAGATGGTAATGAATTGATTTTGCCTAAATCGGAACAAATCCCTGCTGATTATTTCAAAAAAGGCGATGGTATTCGCGCGGTGGTTCATAAAGTAGATATGATGAACAACAATCCGAAAATCATTATCTCACGTACTGCACCGGCGTTTTTACAACGTTTGTTTGAACTTGAGGTTCCTGAGATCTTTGATGGTTTGATTACGATCAAGAAAATTGTCCGTGAACCAGGAGAGCGTGCTAAAGTGGCAGTGGAGTCTTATGATGACCGTATCGATCCAGTTGGAGCGTGTGTGGGTATGAAAGGATCACGTATCCACGGTATCGTTCGTGAATTGCGTAATGAGAATATTGATGTTATCAATTTCACTACAAACCATTCCTTATATATTGCCCGTGCTTTGAGCCCTGCTCGAATCAGTTCAATTAAGATTGATGAGGAAAATAAAACCGCTGCTGTATACTTAAAATCGGATCAGGTTTCGTTAGCAATTGGTCGTGGTGGACATAATATTAAATTGGCTGGTAAATTGACTGGTTATGAGATTGATGTTTATCGTGAGAATGATGAATTTGATGAGGATGTGGATATCGAAGAATTCAGCGATGAAATTGAAAGCTGGGTTATTGATGAATTGAAGCGTGTAGGTTTGGATTCTGCAAAATCTGTTTTATCACTCAGTGAGGAAGAGCTCGTTAGACGTACCGATTTGGAAGAAGATACCATTCGTGATATCCTACGTATATTGCAGGCTGAATTTGAATAAAATTCAGCTTGTTAATTTTTTTCTATCTAACATTCGGAATAAATTGTTTATGGATGGAAAAAAACATATTTTTGTAATTATATTAAAATAGTTTATATTATAGATGACTGAAGGAAAAGGAACAAACTTGCTTAAAGCAGCAAAGGAACTCAACATCGGGATACATACTGCCGTGGAATGTTTAGTGAAAAAAGGATATGATGTAGAAGCAAAGCCTAACACTAAATTGAGCGGAGAGATGTATGGTGTGCTGTTAAAAGAGTTTCAGGGAGACAAATCACTGAAAGATGAAGCTAAACAAATTGTTATTGGCAAAATTCGTCGTGAGGAGTCGCCGTCCACTTCTCCTAAAGAATCGTCTAGAAATGAGGATTTTGAAGAACATGAGGAACCAAAAGAAATCTTGGTTAAGAATACTGTAGAAATCCCATCTGTCAAAGAAGTCACTCCTGCCAAGCCTGAGGAACCTGTTCATCAAGGTGGTATGAAAGTGGTTGGCAAAATTGATCTTGATGCCCTGAATAGAGGTGGTAACAAGCCTAAAAAAGAGGAGCCTTCCAAGGAGGAACCTAAAATTACGCATGACACACCTGTAGAGACTAAGGTCGTAGAGAAAGTAGTAGAGCAGAAAGAAGCCGAAGTTAAAGCTCCGGTCATCGAGGCGAAAAAAGAAGAACCAAAGGTTATAGCGCAAAAAACCGAAGTCGTGGCACCTCGGGTAGAAGCTCCCAAACCTGAAGTAGATAAAACTGAAGTAAAAGCAACTCCGGTTGTAGAGACAAAAACCGAACCTGTGAAGGTAGAAGAAAAGAAAAAAGACGAAACAGCACCTAAAGCTGCTGTACCAGTAACTCCAAAAGTGGAGCCTGTGAAAAAAGAAGGAGATGATATTATTTCTGCTCGTGCAGAAAGATTGACTGGTCCTAAAGTAATTGGTAAGATTGAATTGCCTTCTGCTAGACCTTCGCACAAACC
>Ga0256786_1000405_pt1 | contig 22249 bp, 22 predicted proteins | sample MC6MC0937MT_FD_186053 | JGI IMG/M metagenome (GOLD analysis project Ga0256786, IMG submission 186053) | Metatranscriptome of enriched soil aggregate microbial communities from Iowa State University, Ames, United States - MC6-MC0937-MT... | ecosystem: Environmental > Terrestrial > Soil >...
CACCAAAAGGCTATACAGTGCCTGTGGTATAAAAATGCAATCTGCCCATACACATGAAATCTCCTCGGTCTTTATGTATGATATGATTGAAGCTTATGGCGGTCCTGAAGTTTTCTATAGCCAGTTTTACATCAACTCCCCCTTCCCATTAGCGATTATCAGAACAACCAAACCTGACAATTGGATTAATGCAAACTATTACGACGATAAGCAGCTTTTTGAAATGGTTAGACCATTTATGGTTGAATCTCTAAACCAACATATCAACATGGGACTCGAAACGGAGGAAGTATTTGTTCTAGGAAAAAAGAATGCCACCTTTTTGGCCAAAATCAACAAAGAGGAGAAACTATTTGGCAAGATGACCATCCTGGATCATCCCCGTTATATCCAACAATATAAATCAAAAGACAAACAACTGTATATTGACAACTATATTCGCTTATTGAGTGGCTTATAAATATTAGTAACTATGTTAATAAGCTGTAATTCAATAATAATATTGTTAATAAGTAATATCCCGGACGATATAACGGATTAGTATTACCTCGATCCGGAGTCCATGTTATATGCGGTATTCGAGGACCCTTCGGCTTTCATTCGACACTTATTCGCCTCTTCTTCGACACTGCGCCCAAGTAATAGCGGCTTGAGAAAGAAGTCTTACCCTCATGTTTCCGACTTTAACTCGGACTCACCACGGACACATGTCGCTCTCACCACAGACTCATCTCGACTATGGTACGGAGCTGTATCGAAGCAGATACGAAGCTGCATCGAACCGCCATCGAAGCAGCGGTTTTACCCCCATACCAAATTCGAAAAAGATCCTTGCCTGCATCACTGATAAAAACATCCAATATAATTTTCATAATTGGCTTTTACTAGCTATTATGAATTTAATAATTGCTGGTAAAAGCCAATTTCAAATCTCTTAAAAATGAACAATTATTTGTTTTTCAGTATTTTAATTCCTTAAATTCAACCTATGGCTATACTAGAAAACGGTAATCTGAAAGGCTTGGTTGGGAACCTTGTCTTTCGAAAATCAAATGAAAAAACTATTGTGCAGACTGGCCCAGGGCGTAAAACAAAACAAACGAAGGCCACAAAAGCAGCTGCTATAGATTTTGGTCACGCGAGTACTGCAGGATCCCGCATAAGACATATAATGGGAGAAGTTCACCTCAAATTACACGATAGCAATATGCACAATCGCCTGATCAACCAATTAAAAAGAGTCGCCCGCCCAAACAGAGCGCCTGTGGGCGAAAAGACAATTCGTGGCGGAAAGATTGATCGGTTAGTAAACTTTCAATTCAATGACAAATGCCATATGCACGACTACATGCATTTCGACCCAGAAATAAAATTGTTGGATACAAAACAAGTTACCATACAGTTCCCAAAATTTGACATGCAAGACGATATTCATCGCCCAAAATACTGCAATCTCATGAAAATAAATCTGATGATTGTGGTATTCAATTTCGACAAACAGATGTATGTCCGTAGGCACAAACACCAGATTTCTTTATGCTTACAGGCAGATTCTAGAACTGTTGAATTGGAAGAATTACGGTTTGATGTGAACGATCAAGATGCTGAGACCGTACTTATTGGAATGAATATCGAATACTATGAAAGATTTCGCGAAGATTATTCCCTGTTAAATAATAAAGATCTGCATCCCGCGGCAATTGTCGGTGCATTTATTATTGAATCTTAAAAGCAAAATATAGGCATGAGCACGATGGAGAAAGAGATACCCTAATTGTTTATTATTGATATCACCGAAGGGCGATTCGATTAAACTCGCTATTTCAATTTCTCAATCTCCTCAATTGATAATCCTATAATATCAGCTATGACCTTGGAATCAAAACCGCTCTTCAACATCTTTAAGGCTGAGATTCGCTTCTCGGCTTCAGCTTTCGCTCGTTCCTCTCGCCGGCCTTTTTCTATTCCCTTTTCCATGCCCTGTTCCATGCCTTTTTCCATGCCTATACGTTCCGCTGTAAGGCGAATACTTTCCGCATCCCTCTTATCCTTAAGGCTCAATTCGTATGCTTTCATATCTTCTGAATTTAGATTTGATACCTCTCCTATGTCAAAGATAAGACCAAAGACACGTTTATCCAAAAATTTCGGTATTTCATTGAGTTTAGACATATGTTTGAAAAGATAAAGCCACATGTCCATAAAACTTTTTATCTCAACCTCCTCTTTGCGAAAATTAGGCAAACAAAGAAGTTTAAAGCCTAACTTATCGTAAAACTGCTCACCTTTCTCACGATCACAAAGTACCACATCATAATAGTATCGGTCATTATCAATGTTATCCAATGCAAAATTAAGAATACCAATAAAATAAACCTCTGGCAACTCATAGGTATTTCCGCTATATCCCCGTGGAACTAATGTATGTATAAGACGCGAGCTGTAATAAACCATACGATCACGAAAAAAGTCTTGGGGAAGTTGTTGCATTTCGATAATGAAATGACTATTGTCATCACTGGTACAATAGAGGTCAAAAATAACTTTACGATTGTGTTCCTGTTCACCAATACGTTCTGTGGGGCGATATTCCAGATCGCGAATAACTTTTTCCCCAGCAAATAGGCCGTTAAGGAAATGGATCAGATTTTCTTTACCACTTCTCGGGCCAAAGTACAGTTTCATGCCAAAATCGGTGCACATATCCACATATTTGCCCAAGAGATTATTCTGCTTTTTCATAAACTACATAATTGATTATTTGATAACAAAAATACAAATAAAATACACAAAAAAACTAATATTTTTAGCTTTCTATATATTCAGATTAAATCGATCGATTAAAAGCCCCTTGCACTATTTTCCCGTTGGTCATCTTCTTTGGCTTTTTTAAGCTTGTAATTGGTAAGACATCCATTACGTTCATGAAATTGCCAATTCAACAAATTCATAACTTATAGCTTTTCAGATTCATTTCCAGCGTCTTGTATATTTACCTCTTGTTTTGTGTTGCTCAATTGAGGATATCCAATTCCCTCCGGCTTTGTCATACCTTTACAAAAATCTAATAAGATCACCGTTAATATATCAAGGATCTTAAGGAGCCAATCGCGAGTTCTTAAGTTTTGATCGTTCGAACAAACCGAGTCCTGCTCGCTCAAATAGTGAATTAACCTATCTTCCACGGCATATATTTTATCATGTACTTCTATACCGTAATACAACCTCGACAACGTTTTGGCTAATTTCTTCCTTTCCTTAATACTTAGATTTTTAGGTTGCCAATACTTGATCTCCTTCTCTGGTATTGGACATTGCAGCCACTCGATACTATTAGGGGATAGCCAATCTTCTGGAAAATATTCCGTTTGAAGGAATATCCATCCAGCTTGTATCAACCAAAGCAAATTATATCTTAAGCCACTCGGTTTCATACTAAGCCCTTGTCGACACGCTGAGCATGTAGCGTAAAGTTCCAAAATATTCTTTCGGAATTCATTATAGCTAACCTCATAAAATAGCATGCTAATCATTTTAACTGGATTCGCATCACTATAACATTCGTATGTCGTATTGAAAAAAGAAAGGTACAAATGTGCATTTGGTGGCGGATAATTAATATTTGCCCAATGAAAGGCGACTATGCAGGCTTCTAGCAACTTCAATAGATGCTCATAAGTTTTTAGCGGAGTATCATCTACGATCCATTCATATAAACTTTCATCTCTCGCTATACATTCTTTGTAATCATCAAAAAGATTCAGCCAAGACGATAAATCCATTTGCGAAAAAAAATTCTGAAAGGCAACCGTGAAGTTTTGCACCTCTTCTCGGTTTAACTGGGTAAAGTTATAATCGAAATGTGCCAAATGATGATTGAGCTTTTCGTCATCCTGATGCCGATATTTTTTCAAACAGCGATAAGGGTTTTTTAGCCATTTAATATCTATCCATTCTTCTTCATAGTTCAACCGCTTTTTATGGTGTAAAAAATAGTGACATCCCTTAACGAGCAGAATAAGTTTATCTAAAGTTGTCTTTAATTGACGCTGCTCTTCATCCATTTTTTGAGATCTGGATGTTAGTGCTTGGAATAAATTCCATAGTCTTTCGCGAAACGACTCAAAGCTTTCAAACTCAAAAGCCTCTTCTATTCCGCCCTCTAAGAAGAACCACTGGGGCTCTAATTCACATTCCGGATTTTTGAGATATACATTGTCCATAATATTACATTTTATTTTCTACCTTATCAGCGATATTGATTTGTTTTAGTGTACATCGTTCATCTACCCTCACTAATTTCAACCTGGGGTTGCCTCGATATTCTACTTTACTCCGTCCAAACAATCCCAGCTCCAGTTCTTCGGTATACCATCCAGAAACGATGGCCTCGTTATGGACATGCACTTTTCCTTCGGAAGCTTCCAGTTCTGATCCATCATAAATACCTTTATGGTACGCCAAAATGCGTGAAATCATTGTCTCTCCGGAAAGTTTCGCATATGCACTCTTCAACACTGTACAGTCTATTAAAAAAGCGTCAACCGTCATATCCAGATGTCCCTCTCTTATCATAATTCCCATTTGTTGAAGCGTGAGCGCATTCGATGAGCGTACAAAGCACTTATCCAGCATCTGTAGTCCCATTAAGGTTTTATAGGTAATCGTTATCTGCGGATAATAATCATGTAAGAGCAAATAACCGTAATATTCCGGCTTGGTATAGACGACTAGTTGATTGTTCACTATGGCTATATTTATCCAATTCGCTTTTTCTCCGTTTTCGTCGATAGAGAAAGACGGTTGTTCGCCATGTGTAAGCAGTATTTTACAGCGAGTTCGGACAATTAAATTGTTAAAATCATTCATACTTTTTCAGTTAGTGTTCGTTAAGTATTGATATATCCCCTTTAGCTCGGTCTATTTTTTCAAACCAGCGTTTAAACCAATGCTGCTTATACATATGATTGTTTGTCCAAAAGAGCTTCAAGTCTTCATGATCCATACCCTCGGTCGTTTCATAAATTTCTCGGTCAGCCTTTAGCTCATCAAACATCTGCTTGACCTGCTTTTTAGTATACATAGGCTGGCCGTATTTGCGGGCGAGAATGAATTTCTTAGCTGTTTTTCGTTGTTTAGGTGTAGCTGAATTATGATGCGAATAACTTAACATCCATATAAAGTCATTTAACAGTTTTTCTACTTTAACATCAAGTATGGCACACAACATTCTGAGATTTGACGGAATATCTATTTTGAGCACTCTATCCTTCGAACCATACATTTCGTCGATTTCGGCATACTTATGATACATGTCTACCGTTGCAACCTTGTTTTTACCTTTCTTCTTCATAACAAGTTTATTTTGATTTGCACAAATAAACACAGTATCATCTACGTACCGAACCAAAACCACTTGTAAAATACCTAGCACAGTTTGTATCTCACTAGGATTCCTTGTTTTGTACCATCTAAAGATATTTCGTATCTTAAACACTGAATATTTGTTAACTTTGGACTTATGAGTACAACCAACACAACAAACCATATAGGAAGAAAAATCTGTCGTATCCGCGAACTTAGGGGAATGAAACAAGAGGCTTTAGCATTCGAATTGGGTGTAAGTCAACAAGCAGTATCCAATATGGAACGTAGTGCTGAGATAGAAGTAAGCCTATTGGCTCAGGTAGCGGAAGCATTAGATGTTACTCCAGAAGCTATCGAGAATTTTAGCGAAGAGGCTGTATTCAACTATTTTAATAATTTTCACGATAATAGTGGCGCTGGCGCATATAGTAACAATCCAACATTTACTTTTAATCCAGCTGATAAACTCATCGAAGCATATGAAGAAAATAAAAGGCTCTACGAACGCCTTTTAGAAGCCGAAAAAGCTAAGGTGGAGTATTTAGAAAGGCTGCTAAAGGATAAATAATCCATAGTCTAAAACGATCTGATATGGAATGTTATCAGACGAAAGTAATGATATAAATCAATGTAGTTTATGAAAAAGCGGAGAATAAGCAGTTTATTCTCCGCTTTTTTTGCGGTAAATAAAAGCGCCTATTTAAGACGGACTCAGTCGGTGGAAGTACAAATCACCTCCTATCCTCCAATCTACTATAGACCATTGCCTTAAAAGTTCGTTGATGGCTCGACCAAGAGTCTGGTTTGAAAAACAGCTTGATCACATCGCTTTCATAATTTTCCATTATCTTGAGAATCAGTTGTTCAAGTTCGGATGGATCCGTACGATAATCAATCTGTACATGAGCTGCGATAGCACGCAAGAATCTTAGCTTATCGAGGGCATAAAGATCGTTCCAAAATTTCAGCAGTACAGCAGGACTAACGCGATAATCTATCACTTCAAGCATTTTCTTATAATTCTTCTCATATTCCAATATCCTGAAATACAGCTCATCATATCCTGCATATCCCATATTATTGCGAAGCATACTCAGTGTCTTCGTCCTAAATTTCTTATTGAGCTCCTCATCATTGGAATGATCCATGATAAAAACGTAATCAGCGATATTCGGAGCGCTTGAAAATTTTTCCATTTTAATAGAGGCAAGTTTGCCAAAATTTCCACTATCCGTATATATGTCCTCTAAAATCTCCAAAAAAGAATCATTATAAGTTGGATTTACATTGCCAGCGATCACCATATTGCAATAATCAATCGCTTTGTTGGGATCATGATCTCTTATTGCTTCTATTAATTTCAGATTATACTTAGCTTCCCATTGACGGGGCACAAAGTAATCAGCATTGTCTTCAAACATATTATTCTCAAGCAATACGTCTAAAAAGAAATCATCAACCGCTACAGACATGTGATAACGCCCTTCCAACAGGGAGGTGATCAGATCTTCTATTTTGTCGGCCAGTAATCGTTTCCGTTCTGTGGAAGAACTTTCGTAGATCAGTATAAATAATTCCAACATACCTCCCTGTGAATTTTCCTCGGACCACATTTTATCCCAATACGTATTTGTCAATGCGACCCACTGTATGTCAGAATCAAGTTGTGCAATGATTCCAGCGATTTTCGAATTTTCGGTTTCAATAAACTTTCTAAAACGCGTACCAGTATAAAAAACATTATATTCAAGATCCAAAACAGTATTATATACTGCCGAAAACAAATCGATGATCTTTTCATTTCCGATATTCAACGCTAAATACTCCCAAAAAGACTCAAGCGCCTTTTCCCAGATTTGTACGATCTTCTTGACCTCCGAAGCTTCTATCTTCTTACGTTTACCCACCACCGAGGCAACTGCATCTTTTAAAATCTTCGCGACATCTGTTTCTTGATATTCATGCTTGTTTTTCCCGAATTTCAGTAGAAACTGTAATTCAATATCTTTATTGGATTTAAAAAGTTCCAGCAGCCAGGATGCTAACACTTCCTGTTCTAACATGAGTAACAGCTGTTCACTCTCCTTCACCTTCTTTCCGTTGGCTGACTTGGTGTTTTTTTTCGTAGCTGAAGGACTCTCCTTACCTGAAGAGAGCATCAGAAGTATCGCGATTTGATGTATGCAATAGGCATCCCTGCGTCCACAATCGCAAGAATGACCGACAACAACATCCTTATCCAACTTGATATTAACGTCGTAAGATTGCTCCGCCTCATCTACATAAGCCACAAAATTTCCTTTTCCCTCAACTTCTTCCAATTCACGAAAGACGAGTTTTTTCGCTTGTGTAAGCTTGGTTTCACTCTGTTTAGCTAAGATCTGTGATATTTTCATACGATAAGCGCTAGCAGGATTTTCAGCCCTATAGTTTTATTCTGTTTACAAGTTAACGAATTGTCCGCTTTTAAGCCAATTTCATCTTTTTATAGGTCTCCTCTAGACTGAAGAAAAATATGACAGTCCTCATATGGTGAGCTCTGTTCGTGCTCTTTCTCTTTATATCATGAGGTTTACACAACATTCATTGCTTTGTCGCCCGCAACATTTCTCTTTTTCCCGGAGCCCCCGGAGCCTTCTCAATAGAGAAACCCAGTGATTTCATGCTGCGCTTGAGGTTACCGGTAATGGCATAAGTAACAAAAACACCTCCCGGTTTAACGAATTGCGCGACATGCGCCAATGCCGCATCGCTCCACATTTCGGGCTGATGTATGGCTGCAAAAGCGTCAAAATACACCACATCGAATCTTTTTTCGGATTGGAAATCCATCAATAAGGTATGGGCAATGGTGAGTTGTAAGCGTTCGTGAATTTGCACCTGCTGCTGCAATGCGGCTTCATAATTATTCAGATAAGCCGACCAGACAGCTGCATCCACGTTCTCATTATACCCTGTCTCAGCGATAGTCGTTAGAGGCAATGGGAAACCTTCAATTCCGACATAGTCTACCTGATAAGACTTGTCCCCAATGTGTTCAGCTGTTTGCAGAAAGTTCAATCCTGTACCAAATCCCACTTCCAAAATAGCAACCTCCGAAGCTCCCGTTTGTTGTACGAAATGATCCAAACCGGTTTTGATAAATACATGTTTGCTTTCCTGAACGGCGCCATGCTTAGAATGGTAACATTCACCTATCTCCGCATTGTACAATGTTTTGGAACCATCTGCGGTTGTTACAAAATCCATCTTAGTCATTATATTTTTGATAAAGTAAATATCCCATACGCATCGCCCGATCCAACACGCTGTACACCAGATCGCCACAAAAATAGGGTAAGCCCGTGACGCAAGCGACGCTCACATTCTCAGGTTCTCTCAGTCACAGTGATGGTCTTCTGTATGTATATCCGCTCAAAGATAAAAAGCTGGCTCGAATAAATCCCGATTAATCTTTATCCAAGTGTTAAAATGAAAATAATCGATAAAAAGATTATTTTAGCGTCATAAACGCTAAACAATCACAGAACCTAATGGAATACTCTGCAAAAACTTTTATACAGAACTATGGCAGCATCCTGCTCCTCCTTCTTGGCATCGGTATCGGAAGTTTAATTGGGGTGTTTTTTCCACATTTTGTGAACAACCTGAAGCCAATTGGGGATATCTTCCTAAATCTGCTCTTTGTCAGCGTCATACCGCTGGTCTTTTTTGCCATAGCTTCGTCTGTAGCCAATATTGAAGGGGACAGCGTATTGGGCCGTATTATCGGCATGATGTCACTCGTATTTGTAATCGGCATTTTGGTTGCAGGTATAACAAGTGTTATTTTCCTCTACCTATTTCCTGTTAGTTCCGACCTCCCTATTGAACAAGCGAAGGAAATCATTGACACCGCCTCACAGGACTCTTGGGGTGAAAAGATGGTCCGGTTCCTGACTGTTAGTGAATTTTCCAGTCTATTGTCCCGGCAAAATATGCTGGCCTTTGTAATATTTTCATTTTTAGTGGGGATCGCGACACGTAAATCAGGTTCCTCAGCAGATATGTTCCGAAAATTTATCAACTCCGGCAATGCCGTCATGGGCAATTTATTGGTCATGGTAATGCAGTTGGCTCCCATCGGATTGGGGGCTTATTTTGCCTATCAGGTTGGAACACTCGGCCCACAGCTCTTCGGCTTTTACGCCAAACCTATTGGTCTGTACTATATCTTCGGCCTACTCTATTTCTTTACAATATTTAGTTTATTTGCGTTTCTCGCTTTCGGCATCAAAGGAGTCAAACGCTACTGGCAAAACAATATTCTCCCCTCATTGACAGCACTGAGTAGCTGCAGCAGCCTCGCCACCATGCCGGCCAACTTACTGGCTGCAAAACAAATCGGCATCCCCGATACTGTCGCAAGCGTGGTCATCCCTTTGGGCACAACGCTGCATAAACATGGTTCAGCTATTGCTTGTATTTTTAAAATTTATATCGCTTTGCTGTTGAGTGGAAAGGATTTTTTTGACCCAACCAACCTGGTTATGGCTGTAGGGATCACCTTATTGGTCAGCATCGTGGCTGGCGGCATTCCTAATGGCGGATATATCGGCGAAATGCTGATCATATCAGTTTATCAGATGCCCACAGAAGTCATTCCATCCATTATGATTATTGCGACATTGGTAGATCCACTAGCGACAATGCTCAATGCGACCGGCGATACCGTTGCTGCTATGTTGACCACCCGGCTAATCGGACAAAAGCTCTCAGACCCGATCGCAGAAAAAACGGTTAGCAGTGGTTAAAACCGATATGCAAAAAATAGCTGTCCATACTGATGCCGGTGAAACACCGACTTAAGTTCCTTGGAATTAAAAATATAATTAATACCATAATTGACCTTGTGATTGGACCAACTGAAACCTATGCGATGACTTAGCATCCAAGGTTCGATCTGATATAATCCGCCTATAGGATCATCTTTCCCCAGCCCTCCTTGTATCGTTGAATTATAAAAGATCCGAGCCAAACTAGGTTGATAAACAAAGTACCATTCTTTGTCATCATTACTTCTAGCCTCTGTCAAATGCCCATGTGTAAAGGTCGATGCATGGTACGATTTAAGTTTACCTGCACGGATTGGAATTCCAACCTCCATATTAGTATTGTTTATCCCCAGAGTGCCTCTACCCATTATCCCGAGATCGAATGCTCCTGCTTGATCCCGATAAATTCCTTTCAGATATTTCGCCTGTAGATCTACACCAAAGGCATTGCGCAATGCGGTATCCCAGCCCGTAGCCTCATACATTCCAAACAGATGATGGATAAACTTCTGCGCACCTTCGCCATAAGACCGGGAACCAATCTGCCCCAATTCGACTTTAAGTTCAACCACCTGATCAGCTTTCAAAAAACGAGTACCCGATGCGCTCAAATAAAGGTATCCGGCGAAAGGTCTGTCGTATTTCTTATTCTGTCTACGATAATCTATAATACTAATACCATTGTAGATGCGCTGTCCGACTTCGAAATCCAATACGGTCTTCGAAATCTCTGAAGCCCCTCCTGTTGGTAGTGCAATACGGTAATTGACATTGATACCGTTGGTATAATATCGGTCCTGGCCAATCAATAGATAGACATCATTGTCATTTTGAAGAGAAACCTCTTGGTTGCGCAACCTTACCTGCCCAAAAACCAAAAAAAATGGAAATACAACTCCATATAAGAGCAGTAAAGACCGCAAAGCAACACTCATATTAACAGGCAATTGTAAAATTCATGCGATATAAACTGCAATAAAATATTAAATCTCAACTTAAATTATTCAAAAGCATCCAAATATACCTCATTTTTTCAGGCACAACAACCTATTTAGAACAAATATAAATAATGTCGAAAAGTTGCATTATTCCTTTCTTCGCAAATCTATTTGTAATTTTGCATTCGATTAAGTGTCAGCTTTTGTCAAAATGAATGCTTATAAGGGATTCATTGCTATCGATACACAAGCTTTTACTGGGAACATGAAGATCACCAAAGGTTGGCACAATAGCATAAACAAATCATACGAATGAAACCGTCATCAGTTTTAGTTCATCGTTCGAACAATTGCTCATGATAGTTTCATTACCGATAAAAACAAATAATACTAATGAAAAAAAGTTCCATCATTCTAATCGCTATTATTGCAGTGGCTATTGCCATGATACTTGTCATCTATACGGATTCAAGTACCTACTCGACATTTACTGAGGCAAAAGAAAAGAAAACAGAACTATATGTGGTCGGCCAGCTCAACAAAGATAAGGTACTTCACTATGACCCGAAAACAGATGCCAATAAATTCAGCTTTTTCATGTACGACAATGAAGGTACAGAATGTGAGGTTGTATTCAGAGGCGCAAAACCTCAGGACATTGAGCGTTCAGAACAAATTGTATTGACGGGCAAAATGGACGGGAATGTGTTTAGAGCGAGTAAAATATTGATGAAGTGTCCATCGAAATACAACGATAAATCGGTCGTGACTGAAATCAATGCCACAGCTTTCAATAATTAATTTGTAAAATCAATTTTTCAATGGACGTTAATTACGTTGGTGAGCACCTGCTACCTGGGCAGATCGGACAATTCTTTATTGTTCTTTCCTTTGGTGCCGCACTTTTATCTTGTATCGCTTATTTTTTCGCGACTAAAAACCCTGAAGAGACTTCATGGAAAAAGATCGCCCGCATTGGATTCTGGGTGAATGCAGTCTCCGTCGTAGCAGTCGGGGCAACTTTATTTTATATTATTTACAACCACTTTTTTGAATATAATTACGCGTTTGCACACTCTTCGAGAGACTTACCTACATATTATATCATTTCCAGTTTTTGGGAAGGGCAGGAAGGTAGTTTCTGGCTCTGGATGTTCTGGCAAACAGTACTAGGAGCAATATTGCTATTCAAAGCCAAAAGCTGGGAAACTTCCGTCATGACTTTTGTGATGCTTTGTCAAGCCTTTTTAGCCTCGATGATCATTGGGGTTGAATTATTAGGCTTACGCATTGGAAGCTCCCCATTCATCCTTTTGCGTGATGCGATGGATTTCCCTATACTAAAGCAAGCAAACTATTTGTCTCTAATTAAAGACGGCAACGGCTTAAATCCACTTTTACAAAATTATTGGATGGTGATTCACCCACCGACCTTATTCCTTGGTTTTGCATCCATGATTGTTCCTTTTGCTTATGCCACTGGAGCGCTATGGACCAAACGCTATAAGGAATGGATCAGTGCTGCGCTTCCATGGGCTCTATTTGCGGTTATGATTCTTGGAGCAGGGATTATTATGGGTTCATTCTGGGCATACGAAGCACTTAACTTTGGCGGCTTCTGGGCTTGGGATCCGGTGGAAAATGCGTCTATTATTCCTTGGTTCACCTTGATCGCCGCAGTTCACGTGATGATCGCCTATAAAAATTCGGGACATTCTTATTTCACCGCAACATTCCTAGCTATGATCAGCTTTGTGCTGGTGATCTATGCCTCCTACCTAACGCGTAGTGGTGTCCTCGGCGAGACTTCAGTGCACTCGTTCACCGATTTAGGCATGAGTGGGCAGTTGATTTTGTTCAATGTAGCATTTTTAGTAATTATGGTCGTCTTTCTTGTCGTTAAGAAGAAAGAGATGCCGATTACCGAAAAAGACGAAGAGATTTATTCGAGAGAGTTCTGGATGTTTATCGGTGCTTTGGTCCTGACTGTTGCCTGTGCACAGATCATCGCCTCCACATCTATTCCTGTATTTAACAAAATCTTCGGCACCAAGGTGGCGCCACCTTTAGAACCAATTCAACATTATAATAAATGGCAATCTGGATTCGCCGTTATTGTCATGATCATGACCGGGTTTACCCAGTTTTTAAAATACAAACGCAGCGATAGCCGTAAATTCTTGGCTTCAACTGTAGCATCTCTTGCTGTAGCCATTATCCTGACAGCAATTATTTCGTATTTTACCAAAACATATACCAACCTGATCTATATCCTGATCACCTTTGCCAGTATCTTCTGTATCCTGGCGAATATCCGGGTATTGGGTGATGCAGTCAAAGGTAAATGGAAATTGGCAGGTTCTTCGGTCGCTCATATTGGTTTTGGACTGCTACTTATCGGAGCTATGGTCGCTGCAGCGACAAATGAAGTTATCTCGGTCAACAATACAGGCTATATCGCAGTATCTGGTTTTGACAAAGTCGAAAAGCCGGGAGAGAACTTATTCTTAACCGAAGGAGAACCCGTACAAATGGGGGAATATAAAATCACCTATATAGGTGATAGCATTGCTGCGCCAAATACCTATTACAAAATCAAATACGAACGTATTGATGAGGAAACAGGTAAAGTGAAAGAAGAGTTTGTACTACAACCTTTCGCACAAAACAATGCCAAGATGGGCGGTCTGATCGGTACTCCGGCAACCAAACATTACATTACGCATGATGTATATACCCTGATTACGGCTGCGGCAGCGGAGAGCCAGGCACAGCATTCAAAAACAGCGAACGAAGAGAAAACAGGCTTTGAAGATTACGAAGAACCTGCGACCTATCAAGTCAATATCGGTGATACCTTACGTTACCGCAATGGGTATTATGTGATTGAAGGGCTCAATAAAGAGGCTCAACTGGAGAAAATCCCAAAAGGTCCTAACGACGTAATGGTCGGATTAAAAATAAAAGTGGTTGCAGCGGATAATAAACAATACGAAGTACAACCCATTTACTTGATTAAAGATGGTGGAATCTATGATTTTAATAAAGATGTCACTGATCAAGGCCTTAAATTTAGGTTTACAGGTATCAAACCGGACAAAGACAAGTTGGAAATCATGGTCTATCAAAAGCCATTACCTGAGAAAAAATGGGTGGTTTTTAAAGCGATCAAATTTCCATACATCAACTTCTTCTGGTGTGGAACGATTATCATGACCATCGGTTTTATCATGTCCATTGTCAGAAGAAATAAAGAAGAGAAACGAAAATTAGCGAAATAATGAACATTGTCATTTTAGGGAGCGGAAATGCCGCAACACATTTTGGACAAGCGTTTCAAGAGCTAGGACATCGGATCGTTCAGATCTATAGTAAAACAAAGGCCAATGCGGATGCATTGGCCTTTGCGCTTCATTGTCCAAGCATAGACCAGCTCAGCCAGCTGCAGCGTGATGCAGATCTTTATCTTATCGCTGTGTCAGACCAGGCTATTCCTACCCTTGTAGAAATAATGCCGCAAGACATCAATGGGATTGTAGTGCATTGTTCCGGAGCAACGGATCTAGATGTCCTGAAACGATTTAAGAATGCTGGTGTTATCTATCCACCACAATCGCTATCCAAAAGCAAAACTATTGATTTTTCAGCAATTCCATTTTGTGTTGAAGGAAACAATGAGGGCAATACAGCGGTTTTACTCCAACTTGCAGGTACCTTTTCAACCCATAGTATCTATTGCAATTCAAAGCAACGGCTGGCGATCCATCTGTCTTCGGTCATGGTCAATAACTTCTCGAATATCCTTTATCAGTTTGCTTATGAACTATTGGAAGAACATAATCTTTCCTTTGACCTGGTCAGGCCGATCATTTTAGAAACGGCAGAAAAAGTTCAAAATCATGTTCCAATAACAGTTCAGACAGGTCCAGCGATCCGGGGCGATGAAGCGACACAGCAAAAACATTTGAAATTTATTAGTAATAAACCGGATTTACAGCAAATCTATCAACTTTTATCGCAACAGATTACTAAAAGAAAATAGTTTGTTAGAAACAGTTATAAACTTATCAAAACTTATTCTGGCATAGTAAATATATCCATTTACTTGGGGAACTTTAGTACATTTGCTCTGTCCAAAAGCGCATTTTGGAATGCTAATTGAGCAGTAATATATTCAATTGGACTAAACATTAAAATAGCGAATTAAAACTAAACAATCGTATTTTCTATGGAAGTTAGAAAACTCATTATTTCAATAATGATTGTGATTAATTTAATCATTGTATCATTTGGCTTAATATTTACATCAAGCTGGTTTTGGTTATTGATCTTTCCATTCCCATTATTATTGATCGCCTTATATCATAGTTTCCAAACCAAACATGCGATTTTGCGAAACTACCCTCTTGTTGGATACTTTCGTTATATCTTCGAATCGATCCGTCCTGAGTTGAGACAATACTTTTGGGAATCGGATATGGATGGTCGTCCATTCAATAGAAGACAGCGTTCCATTGTTTATCAGCGGGCAAAAAATCAACGCGAGACCGTAGCATTTGGTATGCAAACCGATCCACAAGCGGTCGGTAACGAATGGGCTGCACACTCCGTTTTTCCCTGTCATATCGAAAATCACGATTTACGTACGACAGTTGGAAACGAATCCTGTAAAAAACCTTATAGTTTAAGCGTTTTCAATATCTCAGCGATGAGTTACGGTGCTTTGAGCAAAACAGCTATCACTGCATTAAACAAAGGCGCCGCCTTACAAAATTTCGCGCACAACACTGGAGAAGGTGGTATCAGTGACTATCACAATAACGGTGGTGATCTGATCTGGCAGGTTGGTACAGGTTATTTCGGCTGTCGTAATTCGGAAGGCAAGTTTGACGCTGAGCTATTCCGGGAAAAATCAAACCGTGAAAACGTGAAGATGATCGAGCTTAAGCTTTCACAAGGCGCGAAACCTGGTCATGGGGGTATCTTACCAGCTGCTAAAAATACACCTGAGGTCGCGGCAATACGCCACGTCATCCCTGGAACAGATGTCATGTCTCCGCCAGCGCACAGTGCTTTCTCTTCACCAACAGAAATGATGCACTTCATCCAGCACATGCGGGAACTATCTGGAGGTAAACCGATCGGATTTAAAATATGTATCGGTGACAAGCATGAGTTTATGGACATCTGTCATGCCATGCAGAATACGCAGATCTTCCCAGATTTTATCTCAGTCGATGGTTCTGAAGGTGGTACAGGTGCTGCACCCTTGGAATTTACAGACAACCTAGGGATGCCTCTTTATGATGCATTAACTTTTGTAACCAAAACGTTGATCGCATTTGGTCTGAAGAAACACATCAAAGTGATTGTGTCAAGCCGTATTGTTACTGGGTTTGATATCCTAAAAGTTATTGCTCTAGGTGCTGACGCATGCTATAGTGCACGTGGAATGATGTTCGCGTTGGGTTGTATTCAAGCCTTAAAATGTAATGAAGACGTTTGTCCGGTAGGTGTTGCAACGCAACAACCGCACCTGTACAAAGGGCTAGATGTTAATGACAAGTATGTACGCGTAGCCCAATTCCATCGCAATACATTACGCGCTACCGTTGAGATTATGGAAGCCTGTGGTTTCAAAACCTTATCTGAAGTATCCGCAGATAAATTCTACCGCAAAGTAGATGCGATACGGACGTTAAGCTTCCAAGAAATCTATTTTGGTACAGAAGGAAAACTGGTCAATAGCCATACAGATTTCGAAAGCAAGCTTTTCGAAGACTAGCCATTGGATACATATCCTATACAGGAAGCCCTCAGTCGTTGTTAACGCTGAGGGCTTCCTGTTTCTTTTCTTTCCCCTATTGGCCTTTCGACCTAGATAATTTCATAATCAATGTGATCAGTAGTAATTTACTTGCACATACTATTTCAGATTGAACAGCACACGATGTAAAGTGGTATGAGATAAAGCAATCTGATCATCGGTCAGTCCACCTAAAGCCTGTTCGATCGTATTCGTGGCTTGCTTCATCCCTTCGTCTTTCATTTTCCGGCCAATTTTGGTTAAATAGATCAAATTAGATCGTCTATCATTTTTGTCATTGACACGGATCACCAGATTAAGTCGTTCCAGATTATTGATCAGGCGCGTTACACTCGGTTTATCCCGGAATGTCCGGATAGCCAATTCCTGCTGGGTCAGTCCCTCCTCTACCCACAGATTGTACATAATACTCCATTGCTCTGAAGTAATACTTAATCCCGCTTCCCTGAGATTACGCTGTAATCTCCGCATAACAGCAATTGAGTATTTCCCGGTCAGGAAATTATAAAAATACTCTTGCGATACTAAATCTTGGTCTAACATATAAATAATGGTTATGGTTGTTTACGCAACTTATGTTACTAATAAATATTATGCTCAAATCAAAACAAAGAAAACTAAACTTATTTTGGCTAATATTTAGCCTAAATTACGTTTTTCTACAGTTGTGTCAAACAAATTTTATCAACATGCAATAAATAGATGTTAATAAATCATCATAAACGATTTACGGTAGACTGAATTTAGCAATAAAAAAGGAGACAAACAAAATAAATTGCTTGTCTTTATACCTAAATTACAAGAAAGGTTTATCCGATTGTAAGAAAGAGTTATCCGATTGTAAATGAATCTGAATCTCTTAAAAACGGGAATTTTTCCCGAGCCTCCAAGAGATCATTCGGATTTAATGTAAAGGTATATAAATCTTCATCTTCGGGCTTATAATAAACGACATCACCCAATGGTGATATACACATTGACCCACCGGAGTAATAGATATCGTTACCATCATGCCCCACACGGTTCACGCCAACGACATAAGATTGATTTTCAATGGCACGTGCCGGGATCAATGCTCTCCAATGTGCTGAACGCTTATCTGGCCAGCTTGCTGTATAAACCAAGATATCGTAGGCAGCATTTTGATTCTTGGACCAAACAGGGAAACGAAGGTCGTAACAGATCATAGGGCAAATTTTCCAACCCTTGATATCCACTAAAATACGTTCGTTGCCCGGTTCAAAATACTCGCTTTCTTTGGACATGCCAAAAAGATGACGCTTATCGTATTTCACATATTTGCCATCAGGAAACATCCATAAAAAACGGTTGTAGTATTTTCCCTCCTCTTCAATGATTAATGAGCCGGCAACAACACAGTTTAACGAACTTGCCATTTCAAACAACCATCTTGTGGTAGGACCATTGGCGGGCTCGGCACATTTCTCAACGTTATTCGTGAATCCCGTATTAAACATCTCCGGTAAGATAATCAAATCTGTTTTCTCGCGTAATGATGAAAGTCGCAACGCCAGATTATTCAGATTTTTTTCAATATTTTCCCAGAATAAATATGCTTGAAATACCGTGATTTTTAAAGGATCCATGAACGTTATCTAAAATTTATTTAATTATTTAGTACAAAATAGCCATTTATTGGCAAAATACGAATTTTAATAGAATTTCTATCTACTGCTGTCTTACCAAAAGATTGTTTGCTAACAGTAATAACGCTTCTTTACGTTCATTTGGTACATCCAAAGCATCCATTTTTTCAAATGCGCGCTGCGTGTATATATCTTTTAATTCATCCGCTGCTTTTCGGACCTGATACTTATCATATAAGGTTAGCATATCTTCAACTTTTGTCGGAACAGTCTCGACGGTTGAATGTAATAAGCGCTGCATCGTAGGGACATCCTCCTCAGCAATAACTTCCATCAGTTTAACCAATAAAAAGGTTTTCTTATTGATCATAATATCACCACCAATGATTTTCCCGAAAGTATCCGGATCACCATAAGCATCCAATATATCATCCTGCAACTGGAAGGCCAAGCCAACATTTTCCCCAAAATCATAGATCAATTGTTGTTGTTGTTCATTTGCTCCGGAAAGAATGGCGCCCAACTGCAATGCTCCGCCCAATAGTACCGATGTTTTCAAACGAATCATCTCTAGATATTCGGGCATAAACAATGATGCGCGACCTTCATAGTCCATATCCAATTGTTGGCCCTCACAGACCTCCATGGCTACTTTGCTCAAAATGCGTAAAGTTGCAGGTAGATAAACCGGATTACATTTGGAGATTTCCTCATAGGCCTTCACTAATAACCCGTCTCCAGAGAGAATGGCAATATTTGCATCCCATTTTTCATGGACGGTAGTTTTTCCTCTCCGTAAAGGAGCTTTATCCATCAGATCGTCATGTATCAAGGAAAAGTTATGAAAAAACTCTACAGCCTTTGCTGCCGGAATAATTTCGTCCATCTCTTGCATACCGAATAACTCGGCCGCCATCAATGTTAGCACTGGCCTAACCCTCTTGCCGCCCAAAGTCAATATATACCGTATGGGATCATATAAATTTGTTGGAGTTTCAGGAAATTGACTTGTCTCTATCGCCTCTATCACGAGCTGTTGTAAGTGTTGCATATATCTTTACGATCGAATCATGCGAATATAGCAATAATCATATAGAAATGGCAATTTTGTGCCGTCAAAGCATTCGGGGCAAAATCGTACATTTGTATAAGTCTTTTGTTATGCGCATACTAATTATCCATACATATTATCAAACAGCAGGTGGAGAAGATACTGTCTTTCAACAGGAATTGTCGCTCCTCTCGCAAGATCACCAAGTCCGCACCCTGACCTTTCAAAATAAAAAAGGCTGGCGAGGTGCCTTACAGACCCTAGGTTCCATCTGGAATATTTTCGCTGCAAATAGATTAAAAAAAACAATCCGGGAATTCAAACCGGATGTCGTCCATCTCCACAATACACATTACGCTGCTGGGCCAATTCTAATACGTACGATAGCCAAACAAGGTGTTCCGCAGGTAATGACCCTGCACAATTTTAGGTTACTTTGCCCCTCGGCAACACTGTATCATCACAATCATCTGTTTCTGGATTCTCTAAAAGAAGAATTTCCCTGGACTGCAGTTAAGGAAAAAGCATTTAATGATTCCGTTATTAAAACATTCCTCCTTGCCTTTAACTACTGGTTTCACCGCAAAATAGGTACATGGCAAAAGGTCAATCGGTATATTAATTTAAGCAGCTTTGCCAAGTCGATATTTGTTGACTCAACGTTAAGGGTACCCGCAGAAAAGTTTGAAGTAAAAGCTAATTTTGTTTTCCCTTCAACTCTGCCAGTAGAAACTGCACAACCTTATTTTATATATGTTGGCAGACTATCGGACGAAAAAGGAATATTAAATCTGATTGAGTCTGTGAAAGGAAAGGATCTGGAGCTCCGCATTATTGGTGGTGGTCCTCTCGAGGAGAAGGTCAAAAAAAGGATAACAGATCAGCCCAACATCAGTTATCTCGGATTTAAACCCCGATCCGAGATTTTACCCCTCGTTGCTGCAGCACAAGCCCTGATCGTCCCCTCCATTTGCTTTGAAGGAATGCCAATCACAATCCTCGAGGCCTACTCTGTGGGAACTCCGGTACTCTGCTCAAACCTTGGGCCTTTACCTGAAATGATTATCCCAAATAAAACCGGGCAGACATTTGATCCACACAATAGAAACGAAATTGTTTCTTGCCTGACACAATGGAATGCCAAGCCAACCGATGAAAAAGATGAGATAAGAAAGACCTGTATGGCCTATTATTTTAGTAATTTTACTCCTGATATAAATGAGAGCAAATTATTAGCGATCTATAAAAATGCTATTGAAGATAAAAAATTAAACAAATGAGTATTATTGTAATGGATAAACTGGGTTTGGCATCTCAAATCCAAGCTACACTGGAGACGATCTATGATCCTGAATTAAAACCAGCAAATATTGTCGATCTAGGACTTGTCTATGAGATTATTACCAAGGAAGATGGCATAGCAAAAATTGTCATGACCCTAACGGCGCCGGGCTGTCCAGTTGCAGGAGAAATCATGAATGAAGTGCAGGAAAAAGTTGCTGGAATAGAAGGTATTAAAGAAGCCTTGGTGGAATTAACTTTTGATCCACCTTGGACCAAAGATATGATGTCTGAAGAAGCAAAGCTTGAACTTGGGTTCCTGTAGAAATCGTTTGAGAAATATTTAATGCCTCCTAATAGTCTTTCGGAGGCATTTTTATTGTGATGTTATTTTAAATATATCGTAACTGCTAATGGTCAGTGCAAAAAAGTAACATTAGCATTAACCGGTACTATTATTTTCCAGGTCGCTCAGTTTCTTCAGCGGTTTGGCTGTATTGGCATCACTTCCAAAGAGCAATTTCCATAGATTGCGGGATTCTTTGGTCAAGAGTGGTGACACAATAGAAAGAATCAAAACGTAAACCACAACGAATGATTGGATAACAGGGAGCAAAGCACCTGCTTTACCGATATTGGCCATGATAATCGAAAACTCTCCCCGTGCCGACAGCGTAAAACCAATATCAAAAGATGTTTTCGGTTTCATCCCAGAAAATTTAGCAGCAAAATAACCTGAGGCGAGATTACCCATCACAGTTACTAACGCCGCTATTGATGCCCAAAATACGGCACCTCCCAACGACATAATATCTATGGATAGTCCGAAGCTAAAGAAAAACATCGCCCCAAAGAAGTCTTTATAAGGCAACACCATTGCTTCAATTTTTTTGATATACTGCGAATCCGCTAGTACCAATCCTGCCATTAATGCACCAATAGCCTCGGCAACATGGATAGTCTCCGAAAATCCGGCAACGATAAAAAGCAGTGCAAAGATAACAAGTATAAATAGTTCAGAAGTTTTTTCCTTTAACAAACGGTCTATGGCTGGCACCAGCTTGCGCCCCAAAACCAAAAAGGCTAAGATAAAGCCCAATGCCAATAGGGAAGTCCCAGCAACCGTCCAAAATGAGCTACTACCCGTCAATATCAATCCTGACAGAAAGGAAATATGCATGGCAATAAAGAGATCATCAAACATGATCATTCCCATAATGACTTCTGTCTCTGGATTTGCTGTCCGTTTAAGGTCCGTGAGTACCTTAGCCACAATTGCTGTCGAAGAGCTCGTCATGATCCCACAAAGGACCATCATCTCTTTAAAAGGCATATCCATCAGCCAGCCTATCAATAGTCCCGAG
>Ga0256786_1000412_pt1 | contig 22079 bp, 20 predicted proteins | sample MC6MC0937MT_FD_186053 | JGI IMG/M metagenome (GOLD analysis project Ga0256786, IMG submission 186053) | Metatranscriptome of enriched soil aggregate microbial communities from Iowa State University, Ames, United States - MC6-MC0937-MT... | ecosystem: Environmental > Terrestrial > Soil >...
GTTCTACAAAAAACTATTGCAGAGAATTATAGAATTTATTATTTTTGTTAGTAATATTTAAGCAAACTATACGTTGATGAGAAAACTTTTACTTTTATTTATCTTTATTGCAGCTTCTATCGGCTTTTCCGATAATTTAAAAGCGCAAATAAAAGAGCCAACTTCGAACTCTCAGAAGTCAGATGATGGTGTGCTTACTGCATACCCTAATCCAGCAAAAGACTTTTTGATGGTGAAAGCTAAAGATTCTTCATTGAAAATAAAAAATGTTTCGTTCTATTCTATATTAGGAACTCAGGTTGCTAATTATGCGGTAAATAGCAATAGTGCCGAGATCAATATTCAGAAACTGAAACCCGGAAAATATCTCATAAGATATATTCTAAGCGACAATACACAAAAAGTTACTCAAATAGTAAAGCAATAATATTCAAAATCCTGATAATCATCAGGATTTTTTCTTTTAGCACATTTTTTTTCAATTATTCCGTAACTTTCGGGATATTTCATAACTAATTGTAAAAACAATTTTAATGCTAAAAGCTGAACAAATTACTAAAACCTACAATGCCGGAAAAAAGACTGCATTAGACGATTTTAGCATACACGTTCCGAAAGGAAGTATTTACGGTCTTCTAGGACCAAATGGAGCAGGAAAGACTTCTTTCATCCGAATTATCAATCAGATTACACAAGCCGATTCAGGAAACGTTTTCATCAATGGAGAAAAACTGAATCCGAATCATATTAAAGACATCGGTTATATGCCGGAAGAACGTGGTCTTTATAAAAACATGAGCGTTGGAGATCAGATTCTTTACTTCGGAGAACTGAAAGGAATGACAAAAAATGATGCTCTGAACGAAGCAAAAAAATGGTTTGATAAACTTAATATCGATCAATGGTGGAAGAAAAAACTCTCTGAACTTTCAAAAGGGATGGCTCAGAAAATACAGTTCGTTGTAACCGTTCTTCACAGACCCCATCTTTTAATTTTGGATGAACCGTTTTCAGGTTTTGATCCGGTGAATGCCAATTTAATTAAAGATCAGATCATCGAGCTTAAAAATAATGGAACCACTATTATTCTTTCAACCCACAGAATGGAAAGTGTGGAAGAAATGTGTGATTATGTTGCATTGATCAATAATTCTAAAAAAATAATCGACGGAAGAGTTTTTGATGTCCGCGAAAAATTTAAGAAAAATATTTTTGGAATCACTTTATCTGAAGTAAACGATGACCAGTTTGATCAGTTTAAAAACAAATATGGAATTTTCAACATGACCCATGAAAACAATCTGGTTTCTTTTGACTTGAAAAACGAAGCAGATCAGAACAATATCCTTTTAGATCTGGTTAATGTAGGAAAAGTAAGATCTTTCGACGAAAGAATTCCGAGCATGAATGAAGTATTTATCAATGCGGTAAGCAATCACTCTTAATTTTATGAACAATATTTTTTTAATTACAAAAAGGGAATTTCTTACGCAGGTTAAGAAAAAATCCTTCGTTATACTCACTTTACTGGCGCCGCTAATGATTATTGCTTTTGGAGCGGTTGTCGGAATGATGTTTAAAGCCAATCAGTCACACAATGTGATTGAAGTGGTTGATAACAGCGGGCTTTTTAAAGGACAATTGAAGTCTGATGAAAAAATCAATTATGTATTTATTCCTTCTGCTGAAGAGCAATCTAAGCTTAACAACTTAAAAGGTAATGAAACTCTGGACGGAATTTTAATTCTTCCGGCTTTATCAGGAAATAATTTTGATGATTTAGAGAAAAGCACACGATTGGTTGTAAACACCAAAATAGGTTTTGATACCAAACAACAAATTATTTCAGACATTACGAATGTCATTAAAAAAGAGAAAATAAAACAACTTGGAATTCAGGAAGCTCAACTTGCAGACCTTGATAAAAGTTTCACTTTAAAAACCATCAACGTTTCTGAAGATAATAAAGAAGATTCAGATTTGGCATTTGGTGTAAAAAGCGCTCTGAGTATGGTTTTGATGTATGTTACATTTATGTTTATCATCATTTATGGAGTTCGTGTAATGCGAAGTGTTTTGGAGGAAAAAAACAACCGTGTTGTAGAAATCATCATATCTTCTGTTAAACCTTTTGAATTGATGATGGGAAAGATTTTGGGAGTTACCATGGTTGCTTTAACGCAGTTTATTGTATGGATTATGATGTCTGTAGCTGGAGCTTTGGTTTTAAACACAGGATTTTCCTCACTTCAGAAAAACATTCCGGGAGGAAATGAAGAACTGATGAGCAAACTTGATATCGCACAAATAGCAACCCAGGTTTCTCACAGCTTATTAGAGCTAAATTTCCCATTGATTATTTTTGTATTCATTATATTTTTCCTTTTAGGATATATGTTTTATAGTTCTGTTTACGCTGCAATTGGTTCAGCTGTTGACAACGAAACCGAAACGCAACAGTTTACTTTATTTGCCATTCTTCCTCTTACATTAGGGATGTATGGAAGTATTTCTGTGATTAATAATCCTGACGGACCGGTTGGTTTCTGGATGTCGATTATTCCATTTACTTCGCCTGTTGCGATGGTTGCAAGAATTCCTTTCGGAGTTCCGGCTTGGCAAATTGCTTTGTCTATCGGATTGCTTTTAGGAACAACTATTTTTATGATTTTCTTAGCCGGAAAAATTTATCGAGTAGGAATTTTGATGTATGGAAATAAGGCGACTTTGAAGGAGATCTGGAAGTGGATCAGAGGATAAAAGATGAAAAATAAAATTCAATTGTTGAGGGAAGAAAACAGACTTACTCAAAAGGAACTTGCTGAAAAAGCTGGTCTTTCGTTAAGAACCATCCAGAGAATTGAGGCAGGAAATATTCCTAAAGGTTTTACACTAAAAGCACTTGCTGAAAGTTTAAATACGACACCTGAAAATTTAATTGAAAAAGAAAATAATAATGTAGAAAGGGCAAAACTGATTAACAGTTCTGCCCTTTTTGGTTTAATTATTCCGTTTGGAGGAATAATTTTTCCGCTTATATTTATTTATAAAACACAGGATGTTTACAACAAACAACTTGGAAGAAATATTGTTGCCCTTCAAATCATTCTTTCTGTAACAATGTCTTTATTTTTAATTGCAAGTCCGTTTCTTCAAAAGGGATTATCAGTTAAATTTCCTGTTTTCTTGATTGTATTGATTACTTTTTTATTCCTAAAACTACTTGCTATCATCATCAATGGAATTGCTTTAAACAAAAATAAAGATTTACATACAAATCTGAAATTCAATTTCTTGTAAAATAAAAAATGAATTGACGTAAAATTGTCGTATCGTTTTTATCGCAAGATTCAATTTTAAAACGGAATCTTGCAGAAAAATAATTTATGAAAATTTTAAAGAAAATAGTCTTAGCATTTTTACTTATCTTAACTCTTTTTTGTCTTGGATTTTATTTTTATTTCGACCAAAAATTCAGTCCCGAAGAAAATTATTTAACAGTAAAAAATGAAAGCGGAAAAGTGATCGTAAAATGGTTGGGTGAAAATAAAAATGTTATGCTTCTGCCTGTTCATTTTCAAAATGATTCTGCCACTTATTTTATGCAGTTTGATACAGGTTCTCCCAATACTATATTTTATCAAAATTCATTAGCAATTTTTAAAAATAAAAACCAAATCAAAATTCAATTTACTATCGGGAATACTGAAGTTTCTTCTGATCGGTTTAAAATAATTTCTATCAGCAAAAACAACGATAAAGACTCCATTAAAATTATCGGAACTATTGGAAGTGATTTATTAGATCAGAAAAAAACCATTATTAATTTTAGCGAAAATTATGTCGTTTTTAATATATTAAAAGAGCCCAAAAGTTTCAGCAGCGCAAAGCTGGATTTCAAATTTAAAAAGAGAAAAATAATTATATCCGGTATTTTAAATGGGAAAGAAGAGCAGTTTTTATATGATTCGGGAACAAGTGCATATGAACTTTTGACCAATAAAAACGCTTGGCAAAAATTAAAATCACCAAATTCAAAACCTTTTGTAGAAAAAGCACAATCGTGGGAAAGAATACTTACAAGCTATACTGCAAAATCTAATCAAACCATCAAGTTTAAAAATAAAGAGCTTATTTTGAGTGAAGTTACCTACGTTGAAGGAATTTCACAATCTCAATATATGCTGATGAAATTTTCAGGAATGACCGGAATGCTGGGAAATAAAATTTTCCTTAAAAATTCTTTATATATTGACTGCAAAGAAGAAAAAATTTCAATCAATTAAAACTTTACAGGCAACTTTATAAACAAAAATCCCGAAGTATAAACTCCGGGATTTTTTATGTTTTGATTTTAAAATTTTATTTAAAAATATAGCTTAAACTCAAACTAAGAACCTGTTCAGACTTCTTTTTAGCTGTATTCGGATCTTTGGTAAAATCCTCAATAAGATTAGGATACGTATTTGAAAGTCCTAAATCATATTTTAAAGCCAGTTCTAACTGTCTTTTGTAGCTATATCCTATTCCCGCACCAATAGCGAAATTAAAACTATTTGCTTTACCACTAATCTTAGGATACTCAGGAACAGTTACATCAGGATCATAATAAGGTCGTCCTGCAGGAACATTTTTCACATTCTGACTAAGCAAGAAGTTGAATCTAGGACCAATTAATCCAAAAAATTCTGATTCTGCTTCAGAAAAATATCCTTTAAAGTAGATAGGAACACTCAGATAGTTATTGGCATACTCTGCATTATAACCATCGGCTCCTTTCGAATCTTTATTCTTTCCTGACTCTCCGGCTCCGTAATACGTAACCTCGGGTTGCAAATAAAACTGATTTGCTCCACCCATTGGAATTAATGCTAAAACCCCACCCTGAAAAGCAAATCTTGCTCCCGAAGGATTGTGTGCGTTATTAATTCTGGAATAGTTTGCACCTGCAGTAAGACCGAATCTTGTACTTTTTAAATCGATTTGTGCGAACGATAAAAAAGAAAAGGCCAATGCAGATGTTAATAAAATTTTTTTCATATCATATTTGTTTTAGCTTATCCTAAGATTTTTGCTACAGTAGCTCCGATGTCAGCAGGAGAATCTACAACGTTGATTCCGTTTTCTCTCATGATTTCCATTTTTGCCTGAGCAGTATCTTCATCACCACCAACGATTGCACCAGCGTGCCCCATTGTTCTTCCTTTAGGAGCAGTTTGTCCTGCGATGAAACCTACTACTGGTTTTGTAGAACCACTTGCTTTGTACCATCTTGCTGCTTCAGCTTCAAGACCACCACCGATTTCTCCGATCATTACAACCGCTTCAGTTTCCGGGTCGTTGATGAATAATTCTAACGCTTCTTTAGTAGTCGTTCCGATAATTGGGTCACCACCGATTCCGATTGCAGTAGAAATACCGTAACCAGCTCTTACAACCTGATCAGCAGCTTCATAAGTAAGATTTCCTTACTTAGAAACTATACCTACTTTACCTTTTTTGAAAACAAAACCTGGCATAATACCAATTTTAGCTTCATCTGAAGTGATGATTCCTGGACAGTTTGGTCCGATCAATCTGCACTCTTTGTCTGCGATGTAAGATTTTACTTTTACCATATCTGCAACAGGAATACCTTCTGTAATACAAACGATCACTTTAATACCCGCTTCAGCAGCTTCCATAATAGCATCTGCAGCGAATGCAGGTGGTACGAAAATAATACTTACGTTGGCTCCAGCTTTTGATACAGCATCAGCAACGGTGTTAAATACCGGCTTACCTAAGTGCTCGCTTCCTCCTTTTCCTGGAGTAACACCACCTACTACGTTAGTTCCGTATTCGATCATCTGACCAGCGTGGAAAGTACCTTCGTTACCTGTAAATCCTTGTACAATTACTTTAGAATCTTTGTTTACTAAAATTGACATTTTATTGTTTTTTAAATTTATTTATTTTCAGTTTATACGTCAGACAAAAATAATGATTATTTGTCGTTAAAAAAATTTTTAAATCTGATTTTATTCATCGTATTTTTTCAATAAATCGATTAAATCCTGTTCCTTAAGTCTGTTATAATTAATATTTTCAATAAGCGACTCTAGTTCGGGTTTATCAGCCATTAATTCTTTCAATTTTTTCCTGTTATTTACAAAAATACTTAACACCTGTTTTATATCATTTTTATATAAAATATCTGATTGTTGTACAGAACCGTCAAAGCCGTGAGTATAATAACCTCTATACCAACTGATTTTACCATCGTAAAGTTGCTCTACCAATGTTTTTTGATAATCAGGAATATGAACAAAAATTCTGGACTTGTTTTTAAGATCGGTAAATTCTATTTTTTTTATTTCTGAGGCTGGATATTTTATTTTTTTTCCATTTTCTAATAGAACCACCTTTTTTTCAACAATAGAAAGGATATTGACTAAAGTTGAATCAATCATACTAACCCGAAAGGGTATTTTAGTTTCGATCATTCTTCCATCATTCATGGTAACTTTAGAATTAATCTGAACTTTTTGCCCAAAGCTTATGATGGAGATAAAAACAAAAAAAGTGAATAGTTTTTGCATTACAGGTTTCTTAATTTCACTTCTTTTTTAAGATAAGTTTTAAAATCTTCGGCAAACATTCCGATGTAAGTTCCTTTTTTGAGGTCTCTGTTGACACCAGTTTTGCCTAAAATTACAGAACCGCTTTCGATGGTATTTCCGGAAGCAATACCAACTTGTCCCCAAAGAGTTACCTCATCACCAATAATACAACATCCTGCAACGCCGACTTGAGAAGCAATCAGGCATTTTTTACCGATTACGGTATCGTGACCGATCTGAATCTGATTATCTAAAACAGAACCTTCACCAATAATCGTAGAATCTGTAACTCCCCTATCAATAGTACAACCGTTTCCGATTTCTACATTGTTTTCGATAATTACATTTCCTACAGAGATTAAACGGTCGAAATTTCCGTTGAGTTTTCTGTAATAAAATGCATCGCCACCCAAAACAGTGTTCGATTGAATGACAACATTATCACCAATAACAGTTCTATCGCCAATAATAACGTTTGGAAAAATTAAAGTATTTTTTCCGATGGTAATATTATTTCCTAAAACTGCTGAAGGATGAATTTTTGTTCCTTCCCCTATTTCCACATCATGAAGGGTTTCGGTGAAGTTATAAATTCTTGTGAAATGCGTATTTATTTTGTTGAAATCTCTGAAAGGATCGTCTGAAACCAAAAGTGCTTTACCTTCCGGACATTCTACTTCCTTATCGATTAAGATAATGGTTGCTGCAGAGTTTAAAGCTTTATCGTAATATTTTGGGTGATTGACGAAAACAATTTCGCCAGATTTTACTCTGTGAATTTCGTTGGTTCCCAATACTTCAAAATCTTCAGAGCCAATGAATTTTGCTCCGATAAGATCTGCAATTGTTTTGAGTTTTTGTGGCTGATGAAACGTCATATTTTTAAATGATGTTTTTAGTTTAAATCAACCTTGTCAAGGCTTGAAACCTTGACAAGGTTTTTAATGGTCTTTTGAATTAAATTTCGTCAAAATCTGATATTCTGACAAAATTTATTTTTCTGTTTACATTGCAGCCCGACCTGAGTGGAGCTCTTTTTGCCGGAGCGAAGCGGAGGCAAAAAAGCGGGAACGGAGGGCGGAAAAAGCTGCCATAAAAAAATGAAAGCTGAAAGTTATTATCTTCCAGCTTCATGATATTGTAAGATTCTTACTTTACTCTTTCAAGGTAAGAACCATCTTCCGTGCTCACTTTGATCTTATCACCCGGCTCGATGAACAAAGGAACCATTACTCTTGCTCCTGTCTCAACGATTGCGTTTTTCAAGGCATTGGTAGCAGTATTTCCTTTCACACCCGGATCAGCTTCGATAACTTCTAAATAAACTGACTGTGGCAATTCAGCAGAAAGCGGAGTTTCGTCTGCTTCTTTCAAAATGATGGTAACTTCTTCACCTGCTTTCATTAGGTTTGAGTTTTCGATCATTTCTTTGTTTAAGTATAACTGAGAAAAATCTTCGTTATTCATAAAGTGGAAACCATTCTCGTCATCATAAAGATACTGGAATTTTCTCGTGATTACTTTTACTTCGTCGATTTTGTGACCTGCAGAAAAAGTGTTATCAAGAACTTTTCCGTTCGTTACAGATTTCATTTTTGTTCTTACGAACGCAGGACCTTTCCCTGGTTTTACGTGAAGAAACTCAATAATTTTGAAAATATCATTGCTGAATTCGATGCAAAGACCTTTTCTGATATCGTTACTTGTTGCCATTAATTTTTATGTATTATTTTCTTTATTTTGATTTGTAGACCTGAAGACTCAAAACTTTTCTTCCAAGCATATCCATTGCATCAACTCTCGGTTTATAAAATGTTCCTGCATCCGTAGGAGTTACAGAACGATTATTAATAACCGTATTGAAATTGATCGTGTTGATTAAAAGCTGGTCTAAATTTTTATTCACTTCTGATGAACTCTTTAGATCTGAATTTAAATTTGAAAAAGATTTTTTTGAATGGGTTAGAATAGAATTTACATTTTTTACCGCCAAAGAGTCATTATCTGAAGATAAATTTCTTTTTTGCTGAGCAAAAACAAATGTTGATAAAACTGTAAAAACCAAAACTAAAGTCTTCATTATTTCAAACTTAAAATTATTCTTTACTTGTTCCGTATCCTTTTACAATACCTCCCGGAGAGTTTTTGATGAATTCTAAAATCTCATCTCTTTCAGCCGTTGGAAGCATTTCTTTTTCAATGTAAACCAATGCCTGTGTAACATTCATTTTCATCTGAAAGATATATCTGTAAATTTTCTGAATTTCGAAAATCTTATCGTTGGTAAAACCTCTTCTTCTTAAACCTACAGAATTAATTCCGGCGTAAGAAATTGGCTCTCTTGCAACTTTAATGTAAGGCGGAATATCTTTTCTGATTAATGATCCTCCGGAAACCATAGTGTGTTTCCCAATCTTACCGAATTGCTGAACAGCAGAAAGACCACCCATTACCGTAAAATCACCTATTTCAACGTGACCTGCAATACCACAACCGTTTGCAATAATTACATTGTTCCCGATGATACAATCGTGAGCTACGTGAGAAGTTGCCATAATCAGACAGTTATCTCCTACTTTGGTGTATCCTAAAGCTTTTGTTCCTTTATTTACTGTCACACATTCTCTCAAAGTAGTGTTATCTCCGATGATAGTCTGTGTGTCTTCTCCGTCAAACTTTAAATCCTGCGGAATTGCAGAAATTACCGTTCCCGGGAAAATTTTACAGTTTTTTCCGATTCTCGCACCATCCATGATGGTTACATTAGATCCTATCCATGTACCTTCACCAATCTCCACATCTGCAGCAATTGTTGTGAAAGGTTCTACTACTACATTTCTGCCAATTTTTGCACGTTTATCTACGGCCGCTAATTGATGAATCATTTAGTCAATTTTATTTTTTGCAACTTGAGCCATCAATTCTGCTTCTACTGCTACAGTATCACCAACATATCCGTAACCCTGCATGTGAACAATACCTCTTCTGATAGGCTCTATTAATTCAATTTTGAAAATCATTGTATCACCTGGTACAACTTTTCTCTTAAATTTCACTTTATCAATTTTAATGAAATAAGTTGAATAATTTTCAGGATCCGGTACGCTTGCCAAAACCAAAATACCTCCGGTTTGTGCTAAAGCTTCTACTTGTAAAACTCCGGGCATTACAGGTTCTTTAGGAAAATGTCCAACGAAGAAAGGTTCATTCATTGTTACATTTTTCAAACCAACCACGTGAGAATCAGAAAGTTCAAGAATTTTATCAATCAATAAGAAAGGAGGTCTGTGAGGCATCAACTTCATAATTCCGTTGATGTCGAAAACAGGCTCTTTTGTTAAATCAAATTCAGGAACGTTTTTCTTTTTCTGCAATTTCCACTGACGGTTTAGCTTTTTAGCAAACTGAGTGTTCACAAAATGTCCAGGTTTATTGGCAATAACTTTTCCTTTAATTTTAACACCCGTTAAAGCTAAATCACCAATTACGTCTAATAATTTGTGTCTTGCCGCTTCATTTGGATAGTTTAAAGTTAAATTATCTAAAATACCATTGGGTCTAATCGACACGTGATCTTTACCAAAAGCTTTTTTTAGTTTTTCTGTAGTTTCTACAGTAAGATCTTTGTCAACGTAAACAATAGCGTTAGAAATATCTCCACCTTTGATTAAACCATGATCAAGAAGCATTTCTAATTCATGCAAAAAGCTGAATGTTCTTGCAGAAGAAATTTCTTCTTTAAATTCTGAAATATTTTTAAGAGTAGCATTCTGAGTTCCTAAAACTTTAGTCCCAAAATCTACCATAGTAGTTACTTCGTAATGATCTGAAGGGATAATTGTAATTTCTGAACCTGTTGCCGGGTCGCTGTAGCTCAATACCTCTTTTACAACAAGATATTCTCTTGCAACAGCCTGCTCTACAATACCTACACTTTCGATTGCTTCAACAAAAAACTTCGAAGAACCATCTAAAATTGGAGGTTCTGAAGCATCCATTTCCATAACAGCATTGTCGATATCACAACCAACCAAAGCAGCTAAAAGATGTTCGCAAGTATTGATTTTAACGCCAAGTTTTTCCAAAGTAGTTCCTCTTTCTGTAGCCACCACGTAATTTACGTCTGCTTCTACATGAGGTCTTCCTTCAAGATCTGTTCGTACGAAAACAAAACCTGTATTTTCTTTTGCAGGTTTAATGGTTAATTTTACTTCTTTACCAGTATGAAGACCGATTCCAGAAAGAGTAACCTCTTCCTGAAGGGTTTTTTGCATATCACTCATTAGTATGATCTTTTGAGTTATTCTCAAGATTATTTATTCTTTTCGCAAGTTCAGGAAGGTTCCTGAAATGCACATAGCTTCTAAGATAGTCATTATAACTAATTGCTGGAGAACCATAAACGGTATCTTTATCATTAACGCTGGAGTTCACTCCACTTTGCGCCTGAATTTTTACCTGATTTCCTATTTTTATATGACCTACAATTCCAACCTGACCGCCAATCTGGTTCCAATCACCAATCGTAGTAGAACCTGCAATTCCCGCTTGCGCAGCAATTACATTGTTAGCACCGATTTTTACATTGTGTGCAATCTGAATCAAGTTATCGATTTTTGTGCCTTTCCCAATGGTTGTAGAACCAATTGTAGCTCTGTCGATACTGCAGTTAGAACCAATTTCCACATTATCTTCAATAATAACATTTCCTAACTGAGGAATTTTTTGGAAACCTTCCGGAGTAGGCTGAAAACCAAATCCGTCACCACCGATAACGGTATTAGAATGTATCACACAATTATCACCAATAATGCAGTAATCATAGATTCTTGCACCACTGTCTATTTTACAGTTTTTACCAATCTTCACTCCTTTACCAATGTAAACTTGAGGAAAAATCTGTGTACCTTCACCAATTTTAGCCTTTTCTGAAACATAAGTAAAAGTACCGATATAAACTCTATCTCCTATAACAGCAGTATCGTGAATGGAAGAACCATCTTCAACACCTTCTTTTCTGCCCTGCATTTCCTGATACAGATTCATTAAAATCTGAAAAGAAAGATAAGCATCTTTTACAGCTATAATGGTAGGATTATATTGATCTTTATTGATAAGGGTCTCGGTAACAATAAGTACCGAACATTGCGAAGTTTCTAAGTGATGCGCAAAACGGTCTTGTGCAACAAAAGAAAGATGGCCGGATTCTCCACTCTCAATAGGGGAAACTCCGGTAATAAGTGCGTTTTCGTCACCTATAATTTTTCCGTCAATAAAACTTGCAATTTGCGAAGCTGTAAATTCCATATTCTGCAAAGATAAGAAATTCTCTTATTCGCAAACATTTTTTAGTTTATGGAATATCGATTTTAATAATATTTAAGAAAATTAAGCATCACATTCTTGGAAATGCAAGGATGTATCTTTTCGTCTTATGTACGATGAGACCAGACAAAAGCTGATCTTCCGACTCATCTAATTTTAAAACCTTTCCGCTTTTCTGAAGAAGATAAATAGGTTGTTTTTCTGTATCATAAGGAAGTAAACTTCTTGTAATTTGGTGAACTAATTCACCCCCGTTATCGATTCCAAAAAATTCGTTTGTGTTATTTATTTTTTCTTCAATAAATTTCTCATCAAAAGGATGCGAAGAGATAATTGTTTTTGGAAAATTACGCTGAATCACACATTTACACCAATAAGCCAAAACAAAATCTTCTGATTTTTGCCATAGTTTCATCGCCTGAACAATATCATTATCGTCAAGTTGTGTAAAACGCTCTACATCTTCATCGGTTGCAGCACTTTTTCCTCTGTTTAAAAAATATTTCAAATTTTCAGTTGCGGGTAAGTCGATTCCTTCCGAAACCAGATATTTTGCTCTTTCGAGGATTTTCACCAAAATAAATTCTGCCAACGCTGAAGTTTTATGGTAATAAACCTGCCAATACATAAACATTCTTGCCGTCAGAAAGTTTTCGATAGAATAAACACCTTTTGCATCAATCACCAGTTCTTCTTCGCAGACATTCATCATTGAAATAATCCTTTGTGTATTGATATTTCCTTCCGAAACTCCCGTGAAAAAGCTGTCTCTGTTTAAATAATCCAAACGATCAACATCCAATTGCGAACTGATCAGCTGATTAAAAAATTTCCTGTGGTATTTTCCCTGAAACATTTCTATTGCCGTCGATAACTGTCCGTCAAATTCAACATTCAGCCTGTTCATTAATAATAATGAAAGATTTTCGTGATGCCAATCATCCATCAACATACTTTCCAGAGCATGAGAAAACGGACCGTGACCAATATCGTGCATCAGAATTGCCAACATCGCACCTTTTTCTTCTTCCACAGAAATGGCAACTCCTTTTTGCTTTAAAGTTTCCAAAGCGGTAAACATTAAATGCATCGCGCCAATCGCATGATGAAATCTTGTATGTGTTGCTCCCGGAAAAATTAAATTTAAAAGCCCGGTCTGCGAAATTCTTCTTAATCTTTGAAAATAAGGATGTTCGATAACATCAAATAAGATTTCGTGAGGAATTTTGATGAAACCGTGTACCGGATCGTTGATGATTTTAAGCTTGTTCTGCATGGAAATATTCTGAGACTATTGCAAAATTAAGTTTTTAAAGTCAATTCAAAGAAAACAGCCGATTATTATTTTAGAATATAAACATTAAAATTTGTTTACAAATCGCAGTATTTATCTTATCTTCATGCAATAATTTGAGATAAAAATCTTTAACTAAGATTTAACTTTTAAGCCTCTTATTTTGTGAGGTTTTATAAAGTTTTGGTCGCAGTTTTGATACTATATTCCGCATAAAAAATAAACTTATATGTCAAACAAAATATTATGGATTGATGATGAAATAGATTTACTAAAACCCCATATCGTTTTTCTTGAAAAGAAAGGTTACGTTGTAACTCCGGTGAACAACGTAAATGAGGCTTTAGAACTTATTGATTCTGAAAAATTTGATTTAACGTTAATCGACGAAAATATGCCGGGAATTTCCGGTCTGGAAGCAATTCCGATGATTAAAGAAAAAGATAATGCTTTGAAAATCGTGATGGTAACCAAAAGCGAAGAAGAGCACATCATGGAAGAAGCAATCGGTTCGCAGATTGCAGATTATATTTTAAAGCCTGTAAACCCAAACCAGATTTTACTTTCATTAAAAAAGAATCTTCAGGAAGAAAATTTGGTAGAGCAGAAAACAATTCTTCAATATCAGCAGGAATTCAGAAACCTTTCGATGGAACTTTCTTATCTGAGAACGTATCAGGATTGGGCAGAATACTATAAAAAAATCGTGAATTGGGAGCTTAAATTTGATAAAGTAACCGATAACGAGTTTGCAGATCTTCTACAGTCACAGAAAGAGGAAGCGAATATTCAGTTTGCAAAATTTATCGAAAACAATTACGAAGACTGGTTGAATGGTTTAGATAAACCAATGATGAGCCACACCTTATTTAAAGATAAAGTAAAACCAGAAGTTGAAAAAGAAAAGGTTCTTCTTTTGATGGTTGATAATTTGAGATATGACCAATGGAAAGTAATAGAGCCTCTTTTCACCAAATACTACAATAAAGTTTCTGAAGATTATTATTACAGTATTCTTCCGACTGCCACACAATATGCAAGAAATTCTTTTTTCGCAGGACTTTTGCCTTCAGAAATTGAAAAACGTTTCCCTGAAAAATGGTTTAACGACAATGAAGAAGGAAACAAGAATGAGTTTGAACGCGATTTCTTAGAAGATCAAATGAAAAGAGTTGGTTTGAGTTCTAAATCAATGAAATATCTAAAAGTTTTGAATGCCGATTTTGAAAGAAAAATCTATGATGATTTTAATCAGCACAAAAACAATGATCTTTTGGTGATTGTTTACAACTTTATCGATATTCTATCACACGCAAAAACCGATAATCATATTGTTGATCAGCTAATCAGAGATGATAAAACTTTCAGATCTTTAACATCGAACTGGTTTGAGAACTCTTCTTTAATAAAAATTATAAAGCTTGCTGCAGAAAGCGGGTTTAAATTGGTTATTACAACCGATCACGGAACGGTTTACGTAAAAAAACCAAGCAGAGTTGTTGGAGACAGAGAAACCTCAACCAACATCCGTTATAAAACAGGAAAAAGCTTAACCTATGATGATAAAGATGTTTGGGCAGTGAGCAATCCTGAAAAACTGTTTTTACCTAAAGGAAATTTGAGCTCAAAATATATTTTTGCCAAAAACAATACGTTTTTAGCCTATCCTAAAAACTACAATCACTTTGTAAACTATTATAAGGAAACTTATCAACACGGTGGAATTTCTTTAGAAGAATGCATTATCCCGATCAGTATTCTGGAACCAAAATAATTTTTAAGCAAAATAAAATAACAAAAGCCTCTTCAGATATTGAAGAGGCTTAATCATTAATATGGATTAGGTAATAATGATTTATGAAAAAAAAACTACTTTTTGATTACTTTGTAAACCTGGCTTTGTTGTTTTGAAGTTACTTTTACCAAATAAACACCGTTAGTCAACTGAGATATGTTGAGTTCTGTATTTGCAGAATTGGGTTGAAAATTCATTAATCTCTGACCTGCAACGTTTGTGATTTCTACTTTTTCGATTTCATTTTTAGCAGTGATTTTTAGAATTCCGCTTGTAGGATTTGGTGATAAAGTCAATTCAGGAATTGCATCAACATCATGTACTCCTAAAGTTACCGATTGACAAGAAGACGTTTGTGAACAACCTGAAAGCGTAACAATAACGGCATAATTTCCGGCAACTGTCGGTGTAAAAGACTGTGTAGTCACTCCAACAGGAGCATTTCCGTTATTACAATTAATCCACTGATAAGTTGCCCCTGCTTGTGCAGCAGTTAATGTAGCTCCCGAAACTGTAACTGCGGTATTAATGTTTACCGTTGTAAGAGCTGAAGCTCCTGCAGTAAAATTTGAGGCTGCTCCGTTTAAAGTAAAACTGTTTAAAGTACCTGTATAACTACCTGCAGAACTGGTGATAGAAGTTATCGTACTATTGTTTGAATTTACGGTTCCTTCATTTATTTTAAAATAGGCTTTTAAATTGGTGGGAGCAGTACAAAATTCAGCATTTTTGTTGGCCTGAATTTCTGCCAATGTAAGAGCTTTATCCCAAATACGAACCTCATCTATACTTCCATTAAAGAAACCCCCATAACTTGCCACAAGTCTCCTCCCGATGATCATATTGGTAAGTGCCACTGTATTTGTAAGTGTACTGATATCACCTTGTACGTCTAAATTTCCGTCTACATACAATTTATATCTGTTACCTAAAAGGGCATTATCATAAGTAACGGCAATATGATGCCAGTTTCCGTCATTGAGTGTAATATTCCCGTTGATACCGCCGCCTTTATTTTCTATTCTCAGCTTGTAGCTTCCGCTTACATTATTAATCCTTACGGTAAATCTTCCCCCGTTTACGTTATCTGATCCCCAGTCTACAATTAAATTTTCACCCGCCGTAGTTGTTGGCAATTTTATCCAAGCTTCTACAGTACGGGCTGTATTACCTAAAATACCTGGAAAATTCGTTTGAATGTAATCATTAGTTCCATCAAAATTAAGAGCATTTTGTTGAGCATTCAGCCCTGAAACCGATCCTAATAAAGCAGTGAATAATGTTGCAAATTTTAATTTTTTCTTAAGTAGATTTTTATACATACTGAAATGATTTTGTTTCGCCTAAATTACATTTCGAGTAAAAAACTCAGGAGCAATCTCGTTGCAAAAACTATCAATCTCGTTGCAAACCTCGATTTAGTGGTATGTATTGGGTGTTTTGCCAAAATATTCTTTAAAACATTTGGTAAAATAGGAAGGCGTATTAAATCCGGTCATATAAGCGACTTCAGAAACACTATGATTTTGTTTTAAAAATTCCGCGGCTTTCTTAAGTCTGTAAATTTTAATAATTTCTCCTGTCGGAATATTAAACATCATTTTTACTTTACGGTGAAGACTCGTTCGGCTCATCGATAGTTGAGAAGCCAATTCGTCTACGCTGAAATTAGTATCATCTAGATTTTTGTCTATGATTTCATAAATTCTATTTAGAAATTCCTGGTGAAGGTTTTCTATTGGATCAGGTTCTTTTGTTGCAGGTTCAGTAATATTTGCTTCGGGTTTCAAAAAATGTTTCTGAAAATATTCATATTGACGGTTCTGTAAATTCAGGAGATTTTCTATTCTCAATTTAAGCTCTTCGACACTGAAAGGTTTTACTAGATAATCGTTGGCGCCGTAAGAAAGACCTGCGAGCTTACTTTCTGCATCAGCTCTTGCCGTGAGCATAATAATAGGAATGTGATTGATATCGATATTCGACTTTAAAATTTTACAAAACTCAAAACCATCCATTTCGCTCATTGCAACATCGCTTACAATAAGATTTGGCATTTTCTCCAAAGTAATTTCTAATGCTTCATTTCCGTTTTCAGCGGTTAAAACATGATATGAGTCAGACAAATTTCCGGCAATAAACTGCGCTAATTCTTTATGATCTTCCACAATAAGTATTGTAGCTTTTTCTTCTGAATTTTGCTGATATTCTGATTTTTTAACCGATTCTTCTTTCTGAGATTCAAAAGGAAGCCAAATTGAAAACGTAGTTCCGGAAGGATCTTGGGTAAAGCTTCTAATATCTATTGTTCCGTGGTGCAGATCTACAAGCTCTTTCACAAGCGAAAGTCCCAAACCATTTCCCTGCAACTGATCCTGATTGGAACCTTTAAAATATCTTTCAAAAATTTCCGACTGTTCATTTTCAGGAATTCCGGCTCCTGAATCAGCAACCTGAATCGACAAACCATTATTTTCTTGATTTACTTTTACCGTAATTGCATCCCCATTTTCACAAAATTTAATGGAATTTGAAATCAAATTATATAAAATACGGTCTAAAGTATTGATCGAAAATAAAAATTCAGCTTTTTCCGGAGATTCTAAATTAAGCGCAATTCCCTTTTCTGAAGCTGTTTCCAGAAAAGCATTTACAATATTTGAAATAACAGGAATCACATCTCCCCATACAAAATGAGGTTTTAAAACTCCTGCTTCAAGCTTCGCCACATCAATTAGCTGATCAGTAAGATGGATAAGGCTGTTTGTATTTTTCTTTATTGTACCAAACAACTTTTCTTTTTCATCTTGAGACTCTACACATTTCAGCTGTTCTGCAGGACCTATGATCAAAGACAATGGAGTTCGAAATTCGTGAGCAATATTGGCGAAAAATTTTGTCTTTATTTTATCGAGCCTGCGTAATTCCTGAGCTTCTTTTTGCTTTAGCTTTATTGAGTTTTTAATGATTTCCTGATTAATTTTAAATCTCACAAACCAAAAAACACCTCCAATTAACACAATAAAATATAATGTTATTGCCCACCATGTTTTCCACCAAGGCGGCGTCACTTTTATAGTTAAAGATTTGATGAGGTTGCTCCAGTTTCCGGTAGTATTGGTTGCGTTGACCTGAAAAATATAATTTCCGGGCGGCAGTTTTGTAAAAACGGCTTCTGTATTGTTTCCTGCTAAAATCCATTCATCCTGATAACCTTTCAGACGATAACGATACTGAATTTGTTGGGGTTCATTATATTGAAGCGCAGCAAAACTTATAGAAATTGTATTTTCAAAATAATCTACAGAAAGTTGTTGAATTTGGTTTACAGGATTCAGGTTTCTTTCAGCAAGATCAATCTCTTCATTATTAAGAGCAATACTTGTAATAGCTGTCGGAGGTGAAAAATCATCATTTTTAATATCTTCCGGATTGAAAATCACTCCGCTTTTTACACCACCAAATGCCATTTTCCCGTCGGGAAGCATCAATTGATGAAATCTGTTGAACTCGATATTTTCCAATCCGTGAGACCGAGTAAAAATTCTTAGTTGATACGTTTCGGGATTAAATTTTAAAAGCCCTTTATTGGTTCCCATCCAAAGATTTCCAGATTTATCGGGAACAATAGAATATATGACGTTATCGGGAAACCCTTCTTTTCCGGAAAATATTTTAACCTTATTATTCTTTTTATTAAATTGAATCAATCCATCATTACTTCCAATCCACAAAATATTGTCATTTTTAGGATCAGGGACAAGAGAAATCAAATGGTTGACAGGAAAATCTTTTGTATTGTTTTTAATATTAACAATTTTCTTTGTACCAAAATCTACCTTAACAATACCGTGAGATTCTGTTGCAACCCAAAGTATTTTGGTTTTACGGTCAAAAGAAATATCGGTTGATTTTTTATTAGAATTAAATTGATCTGATGAAAATAAAAGCTCCCATTTTGCCTGATGAAACATATAAACATTGTTCAGATCATCAATTACAATCGGCGATTCGCCATAAAGGCTGATTCCTTTTATCGGAGCGAAACCTTCGTCTTTTAATTTTGGTAACTCAGGTAAACGGAATATTTTTTTCTGCGGCTTATCATAATACGAAACAATACGATTTAAAGCAATCCAGTTTTTTGTTTGCGATGTTACAGATCTCAGAAAATAGGAAGCTGGTAAAACGCCATTCTGCTTTTGCCAATTAAAAAAATCTGAACCCGAAACTCCATAATAATTTTTCAGAAGATCGGTAGCGAAATCTTTTTCAAAAATAAAAGACTGAAAATTGAGTTTGGGATCTATTGTATAAATTCCTTCTGCATCTCCGCCAATCCACATCAAACCAGAATTATCAACAAGAAAAGCTTGCGGAGTCCTGTTTTTTTCTAAATTGAGAACAGTAGTTTTTCTAAAGCCAAAAGTCTCATTATAGCTGTAAATAATATTGTCTGCAATAAAGTATTCTTTACCCTGAAAATCTGTACTGAGCAGTTTGATATTATAAATAGAAGAAAACGGCAGTCTTTCGTTTCTGAAATTTTTTGTCGCAGGATCAAAAAAATAGAACCGTTCTTTATCTGCCCACATCAATTTCCCATTTTTTCTTTGATGAAACAATACAGCTTCTATATTATTTTGCTGCAACTTATTCGCAAACATCGTATAAGGAATAGGAATGTTTGTAAATCTGTTCGTTTTTTTATCAAAAATCTTGAGGTTTTTCTGCGTTAATACCCAAATATTTTTGTTTTTGTCTTCCAGAATATTGTAAATAATCTCATCAGAATTAAAATTCAGGTTTCTACGGCTCAAAGTTTTCTTTTGAATATCAAAACTAAAAAGTTCATTTTTCATAGTTTTAAACCATAAAAAACGGTCTTGAGTAACTAACCAGCTTTTGCGATGAATAGAAAGGTTATTTTTATCTAAAAATTCTGCATTAATAATATGATTAATCTTTCCTGAATTTATATCTAAATAATCTATTCCCGCAGATTCGTATTTTATCCAAAGTCCATTTTCTCGGTTTTTTCTTAAATAATCTACTGTATTTGAAGCTAAAGAATTATTATCATTAAAATGATGCTGAAATGTTTTAAAGTTTCTTCCGTCGTATCGCGAAAGTCCGTTTCGGGTTCCTATCCATACAAAACCGTCATCGTCCTGTTCTAACGCAGAAACAAACGATTGTGGAAGACCTTCATCTACAGATAAATGTCTTATGTTTTGAGAAAAAAATATCTGTAAACCAAAAAGAAAAAAGAGAAGAAAAAAATTAAGTTTAAACATACAAGCCATTCACTATTTAAATTCGCAATATACTTATTAAAAAAATGCTTTTTCCACACAACTACTCAAATATAAATTCACATCTGTTAATTAATTTAATTCACAGAGTTTTGGTATTTAATTTGAAGTAGGTTTTTACCCTTAATATAATAATTATGACTAAAAACATTTTGGCAGCTTCATTTGTTGCAGTTTTAACTTTAACAGCCTGCAAAAAAGAAAGCAAAACAACAGAATCATCTTTGGGCTCAGATTCTATCGTGAGTTCTCCGACAGATTCTGCCAACCAACCTGCAAGTGATTCTTTGGTAAGCAATAAACCAGAATCTAATTCTGAAATTATCAAAACTACTCTTTCTGATAAAGACGGAAAAAAATTAGACGTGACATTTAATAATACAAAAAACACAGCTACTTTAGTATTTAATGGTGAGACGATAGAGCTTGAAGGTCAAAAACCAGCATCCGGAATTTGGTATAAAAATGACCATTACGAATTACGAGGCAAAGGAAATGAAAACGAACTTCACAAAGACGGAAAGTTAATTTTTAAAAGTGAAAAATAAACAAGTTAATGAATGTCGGTACAAAACCGGCATTTGTTTTTATAACTTTGCTTGTATATTTATTTTATGAGATTAATTACCTACAACGTCAACGGCATCAGAGCCGCTTTTACCAAAGATTTTTTAGGATGGCTGAAAACTGCCGATCCGGATATTATCTGTATTCAGGAAAGTAAAGCCGGGAATGATCAGATCGACATCGAAAGTCTTGAAAAAGCAGGATATCACAGCTATTGGCATTCTGCGGTAAGAAAAGGCTACAGCGGAGTCGGAATTGCATCTAAAACAAAACCCAATCATGTAGAGTATGGTTGCGGAATTGAAAGCTATGATAACGAAGGAAGAATCATCCGTGCAGATTTTGATGGGTTTTCAGTAATTTCTGTCTACGTTCCTTCTGCTTCCAATATTGAAAGACTGGAATTTAAAATGCAGTTCTGCCATGACTTTTTAGAGTATATTAAAAATTTAAAGAAAGAAATTCCGAATTTAATTATTTCCGGAGATTTTAATATTTGTCATCAGGCGATTGACATTCATAATCCTGTTGGTTTAAAAAACACTTCCGGCTTTTTGCCAATGGAAAGAGAATGGATGACCAATTTCATCGAAGAGTGCGAATTGATTGACAGTTTCAGATTTTTTAATAACGAACCCGACAATTATACTTGGTGGAGTTACAGACAAAACGCAAGAGCGAATAACAAAGGTTGGAGATTAGATTACAACTTTGCTTCTTATTCTTTAAAAGATAAGCTCAGCAGAGCTGTTATTTTAAAGGAAGCCGTGCATTCTGATCATTGTCCTGCATTAATCGAGTTTAACCTCTAAAAACATAAAAGCCAGCTAAATTTTAGCTGGCTTTCTAATTTAAATCATAAATTAATCGACAATTTCATATTCCACCGGAATAACACCGCGGTCGGTATTTCCGATTTCATCGAACGCAGCTTTAGACATATCTAATGCTCTTGCTGAATGGAAAGGACCTCTATCATTAATCGATACAATTACTTCTTTACCATTGTTCAAATTGGTAACCCTAACTACGGTACCAAAAGGAAGCGTTCTGTGCGCTGCAGTAAGTTTTGAATTATCAAAAATCTCACCGCTTGCAGTTTTTCTACCGTTAAATTTATCGTGGTAGTACGATGCATAACTTGTTTTCTTCGCATCTACAGCATTATTCGTAAATGAATA
>Ga0256786_1000415_pt1 | contig 22032 bp, 24 predicted proteins | sample MC6MC0937MT_FD_186053 | JGI IMG/M metagenome (GOLD analysis project Ga0256786, IMG submission 186053) | Metatranscriptome of enriched soil aggregate microbial communities from Iowa State University, Ames, United States - MC6-MC0937-MT... | ecosystem: Environmental > Terrestrial > Soil >...
AAAACACTTAATCACCTTTGGTATGGGACTAAGGCAATTTTGTGATTCGGCAAGATTGTATTCCCAATACAGTAATCAAATTGATGCCGAGGCCTTAAAGAAGATCTATAAAAAGACTGGTATTTTAAAATGGACACATTTGCTCCACCAGATTCTAGTAGACTATATTGGTCTGCCGAAGTCACATCTTCCTTTTGCATACCCAGAAAAGACGGATTCAGCATGGATGTTGGAAGAAATTTGGTATGGCGGTAATTTTGGTTATCACGACGAACGTTATGCTGAAGGGAAAGTAAATAGTACCATATCTGTGCATCCTGATGGTGCAAAAAGATTATGGCGAAATTTTAAGCGTTATTTACCTTATGCCCCACAAGAAGCGATCTTTTTTCCAATTATGCATTTCTACTCCAAATTTCTCGGAATAGACAGAGACTAATAAAAAGAGCTTTTAAAGAAAAATTAAAAGCTCTTTTTATTTTATTTATCAAAAACCTTTTCGATCTTCATACGAATACGCTCTTTCTCTACGTCTGTCAAGTTTGAGCCTGAAGGCAAACAAAGGCCTGTATCAAACAATCTCTCAGCTACATCACTTCCATAGTATGGCGAGTTCTCAAACACCGGCTGCAAATGCATTGGCTTCCATAGTGGACGCGATTCAATGTTATCTTCCAACAGAGCAAGGCGCAAATCTTCACTCGATACACCTGTTAAAGCCTCATCAATAGTAATGGCAGCCAGCCAGTGGTTAGAATAAAAATCTTCACTAGGCTCTGTCAAGACCCGGACTCCATCTATATCCGCAAATAAGTTTGAATAGAACTTTGTCATTCCGCGACGAGCTTCAATACGCTTTGCTAAGACTTCCATTTGACCTCTTCCTACGCCCGCGCAAATATTTGACATTCTATAGTTATAACCAATCTGAGAATGCTGATAATGTGGTGCATTGTCACGAGCTTGTGTCGAAAGGAATACGGCTTTATCTTTATCCTCTTTAGAGTGACAAACCAACGCCCCACCACCAGAAGTTGTGATAATCTTATTACCATTAAAGCTCAGTACACCGAAACGTCCAAATGTACCACATGCTTTTCGCTTGTAAGCAGATCCTAATGCCTCAGCGGCATCCTCAATTACTGGGATATCGAATTCCTTGGCTACTGCTAATATCTCATCCATTTTAGCTGGCATTCCATAAAGATGGACCACAACAATTGCCTTTGGCTTCTTGCCTTTGGAAAGGCGATCTCGTATTGCTTCTTTCAAAGCAATCGGACACATATTCCAGGTATCAGCTTCAGAATCTACAAATACTGGTATTGCTCCTTGATAGGCGATCGGATTAGCCGATGCGGAAAATGTCATTGACTGACAAATAACTTCGTCACCATAATTTACGTTGCATTCGATTAAGGCTAAATGTAAAGCTGCTGTTCCTGCAGAAAGGGCTGCTACTTGAACATCAGAATTTAGAAATTTCTCCAAATCTTCTTCAAATCCGTTGACATTGGGGCCTAAAGGAGCTACCCAATTATGATCAAATGCTTCATGGATGTATTTTAATTCATTCCCCCCCATATGAGGAGAAGATAGCCATATTTTATCTGACATAGTGGTAAAAATTAACGTTGATTCTTTATTATTCTTCCTGGATTACCCACCACGGTACATCCATCTGGTATATCTCTAATAATCACAGCTCCAGCTCCTATCCTCACCCATTTCCCAATCGTTATCCCTTGGATTACACATGCTCCAATGCCGACATGCGTTCCCTCTCCTACACGCACATTTCCTGCTAGTGCTGCATTTGGCGATAAATGTACAAAATCTTCGATAATACAATCGTGATCTACGGAGGCATTTGTATTGACAATACAATGTTGACCGACATTTACGTCTACATTAACCGTTGCACCAGCCATCACTACTGTGCCATCTCCTAAACTGCTTCGTTCAGAAACATTCGCGCTTGGATGGATTAGTATTGGATAGGTAAATGAGTTGATTCCATTTACTATTTTTTTCCTTACCTCATTATTTCCAATAGCAATAATTACTTCAGCCGATCCTTCAGGACTCTTATGAAGAACAGTATATCCCAATAGCGACGATTTATTCAAATCGGTATCAATAAAGCCTTCAATTTTCAGATTATTGTGCTCTACAATTTCTGCTATTACCTTTCCATGGCCACTTGCCCCAAACAAATACATACTTAATAATTAGTTGTTTCCATTAAATGGTTCTATTGTAACATGTCCATCGGCCGAAATCCCCTCGCGTTTAAATACCTTTTTGAATGTTGTAAAAAACACATTCAAATCGGTAAGAAAGGAGACATGGTTCACATACCAGACATCCAATTCAAATTTTTTTGTCCACGAAATTGCATTCCTACCATTCACCTGTGCCCAGCCAGTAATACCGGGTCTTACCTCGTGGCGGCGCCGTTGCTTATCATCATATAAAGGTAAGTATTGGATCAAAAGTGGTCTAGGACCAATGATTGCCATATCACCTTTTAGTACATTAATTAACTGCGGGATCTCGTCAAGAGATGTCTTTCTCACAAAAGAACCAATAGGTGTTAATCTTTCTGCGTCGGATAGAAGAGCGCCGCTGGCATCTTTTTTTTCATTCATTGTCCTGAACTTTATGATCTTAAAAATCCGTTCGTTTAATCCGGGACGGGCTTGGAAGAAAAATGGTTTGCCATCATTGGCAAAATAAAGCCCTATCGTCACAACAATAAAAATGGGACTAAGGATAATCAAGCCTATAAATGCTATAAAAAAATCGAAGAGTCTTTTAAAAAAATGCCTATACATTGTCCAGTCCTTTATCTTTTAACAAATCTTTGTACTCACTCAAAAGGGCATCCCAAACCACCTGTTGTTCGTAACGTTCGGTTATCATTTTTCTAGCACTTCCTTTCATCTTTAAATAAAGCTCATTATTCGTTATCATCATTTCCATTGCATCTTTAATTGCGCCCACATTTTTAACAGGAATAATTGTTCCATTTTTCCCCTCGATGATGATTTCGTTACATCCATTTATATCAGATACTATAGCAGGAAGTTCCATTGCTCCAGCTTGCATAACCACATTTGGAAAACCTTCCCGATAACTTGGAAATACCAATGCCCTGGAAATGGCAAAATAGGGACGGACGTCTTTTTGAAAACCCACAGAAATAATATTCTTATTCTCATTAATTCGTTTTAACGTATCACTATCCAAAGGATCGAGATCACTCTCCACTGGCCCAACTAACAACAGTTTCACTGATGAATAATTTAATTCGCAAAAAGCCTTTACAAGCTCATTTACTCCTTTATCGCCAACAAGCCTACCTACGAATACAAAAACAAAATCATCATTTCCAATGCCCAATTCATTTTTCAATAAACTCTGTTGTTCCTCCGATATAAGTTCTTTTGAAAATAGAGAGGTATTGATACCATTCGAAGAACCATTAGCAATTACCTTTAATTTCTTTAAAGAAGTATATCGATGAGAAACGATAAAATCGAATAATCCTTTTGAATTGGGGTATACCTTTGTTGCCGCGCTATACGTAAGGCGTTCGACAAAATCAAGAACCATACGTTTTCCCCCTGCCACCTCCATTAGTGGCATACCGGCAACTGTATGTAATCTTATCGGAACACCAGCTAATTTGGCAGCGAACATCCCTATGATGCCAGCTTTTGGTGTATGTGTATGAACAATCACTGGTTTCTCGCGTTTCAATAATCGATAGGCTTTCCAAAGTGATTTTAGATCCTGAATCGGTGTTATTTTTCGGGACATCTCTATGGGAATTGCTTCAATTCTCTCTTCCCTAACAACTTCATCTAATTCACTCCCTGATGATGACACTCCTATCACTCTGAATCCGTTATCTGACATAAATCGATGCTGTCCTTTTAATAAAACTCTGAGAGATATAGGAACAGTCGTAATACGAATCAACTTATTGAGATTCTTTTTCATTAATTCTAGAATAAAACTCCTTTCTTGTATTTTCTAAATTCTCTTTTAAATAGGGTAATGATTTATCCAAGCTCAATAATGCTTCACTTTTCAAAACTGATCTATTTAAGAAAAGATAATCAATATGACGGGATAACTGTAATACGTCGCCTTTATTATGGACAAAATCCCCAGTGACAATATCAGGTATTCCTCCAGCATTACTTCCAATAACTGGACAGCCCAAAGCCATTGCTTCAATAGTTGCTCTTGGCATTCCTTCTGTCATTGAAGGTTGAACATATAACGACAATTTACTCAAAAAATCATTTACTGCTTCACCAGCCTCCAGTGCGCCGACAAATCCAATATTACGCTCCAATTTAAGCTCAGAGATTAAACTCATTATCCATCCATAATCCCCCTTACCAACTAAGTCTATTATGATATTTTCCCGAATTTCTGCTTTTAGTTTAGCAATTGCTCTTAACAAAATGTCTTGTCCCTTATATTTTGCATCAAAACCTCCAATCAAACCAATCCGCATATAGTTTCCAAAAAACCGAGTATCATCCAATTCATCTTTTCTTAATATCTTCTTAATAATAACATCAGATAATGAAACTGTGATTTTGCTCATCGTTGGATAATCGTTTTGCAACTTCGACTTCGTTACGTATAAAACATAATCCGCACGCTGAACAAGCTTTTTATTCTTTTGCTCAAAAAATAAAGCTGATAACTTCCCTAACAATGAACCATGCATACTAAGGGCCTCTTTGGCATTCCCAACTTGCTCAACCCAAATCGCTTTTTGTTGCTTTTCGGCTAACTCTCCTGCAATTATACCCAACACACTAGGTAATCTTACAAGAACTATATCTGCCCTTCTTATTATATCTTTTAATTCAGCAATAAGTTTACCATAATTCAGCACCAGCGCTTTAATTGAACTATAATTCTTTGTCAAAATAAACTCAACATTTTCATGTGAAGACAAGACCTTTTTATCCTTTATATTTTCACTCAAACGTCCAAAAACATACAATTTTTCAAAGTTTTGTAGATAATTATTCCAGATCGCAGATGGCAGGCCGCCTCCACTATAGACCGCTCCGCTCTGATCTAAATAAAATGGATGATCATGTACAAATAACAAATTCATATTCTCTTTATTAACTTAGCAGGGATTCCTCCCATTATACTTCCATGTTCAATCTCTCTATTTACAACAGCTCCAGCAGCAACGATTGATCTCTTACCAATGTTAACACCCGCAAGAATTCTCACACCACAGCCTATCCACACATCGTCATCAATGGTTACCGAAGCAAACTTCAAGGGATTATACTTAATTGGACATGATAAATCGTCCCAAGTATGGTTGGAGGATAGTACAGTTGAATTATGAGCAATGGACACATTGTTTTTGATCGTGATCCCACCATTAGCATCAATATAACAATTGCTATGAATACTAACGTTATCCCCTAGAGATAGGTTCTTCCAACCCAATATCTGAACATTCGTCCCGATTTTTATATTATCTCCACAAGATTTGCTTAGGCATTTTAGTATAACGTATCTCAGTCCAACAAAAAGAATCTGAGAGTTCCTAGAAATACAATCCCAGAAAAAAATTAGAACTGCTTGCGGCAATAGGCTAAATACTTTTACTAAGATCAGTATTACAGTTTTTCTTTTACCAAATCTCTCTCTTCCTGTCATATTGTTAACTTGTTTAAAAACTGATCGAATTTTTGCTGATAATCAAATCGGTCGATAGAATATTTCATTATATTGGCATTTCTCATAGCCCCCTTCGAATAAATATTTTCAATAGCATTGACAAAGCCTTTAGTGTCGTGTGGTGGATACAAATTACTTGAAAACTCCCCTACTGTTTCCTTGATAGGTTGAATATTTGAAGCTACAAAAGGAATACCCATTACCATAGCCTCTATTAATGCATTTGGTTGACCTTCGGTAATTGAGGGAAAAAGAAATACATCTAAAGTATTTAAAAATACAGGAATATCTGACCGGTTTTCGCTTAAAATCATTCTTTCTTTCAATCCTTTTTTTTCCACAACTTCGCTTAAGTTCGTCGCAACACCGTTTCCACATAACAAAAAGTAAAAGTTATCATACTTATTAATCAAGATTTCAGCGACATCGAGAATAATTTGGTGATTTTTGGCATAATTAAACCTGCCCGTATGACCAATTACAAAAGCATCTCGAGGTATGGCAAAGGTATTTCTCAAGTTATTATCTAAATCTAACTGAAATGGTTTTGGATCGATCCCATTATAAATAACCTCAAATCGACTATCATACTTGACCTTTGGAAAGAAGCATTCAAATGCAGCACATGAATTAGATAATATGGATGTAGCCGAATAATAGGTCAATTTTTTTACAATTTTATCATAAAATATTTTAAACTTATTATTCCCAAAGTGCGCTGTAGCCCCCCTGTAGAATACCAGTCGCCTATCTACTCCGCCCAATTTGGCTGCAACTAAAACTAATCCAGCAAAATTTCCAGTAAAATCACAGACTGTATCGATATTCTTCTTTTTGAAGAAACGTATTAAACTTACATAATCAATAAGATTAAAAAAACTAAGATTTCTGACATGAATCTTAACATTCTTTATTTTTAGATATTCAGAGCTTAGTTGACCTCCTTTTCCTCCCTTACAGAACACCTCGATATTACAAAATTCATGCCCTGCATACCTTAAAAATCTTAATAAATAATTTTCTAATCCACCAGAGTCTAAGCCTGTTACAAAAAAAACAACATTTCTCATTGGAGTAAACTTACATCCTTCCTTAATTTAAGTATTCGTTTTAATTCATTATTATTAAAATTCGCATTCTTTGGATTTAAAATATTGACACTGTTCACACTTATTTTAAAGCTATTAGATGAATTTGATTTTAGTATAAACGGTTGATGATTATCCTCAAGCTGCACATTACTAATCTTTAATGCTCCAGATATGAGATTATTCTTTGCATTAATGTTACCAAAGAGAATACCATATTTAGAACCAATATCTTTCATATTATTAATAGAAAGATTGCATATCTTCTCAGTGCCACCCAAATTCAGTTTATTTAATCCCAAAGCAACCCCGCCTCCGCTATTATTGTATGTTACTACGTTTTTGATAAAGATATCATTAATCACATCTTTATTAGAATTCGGTTCAACATCTATTCCAAACATAGGAGCCACTCCCATAGTGTTCGAGATTGCAACATTGGATATTGATATGCTATTCCCAGATGTAATCGATATTCCGTTTCGGCGACAGTAATCTAACTTTCCATTATTAATTACAACATTCTCAGAATACTTCAAATTTGCCCCGCCAATATATATTCCATCCCCCCAAAAATTATCAATTTTAAAATTTCTTACTTCCACATTCCGAGCACCTCTTATGGATATACCATGCCCCCACTCACCACTATTACCTATATGCTTCGCTCGGTCACCCTCTAATTTAGCATTCAATATTTTCACTCCAGAGACATTATGTATACGTATAAGTTCATAAGTTGCCTTATTATTGGGTAGAATAACCAACTTGCTTAAGGGCTGAAATACTAGTGTTGTATTACTCGGAATATCAAGTCCATTCGCATTGATATATATCGGATAATTAGGTAGTATCACTTTTCTATAACGATTTAAAATTCTTTGGATTTCTGATGTAAAATCATTGCTTCTGTTACCGTTTGACGTTAATGAAGTGTAATCCTCTAAATGTATAAAATCATTTCCTGCAGTACTAAATGAGGATGAATTTACAACATCACTTATTAGGTTCGAAGGAACATTTTTGTAGCTCATATTTCCCGTCTGTCCGTTCGCAGAAGATAAAGCTGTAATTATGCTAAACAAAATAAATACTACCCTGATTTTATAAAAAGTTTCCATAAGATACGGGGTTAATGATAATTGATATCAGTGAAAAAATAGATAAATTGAAATAGCTTTCTGCAAAATTATTTCTCATAACAATCAAATTAGCAATTATTCCTATGAGTAGAAGTAAAAGGAAAATAAATAGAAGACGTTTATTCGGTTTCTCAATTTGATCTGCGACAAACAACAGGATAAAAATCATTTTCGCAACCAATAAATATCTTGCATAAACTGTCGTCACTGAATAAAAAACATTAATACATGCAAAGGTCATAAATGTTATATTCCTCAATATTGAAGGTGCACGTTTAGCAAAAACAAGATACAAATAACAGAAGTAACTCCAGGCGATGGACATTAAATAAACATAAATATAGTTGGCCGATCCTTTAGAAATACCTGTTTCAATAAAGTCCTCTTCACCCAAATAAGCTTCTGCTTTCTGCTCATATCCTCCAGTAAGCCCCAATGATTTCAAACTTTCTCCAATCATTGATTTGGGGAGCAACATAAATAAAAACGATACTAAAAAAAATACTTTGAATAGATCATGTTTTTTATTGAACAATTTCAGAATGATAAATATAACTAGAAATAAAACTGAGCTAAAATGGATAAAGATGCCAATGATAAAATGAATAAACGATAGCTTACGCTCTTCAATTAAGCCTCCATATAATCCAAGTAATACGAAAGAAGAAGCCAAATAAAATCTAATCCCTGATAAAAGATCTGGCAATGAAAATGATATTAATATTAAAATGAAGCCAAGAAAGTATAAGTTTTTGGGCAAATTCCATGCAAATTTATTGAAAATATAGAATGAAACACCGACAGTCCAAGATGTTACCAGGAAAAACAACCATGAGATATTAAGTCCAATAAAAGCAAATAAATAGACAAGTGTGTGAAGAATAAAATCCGGTCGCCCACTCGCCAAATAGTCCTTTAGATAAGAAAGGCCATACTTTTCGCAATTACTATATAATTGATAATATACGACCTTATCATCAGACCAATTTGGAATGTATAGAAAACTTAAAAATCCAATCGTCAATGCAATCAGTTGTAAACTAAGTGTAGATTTCTTAAAAACCCCATAGAGGTTTATAGGAAAAGATAGTATAGGGCTACCAATAAAAAAAATTATTCGTTCAACACCTTTCATTCAATTAATTCTTATTTTTTAACAAATCTATTCTCATCTAATGAAAGCAAGAATTCTCTTTTTTCACTACTTGATAAGCCTTTAGTTTCTACATTATACTGAAGAATTTTGGCTTCAAAATCATCTACAGATCCCAATATTCTAGCAGGATTTCCTCCTACAATCGAATTGTGACCTATGGATTTTGTTACAACAGCTCCAGCAGCAATGATGACATTATCTCCGATTGTTACACCTGGTAAAATCAAGCTATTATTTCCAATATACACATTATTCCCAATTGAAACTTTACCAAAAAAATCAATTTTTGGAAACTTGCCCCTCAAGACCCATCCTGCACCATGTGTAAATATTTTTACCCCTTTTGTAATTTGCACATGATCACCAATTTTAATCAAATAAGGTTCTGATCCAAAACTTACATCTTGAATATCACATCCAACACCTATTTGAACCCCTAAAAAACGAGCATATCTTTCCGAAGTCCAAAATAGTTTACGGTATTTATTAAGCAATTTATCAATCATTATTTTCTAATTAAACTAAGCAAATTCTTATATTCTTTTACAACATCTAATACCCCCAAACCCCTGATTAATATAAAGTAGGCGAAAACCATGAAGGGCAAATAAAAAAGACTAGCTACTATTGATAATTTTAAAAAGGAATTTAGTTCTTCAAAAATTATTACCACAATAATTGATCCAAGAGCAGTAAATAATACCGTCCTTATTTCAAGCCATGAAAAGTTATTATAAACTGTTCTAGAGACATAATAATTTATGAAATAGCTGACTATTGAGGTTACTAAAAAACCATACATGAGATATTCGATGCTCAAAGTATAAATACCAACTATGATAGTAAAAGATAAAACAGCCTTTTTGATCAGTTCTAATTTTAGAATTTTCTCAGTTTTATCAAAAACTTTAAATAATACTCTGTTTAACATCTCTTGCATGAAGAAGAACCCTCCAATGATTAGGATCTTAAGATAGAATACAGAACCTAGCCATTTGGCCCCATACAATATAGAAATGCAAAATTCTGAGTAGAAAAAAATTAAACCACAAATTACTCCAACTAGGACAGTAAATATTTTAGTTATCTTACCGTATAAAATGTCAAACTCTTGCTTATCATCCTGCACTTTAGATAATGTGGAAAACACTACGCCCAATGTTGAAGATTGTATAACACCAATAGGAATCTCTTGAAGTTTTTTAGCTTGAAAATACAATCCTGTTTGCTGAATATTAAAAAACTTCCCTAAAATAAGATTGTAAATATTATCAAAAACCGAAGTTATTATAGAAGCTAATGTTGTATTTACACCAAATTTATAAAGAGATTGAAAGGATTGCTTATTAAACGTAAATCCTATTTTTCGATCTTCAAAAAGAAAATAAAGTAATGATAGGAAAAGTGCATTCGACACCTGCATAATTACCAATGCCCAGACTCCAAAATTAAAATAGGCGAGTCCAATTCCAATAGCTGAGCTAAGACAAACAGCTATCAGTGCATATAAGGATTGAGCTTTAAATCTCATATCTCTAATTATCTTAGCACTCTGTGTAAACTGAAAAGCATTGATGATAATAATAGAAGATAAGGAAATCAGCATGAGCTTCAAATCTTTATTCTTATAAAAATCAGCTATGATTCCTGAGGATAAGCATAACACCAAAAATAAAAAAAGGCTCACCAATAAATTGAAAACGAACACGGTAGAGAAATCTAAATTAGAAGCGTCTTGTTTTCTTATTAAAGCTCCGGATAATCCTGATTCAGTAAGCACTTTGGATATAGTAATAAAAAACATTATTATTCCCATTTGACCAAATTCATATGGAGATAACATCCTCGCAAGAATAATATTTGCAGCTAAACCAACTAGCAAATATATTATCTGACCAGCGAATGACCATATTGTCCCTTTAACAAGTTGCTTTTTCAGATTTGACATTAGCTGAAATATTTTTTATTTAATGCTTTTAACACTGGCTTTTCTATGTAGAAAGTAACGACATATGCTAAAAGAAAGGATAACGTAAAAGGTATACCAATAATTAGCAAACTATTTGAAATCCCTTTGTTGATAAGAAAAAGCTCTATTGTGTGACCAATATTTTGATGTAATAAATATAATGGGTATGAAATTGCACCCAAAATAAGCAGAAAATTAGCAGATAAAAATTTCAATTTTTTATTAATGAGCAAAAAGAATAACACAACCAAAAAGGCTACAACAAAAAATAGTTCAACATTCCGTTGTAATGCATAAAGCAGTAATGAGATAAATATAAAGCAGTAACTAACACGAACATTTTCCTTTTGCCAAATAGAGTAAAAACTCATTCCCATAAGGAAAAGTAGGCCATGAAGGTAATATACAACCAAATTGTACTTTAATAATAGTATAAACCCCAATAAAAGATACATCCACCCGAATATCAAATAGTTTTTCATTTGACTAGTTACCAGCAACATTAGTATTATAAAGTAAAAGGCCATTTCCACCGCAAGCGTCCAATAAACTCCATCAACAAAATTTCCTCCAAATAATTTTGGTAGCATTGTTAGATTTAACATAAAATCCTTATACGAGGCTCTAAGTTCTAAAGGCGAGAAACTCAAGGTAAATAAAAAAGTTAAAATTAAACAGACCCAAAAAGTTGGATAAAGACGTGTAAACCTCCTAAAAAGAAAAGTTTTAGGAGGTAAATAATTAGTATCTTTTTTGATTGACATAAAAATCACAAAACCACTAATTATAAAAAATAACTGGACTCCGTAATGTCCAAATTCGAAATTTAGATATTTCGGAAATACATCTAGGCTAAATTTCTCTTCGAATCTATTAACATAATGGTATAAAACTACACCAATAGCAGCAATACCCCTTAAACCATCTAGTTCTTTAATCCGATGTTTACTTAGACCCATAGTTTATAGCTTATTATCACTATTCACAAGCACACCTTTTACATCATAAACTATAGATGTCTCATTAGACAAAATATCGATATCCATATTAAGAAAGTCGTTATGAGCTACCCCTAAAACTATACCATCAAAAGTCTTATTGGGTAATTCCACGATGCTATCAATTCCATATTCATGCTTTACTTCATTCGGGTTAGCCCAGGGATCATAAGTAGTCACCTGAATGCCATAGTCCTCTAATGCAGTAATCACATCAACAATTTTTGTGTTACGTACATCTGGACAGTTTTCTTTAAATGTTATACCAAGCATCAATACTGCAGCACCATTGACATTGATCCCTTTCTTAATCATTGTTTTAACTACCTGAGAAGCAACATACTCGCCCATAGAGTCATTTAAACGCCGGCCCGCTAAGATAATCTCCGGATGATAGCCATGTTCTTGAGCTTTCTGAGCGAGATAATAAGGATCTACACCAATACAGTGACCACCTACTAATCCCGGTTTAAATGGTAAAAAATTCCATTTAGTACCCGCAGCTTCCAATACAGCATGGGTATCGATATTTAAGATATTAAAGATCTTAGCCAGCTCATTAACAAAAGCAATGTTAATATCACGTTGGGAGTTTTCGATTACTTTAGCGGCTTCAGCAACTTTAATACAAGGGGCCAAATGAGTCCCAGCGGTAATAACTTCTTTATAAACTGCATCCACTTCTTCACCAATCTCAGGAGTGGAACCCGAAGTGACTTTTAATATTTTCTCAACGGTATGTTGTTTATCTCCTGGATTGATACGCTCTGGCGAATATCCTGCAAAGAAGTCCACGTTGAATTTCAAGCCAGATATTTTTTCTAAAACCGGAATACACTCCTCTTCGGTAACACCTGGGTATACTGTCGATTCATAAACAACAATATCTCCTTTTTTCAATACTTTTCCTACAGTTTCAGAAGCTTTGTATAGTGGCGTTAAATCTGGACGGTTATTCTTATCCACAGGCGTTGGCACGGTTACTACATAAAAATTTGCAGCTTCGATATCTGATAGTTGATTAGAACAATACAACCCTTTCGTATTGGTTTTAAATGGATTCTCGTTAACTAATACTCCTTGTAAAATATTATCCTCAACTTCTAAGGTTAAATCTTTACCTGAACGTAATTCATCAATGCGCTTCTGATTAATATCAAAACCTAATACTGGAAATTTAGTCGCGAACAATCTTGCTAAAGGAAGGCCAACATAGCCCAACCCGATTACAGCTATTTTTTTCATTTTTAATATGCTATTTAATATTTACAACGATTAATTTTTCTATTTTAAATTATCCCAATACCATTTTACTGCCTCTTTCAGGCCTTCACGGATCACATGTGTAGGTTCGTAGCCCAACAACTGTCGAGCCTTATCAATAGACGCCAGCGAATGTGGGATATCCCCTTGTCTATTTGGTCCATGAATAATTTCTACATTTGCAATCTGCTCATCGTATTCAGTCAAGAATTCCTTCAGATAATCTACCAATTGATTTAAGGTTGTACGATCGCCCACCGCAGTATTGTAAACCGTATTAACGGCAGCAGCATTATCCGTCATCATCGCACGTTCGTTCATTTGAATCACATTGTCAATATAGGTAAAATCGCGTGAATAATCTCCTGAACCATTGATCACCGGGCTTTCATACTCCATAAACTTCTTCACAAACAATGGAATAACTGCAGCATAAGCACCATTTGGATCTTGACGGCGACCAAAAACATTAAAATAACGAAGCCCGATCGTCTCTAAACCATACGTCTTTGAGAAAATATCTGCGTACAATTCATTTACATATTTTGTAATCGCATAGGGAGATAATGGCTTTCCAATGATGTCTTCGACCTTTGGAAGGTTTTCTGAATCACCATAGGTAGAAGACGATGCTGCATAAATAAAACGCTTCACACCAGCATCACGGGCAGCCACGAGCATATTTAAAAAACCAGTTACATTGACCTCGTTAGACGTTTGCGGATCCTTGATCGAACGTGGCACAGATCCTAGCGCTGCCTGGTGTAAAACAAAGTCAGCACCTTCAACTGCTTTTTGGCAATCCGGATTATTACGAATATCACCTTCAATTAAAGTAAAGTCCGGATTATCACTATGCTGCGCCAAATTATGGCGATGCCCTGTTGCGAAATTATCCAAGACAACGACTTGATGTCCTTTACCTAAAAAATGCTCTACGAGATTGGACCCTATAAATCCGGCCCCGCCAGTAATTAATATTTTACTCATCTTATTGAAAGTAATTATATAGTAGAATTATTTGTATACAATTTGATATAACGTTGCTCTCCCATAGGTTCTTCAAAAGAAAGATTTACTTTCTTTGTCAATTTTTTCCCAACCTTGTCCGCTAACTGCAATAAATATGCCTGATTTATATTTTCACCTAAAATTAACACATCTATTTCTCCTGAATCCACTCCCGCAGCATAGTCCCCTACTAGTCCAACTTCCTGAATATCTCCGGATTTCTGTAGAATATATTCCACAATTTCATCAATACCTAAATAGGTATGAATTAATTTCTGAAGCGGCTTAAATAAGGAGTGAGAAGTATTGGCTCTGTACAGAATTTTGTTTTTGGATGTGTTTTTTTCTAAATACCCTGCTTCCGAAAGCTGGTTAAGTTCTTTACGAATGGCATTGGTCGATTCCTGAAACTCATCCGCTAGACCACGCAAATGCCCCTGACTGCTTGCAGAAACAAAAAACTTAATCAACAGTTTGAGCCGGGTTTTGGAAGTGATCAATGAATCCAACATCGGTTTAGTATTAATGAGTAACAAAAGTACTCAATACAAATAAATTGTGCAAATGAATAAATTGTTAAATAATAATGTTAAATCAATTATCACTATATATTCTTTTTATTTGCTTGAATAACAGCGCTTAGATACTGGAATTCACGTGGAACATCAAACAAAATATAAAATTGGTTTCTTGTAACAAGGTGCCCAAAGGACGCCCTTAAAAAATAGAAAACAAGAGTTAGTTTGTTTAGTTATTTAGATTTCAGCTTTTTGATAAAGATCTGAAATGGGTAAAATTGCAGTAAAGGATTCAGGTCGACTTTCTTCAAAATTCAGCACACCAGAAATACTAACACGCCCTCCGGTTAAGTCTCCAATCTTGGCATTACGCCTATTGACTTTAAAACGAACTGAAACATCAGACTTAGTATTCTCTTTCCGTTCAAAGGGAATAACTAAAATCTGTTCCAAATTAACATCCAAGGCAGCATTTAAAGGCCTTACTTTTCGAATGACAATATTCTTTAGCCTGTTATCGCTCCGTTCGGCCTTGAATACAAACACCCCGCTTCGGACATTTCTATCCCCACTGTATTGCCCTGGACGCTCCTGAAACATATAGCTCACAGTCATGCCAACGCTCTTATTAAATCGTTGTTCTTGCTGTTTTTTCTGCCAGAAAAAATATCCACCTAAAAATAAAAAAAGAAGTATCCCTATGGTCACCATATCAATATGTTGGTTAAAATTAAATGACTAAAATGTCGCACATATCCGTGCTATTAAACAAAACCAAATATCTGATATTACTATTAATTCAACATTAAATCGACTGGGACAAATAAGGGACATTTGAGAATGTCCTCGTAAACAGCTCGCTATATAGATTGGCGTGTTGTTAACAAAGCACATGGTGCATAAAGGCTTTAACAAAAAGGACAATTTTAAAATAGATGAGCCTAATCATGGAGTGTGATAAGGCTCATTTATCAATCTAGTCAATCAATTTGGATTGATGACGCTCTAATGTATTATATATTTTTTTTACGTCCTGCGACTTTTCTTTCTGCAGTACAAGAATGGCATCTTTGGTATGAACAAGTATACTATCTTTTAAACCAACAAAGGCCGTATAGATATCCGTACCAATCACCATATTGCCATTTTCATCTACAGGATGTCCTGTCTGTTTTAAATAATCATACATGGATTCAAAAGATCCTAGATCAGACCATTGAAAACTCGTGGCAACTACGCGAATTTTCTTAGAACGCTCCATCACGGCATAATCAATGGAAATGGATGGAATCTCTTTTGACAAAGTTAAATCAAGTTCCCCATCTTGGCGATGTTGCCAGGCATTAAATGCTGTTGCATATACCTTGGGTTCGAAATTCTGTAATTCGCTTAAGAAAGTGTCTGCACGAAAACAGAACATCCCCGAATTCCAGAGAAAATTGCCACGCTCAATAAAATCTTCAGCGGTATCTTGGTTAGGTTTCTCCCGGAAAGAAAGAACCTTGTCATCCTTATATTCAATATAACCATACCCAGTTTCCGGACGTGTGGGCTGTATACCAAAGGTGACGATGTAACCTTTGTTTGCCTTTTCTATCCCTGCTTGAATGGCCTTTGCGTAAGCATCATCGCCCACAATAACATGATCTGATGGCGTGACAATCAGAATATCATCCGGCTGAGCCGCAAAGGCCGCAAATGCAATTGCTGCAGCCGTATTACGTGGTGTCGCTTCGATAATATCAATATAGTCTACTTTATTATTTTCCATCACCTCGCGACTCAAACTATGATTGTCACGATTGCCCACGACAATGACCTGACCACACAACGACTGATTCCGCTTTACGGTCATTTCAAACAAGGATCCTTCTTTGAATAAAGAGAGATATTGTTTTGGGTAGCTCTTACGCGATAAAGGCCATAATCGACTGCCTACTCCACCTGTCAATACAACATGGATAATATTACTCATTATTTATTGTTATTTTTTGATTCTTTATCCGCTACAACCTTTCGCAAGCCCTCACTTGAAAAACGATGTGTACGTTTATTATAATAGATTTCTATATTTTCCTCCACACAGTAAGATCTTCCTGTAAAATCTGTATCTCGATACTCCTCACCAATAATACGCATCTGAATAGGAAGAGCCTTGATCATATCAATCAGATCTTGCTCAGTTTCGTAAGGGATAATCTCATCCACATAACGGCAGCCTTCCAATTGGATATAACGTTCGACAATAGTCTGTGTAGGTTTGGCCTTCTCCGGAAATAGCTCTGAAGGATCCGTATTAAGCCCAATAATCAAATAATCACAATGTCTTTTCGCTTCCTCCAACATCATAATATGGCCAGCGTGCAATAAATCGAATACACCGAAAGTAATTCCTATTTTCATCTAAATAGATTTTAAAACTGTTTCCTCATTTGAATTGGCATCCGCGACAATCTTACGCAGGCCTGAGCTGGAAAAACGGTGATCACGGCTATTAAAATAGAGCTCAATCCCTTTCTCCTCACAATATGATCGACCTGTAAAATTCTTTTCCCGATACTCATCCCCCACAATGCGTACATCCACTTTAAATGAACGGAGAATATCTTCAAGATCTTGCTCTGTGGCGTAAGGAACAATCTGATCCACGTATTTACACCCTTTAAGTTGGATATAACGCTCGACAACAGTCTGTGCAGGCTTGTTTTTCTCCGGCCGGTCCAATGTGGGGTCGGTCTGCAAGCCGCAGATCAGAAAGTCGCACTGACGCTTAGCATCTTCAAGCATTTTGATATGCCCTGCGTGCAAGAGATCAAACGCACTAAAAGTAATACCGATACACATGCCTTTGGCTGGAATAGTAATCATAGTCAAATTGAATATTAAAAATTTATAATAAAACGGCCGTATAACTATTTCAAAGATAAAAATTAAACATGATGCTGCCTTCTTTACAGGAAGATTTAACGAAAAAATCATGCCAAAGAGGGAACGTCAAGATGCCTAAGATACAGATTGGCACAGGCTCGCGCATCGGAAAGCGCCTCGTGGTGATTCAGCTCAATTCCCAAAACCTCGCAACAGGCATTCAGTCGGGCTGGCTTAAAGCCCTTCTCCTGGTAGATCCTGAAGGTACATTCCCACTTCTCCATTAAACCTAGACTATCGTAAGGCAGATTATAATAATTCATGGTCTTACGCAAAACACCGCGGTCAAACAATTCATTATGTGCAACCATAATTCGGTTATTGATCAATGGAAAAATACGGGGAAACAATTCCTTAAATGTTGGCGCTTCGGCAGTATCTCTTGGTCTGATACCATGAACACGCGTCGTTTGCCACATATATTGATTTTGAGGAGGCTGGATCAGTGAATAGAACTCCTCAACGATAATCCCCTGCTCTACCACCACAAGGCCAATAGCACAGGCAGAATTTTGGTTGGCCGTAGCCGTCTCGAAATCTATCGCTGTAAAACTTAATCCTGATTGCATATTCACTCGTCCTAAAAGTCGGGAGTAAAATTAGAGGTTTTTTAGGTCATATCAAACCCCAGTGTGCAACAATTCCTCCCGTTGCTCCTTTTTAGGCATTTCGATAATTTTCACTTCCTGTACCAATTTGACTTTTGGAATCAAGCGTGACTTTTGCTTTCTACGCGCTTTTACCATCCGAATACGGTGACGGCGTACCGCATGCTCCATTTCACCTTTAATATGATAATTATTAAAAATATACTGTTTGAGAATGAGATAAAATGCACTCAACACCGATAATATTACTATCGAATACGACCATTGTACGGAAGCGTCAAACTGGACAATATAAATCACTGAGGCGCCAAGCATCAATTGAACCAAACCATAAGCTGTCGACACCAACAGGCTGCTATGGCCAACTTCATTGCTTAACATGTGCAGTAAAAATGTGCGGTGGGGTTCAAAAATGTGATATCCCTGATAAATCCTCCGTGCAACGGACCATCCTATTTCAATGCCATATACACCAAGGAAAAGAACATAGGTAAAATCACCCGTTTTTAGAATTAACTTACCCAAAGCAAACAATAACATAAAGGAGAGTACGGCAGGCCCCACATCCCCAGCGAAACAAACCGCTTTCTTGCGAAAATTAAAAAATCCAAAAACGACAACCCCCAATAAAGTATAGATCAAAAAATCCTGTTCGATATAATTTACTTTGGTATTAACGTAAAGTAAAAGTCCTCCCATGATCAATGTACAAAAGGCTGTCATTCCATTGATGCCATCCATAAAATTGTAAGCATTAATAACTCCAATCGTAAATACAAAGGCCAAAACAAGATAATACCAAGGATAATCGAATATACCGAACTCATACACCATAAGCAATACCGAGGCTAAATGAACTGTTAATCGAGCTGTTGGATGTACTCCGCGAATATCGTCTAGGAAAGAAATATAGGTTAGCAGCGTAAGCCCCAGAAAGAACCAGGGATACTCAAAATCGTTATTTATAAAGTATATCATTGCAGCGACATAAAAAATAATTCCCGCCCCACGAATTGTAACCTTAGTATGCGAAGAGCGTTCATTGGGTTTATCAATTATATTAAACCGATCTGCAATTTTTAAATAAAGAAACTCTAATGCGAGAAGGAATATTAGGGTAAAAATATAAATCATAAAATGTAATTAGTGAGTCAAATAAAAGCCTTGCAAATATAATAATATTAAGTTTTATTTAACAAACGTTAACCACACTATTTTCGCTACATTAAGAAAATATTTTTTTATATTGTCGTAATATATTATACTTGGCTATGAAAAACCTTAAATCTTACAGTATAAATATCCAATAATCTCTGTTCTATTTTCAGTATTTATATAGTTTTAAATAAGCGTTTGTTAGCTTCTCGCGAGAAAATTCTTTTACTCGCTCGAGTGCATTCTTAGAAAATGTTTTATAAAGATCCTTGTCGTTCATTAATAAATTGATAGCATTTCGTAACGCATCCACATTTTTCGGCTCAACAGTGAGCCCCGTAACTTGATCCAAGGAGACAAAGGGTACGCCGGACCTCAAACTGGTATTGATAACAGGCAATCCTTTGGCCATTGCCTCAAGCTGAACTACACCGAAAGCTTCTGCCTCATTAATTGACGGTAAAACAAACAGATCGGATTGATTATACATTTCTTCCACCTCGGCATCATCCAAATGCTCATAAAAACTGACTTTATCGCTTACATTAAGTTCGTTAACTAACTCACGCAGATCGCGACCATGCTCACCATTTCCAACAATACAAAGTCTTACATTGAGGTCCGCTATTGCCCGGATAAGAAATGAGAGGCCCTTATAAGCTCTTAATCTACCAACAAAAAGAATATTCAGGCTAGCGTCCTTCTTTAAAGAGCGTGCTTCTTTGTTAGATGTATCATAACGTTTATTGTAGGATAGCGGGATTATTTCAATCTTTTTTTGATAAGTCGACAGTAATGATGACGTTTCAATCAACTGTGGCGATGTAACAACAATTGAATCGGCACGATCGAGCATTTTCCTTACAAGTGGATCATAGAATCTCTCTAAAGATTTCCACCGTGACTGACCGATATTTGCATGCCATGTGACAATGAATTTTTTATTTTTAAGACGACTGAACTTTTTGACCAAATTAATCTCCATATTAGGAAAAGGATAATGGTGATGAACAATATCGTGTTGATCGATCAATGATCCGAGTTCCTTGTAGTAAAGTGTTAAAGGCTGGCTTTTAAAATGCCCAAAAGTTCGCTCTTTCACGTAAAAAACACCATTATGGCTGAATCGCTGAAACCGCATATCATTGGTGTAGGAATTGGAGTAAACAGTAAATTCGAAGTCATTGTCCAAGGCATGAACACCTTCTACAATATCCTTAACAACTGATTCCATTCCGCCATTGGAGGGGTAAGCGTGTTTAACTGTATGTAAGATTTTCATTATAATAATTCAATAATTTTTAATACACTTTTATCCCAATTGTATTTTTCCAGAATAGTGGACCGCTTGGTATCCGATAACCGGATTCTATCTAAATTATCTAAGCAAAAAAGTATCTGCTCTTCCAGGGATTGCTTAGATAATGGATCGAAATAATTTGCCGCATCTTGAAAAATTTCTCGAAAAACAGGAATATCGGCAATCAAAACTGGACATTTAAAATAAATAGCTTCTAATGGTGGTATACCAAAACCTTCATAGAGACTTGGATATATAAAAAGTGTTGCCTGAGCGTAGAGTTTCTGCAACTCTTCATCAGATACATAACCCGTAAACCTCACTCGAGACGTATCAAAATCTCTCAGGTCAATATTAAAGTTAAGATGCTGCTCTGCTTTTCCTACTAAAATCAAATCTAGATCGGTCTTTTTTGAAAGCTGCCCAAAAGCTTGAAGTAAAAGCTTGTGGTTTTTTCTTGGATCCAGTGAGGAGACACCTAATATAAATCCCTTTGACGGTTTTGTATTATCTATAGTTTGACGGGTAAAACTATTGCCATTATACACCACCTGTATTTTATTCTCCTGTATCCCCAAATATTTTATAATCTCCCTTTTTGAAAACTCGCTTACCGTAATAATCTGTTTACTATTGCTCGCCGATATAGGAGTCAGATACTTATAATAGTTATAATAGCCCTTAGAAAACCACTTCGGTTCATGTAAAAACGAGAGGTCATGTATTGTCATGAATTTATTCTTATAAAACAGGGGGCCAAGTCCTGTAAAATTCATCAACAACGCATCCTTTTTACCCAGCATAAAAAGGAAAAGTGATAATTGTTCCCAAATATGCGAATCCCCCCAACCAATATAACGCAGATTGAAGCCATCATCGTTCTTCAATCTATCTTTATATTTTTTCGGCACAAGAAGCATAAACTGGACTCCATTATTTTGTAAAGCCTTGCATATCTCTAGGGCAAAGCGGCCAACTCCGGTAATGGCCTGTGTTAAAAATCGACCGTTAATATAAATCATGGTAAAAATTTGCAAGCATTAAGTTGGTCAAAAAAATCATCCGCTATCCTTTCGATCGATAGTTCACGCTTTGCTTTCCGTAAGTTATTGACTTGCTGCTGGTATTCCACAGAATAATCTCCTTTTATAATAATAAAT
>Ga0256786_1000420_pt1 | contig 21939 bp, 18 predicted proteins | sample MC6MC0937MT_FD_186053 | JGI IMG/M metagenome (GOLD analysis project Ga0256786, IMG submission 186053) | Metatranscriptome of enriched soil aggregate microbial communities from Iowa State University, Ames, United States - MC6-MC0937-MT... | ecosystem: Environmental > Terrestrial > Soil >...
AGACGAATGCGGGGATGCGCCGTCGGGTGAACTACCGTTCACTCGTACTGGGCGCGATCGTCGTGCTCGTCGGAGTCGGCGTGCTGATCGGCGTCGGCGCTCTGCTGCTCGGTGTGCTCGCCGCGCTCGCGTGGCTCTGGGGCCTGCGCGCCCTGCTGCGCAGGCTGCGCGAGTCGCGGGAGATCGCCGGGAACTGGCCGCGCACCGCCGCGTCGATCGCCCGGGTCGACATGGTCCCCTTTCCGCTGCCGCAGGATGCCCCTCGGCCGCTGGCGCACTACAGCTTCACCGTCCGCGATCGGGCGTACACAGGCGAGGACGCCGAGCGGCTTCTGGCGGCACCCGCGGTCGGCGACACTGTGGAGGTCGTCTACGATCCCGCCGACCCTGCCGTCAACCACCTCTCGACTCGCATCCGGTCCCGAATCGGGTCGTGGCTGGCGCTGTTCATCGTGGTGGAGCTCGCTCTGCTCGGGTGCGTCGTGCTGCTCTTCTGGCTCGGCATCGACGCGCTCATCTGAGTGACCCGAGGTTCGGGTATTCTTTTCTGATGCCCGCGGAGCGTCTGTCCGCGGAGAGAGCTGAATAGAGGAGACCGCTGATGGACATCGAACTCGGACTGCTGCGCGGAATCGAGAAGGAGAAGGCGATCCCCTTCGACGAGCTCGTCTCGATCATCGAGCAGGCCATCCTCACCGCATACGGCAAGCACGTCTCCGCTGACGGCGCCGTGCCCGAGGGTGTGCGCGTCGAACTGAACCGCACCACCGGCCACGTCGCCGTGCTGCAGCCCGTCACCGACGACGAGGGCGCGGTCATCGGCGAAGAGGAGGCGACTCCCGAGGACTTCGGTCGCATCGCCGCCTACGCCGCCAAGCAGGTCATCGGCCAGCGCCTGCGCGACATCGCCGACGACGCCGTTCTCGGCGAGTTCCGTGGCAAGGAGGGCGACATCGTCGCCGGCATCATCCAGCAGGGCCCCAACCCGCGGATGATCCACGTCGACCTCGGCTCCGTCGAGGCGATCCTCCCGCCCGAGGAGCAGGTGCCCGGCGAGGAGTACGCCCACGGCACCCGCCTGCGCGTGTACGTGACCAGCGTCGCCAAGGGGAACAAGGGCCCGCAGATCACCGTGTCGCGCACGCACCCCGGCCTGGTCCGCAAGCTGTTCGCCCTCGAGGTGCCTGAGATCGCGGCCGGTCTGGTCGAGATCGTCTCGCTCGCCCGGGAGGCAGGACACCGCACCAAGATCGCCGTCAAGGCCAACGACCCCTCGGTCAACGCCAAGGGCTCCTGCATCGGCGAGATGGGCCGCCGCGTGCGGGCCGTCACCGAGGAGCTGTCCGGTGAGAAGATCGACATCGTCGATCACCACCCGGATCTTGCGACCTTCGTCGCCAATGCGCTCTCGCCCGCCAAGGTGACCTCGGCGTTCGTGCTCGATGCCGGCACCAAGGCCGTGCGCGCACTCGTCCCGGACTACCAGCTCTCGCTCGCGATCGGCAAGGAGGGGCAGAACGCCCGCCTGGCCGCCAAGCTGACCGGCGCCAAGATCGACATCCAGCCCGACAGTGTGATGGCGGAGGAGTGATCGCGGGGGAGCGACGCACTCTGCGCACACGCCGGGCGCCGGGCTTCGATCCGCCTCACGAGGTGTAAGATGGAACCTGTACGAACGTGTGTCGGCTGCCGCGGTCGTGCCTCTCGAACCGCCCTGATCAGGGTGGCCCTGCACAATGACGAGCTCGTCTTCGACGAGCGAGCCGTGCTGCCGGGGAGGGGCGCGTGGCTGCATCCGTCACCCGAGTGCCTGGATGCCGCGCTGCGGCGCCGAGCCTTCGCACGAGCACTTCGCATCTCTCCGTCCATCGGTTTCCCCGAAGCGGCGGATGCGCAGACCACCGAACGGTACTTCCACCGAAACAAAGGCTGAACGGCTATGGAAACAAAGTGAACGGCTCGAAATGAGACCCGTCCGCGACTAGTGGTCTGCCCTGCCAGGGCGGACCGACCCTGACAGGAGAATTGTGGCTGGTAAACCACGCGTGCACGAGATCGCCGCTGAACTCGGCGTCGACAGCAAGTTCGCTCTCGCGAAGCTCAAGGAGCTCGGCGAGTTCGTGAAGAGTCCCTCTTCCACCATCGAGCCCCCTGTGGCTCGCAAGCTCCGCGCTGCCATCGAGGCCGACCCGTCGGCCAAGGCCGCGGACAAGCCCGAGGCGAAGCCGGCGGCAAAGGCACCGGCATCCGGCGCGCCCAAGCCCGGTGGTCCGGTCCCCGGACCCAAGCCCGGCCCCAAGCCGGCTGCCAAGGCCGAGGCACCCGCTCCCGAGGCCGCACCTGCGGCTCCGAAGGCGGAGGCCCCCGCGCCTGCCGCGAACGCACCCGCGCCGGGTGACAGCGCCCCCAAGCCGGGTGGCAGCGCCCCCAAGCCGGGTGGTAGCGCCCCCAAGCCGGGCGGCACCCCCCGCCCGGGCAACAACCCGTTCTCGTCCGCGCAGGGCATGGGCTCGCGCCCGGCGGGTCCCCGCCCGGGCAACAACCCCTTCGCCTCCGCGCAGGGCATGGGCCAGCGCCCGACGCCGGGCAACATCCCGCGTCCGCAGGCACCGCGTCCCGGCTCCCCACGCATCGGCGCCCCGCGCCCCGGTCGTCCCGGTGGCGGCGCGCGTGGCGGTCAGGGTGGTCGTCCCGGCGCTCCGTTCCAGCAGCGCACGGGTGGTCCCGGTCGTCCCGGCGGTGCCGGTGGCGGCGGCTTCCAGCGTCCTGGCGGTGCTCCCGGAGCTCCGGCCGGCGGTTTCGCCGGTCGTCCCGGTGGTGGCGGCGGTCGTGGTCGTGGACCCGGCGGTGGCACGGCAGGTGCCTTCGGCAAGGGCGGCGGCAAGAGCAAGCAGCGCAAGTCGCGTCGGGCGAAGCGGCAGGAATTCGAGATGCGGTCGGCGCCGGTCGTCGGCGGCGTCAATGTCTCGAAGGGCAACGGCGAGATCATCCGTCTGCGCCGCGGTGCCTCCATCGCCGACTTCGCCGACAAGCTCGAGGCTCTGAACGGCTACACCGTCCAGCCCGGAACGCTCGTCACGATCCTCTTCAACCTGGGCGAGATGGCCACGGCCACCGAGTCCCTGGATGAGGCGACCTTCGAGGTCCTGGGTGCCGAGCTCGGCTACAAGATCCAGATGGTCTCGCCCGAGGACGAGGACAAGGAGCTCCTGGAGGGCTTCGGTCTCGACCTCGAGGCCGAGCTGGAGGCGGAGAGCGAGGACGACCTCGAGATCCGCCCGCCGGTGGTCACCGTCATGGGTCACGTCGACCACGGTAAGACCCGACTGCTCGACGCGATCCGCAAGAGCAACGTCATCGATGGCGAGGCCGGTGGCATCACCCAGCACATCGGTGCGTACCAGATCTGGACCGAGCACGACGGCATCGAGCGCGCTGTCACCTTCATCGACACCCCGGGTCACGAGGCGTTCACCGCCATGCGTGCCCGTGGTGCGCAGGTGACCGACATCGCGATCCTCGTGGTCGCCGCCGACGACGGCATCATGCCGCAGACGGTGGAGGCGCTGAACCACGCCCAGGCGGCCGGGGTGCCGATCGTGGTCGCGGTCAACAAGGTCGACAAGCCCGAGGCCAACCCGGCCAAGGTGCGCCAGCAGCTCACCGAGTACGGCCTGGTCGCCGAGGAGTACGGCGGGGACGTCATGTTCGTGGACGTGTCGGCCCGCCAGGGCACCGGCATCCAGGAACTGATCGACGCCGTGCTGCTGACTGCCGACGCGGGGCTGGACCTCACGGCCAACCCGAACAAGGCGGCCCGTGGTGTCGCGATCGAGGCCAAGCTCGACAAGGGCCGCGGTTCGGTGGCCACCGTGCTGATCCAGTCCGGAACGCTGCGCGTCGGAGACGCCATCGTCGCCGGTACCGCGTACGGTCGCGTCCGCGCCATGCTCGACGAGAACGGCGAGCAGGTCACCGAGGCCGCGCCGTCCCGCCCCGTGCAGGTGCAGGGTCTGAACTCCGTGCCCCGCGCCGGTGACGTGTTCATCGTCACCGACGAGGACCGCATGGCCCGTCAGATCGCGGAGAAGCGCGAGGCCGTCGAGCGCAACGCCCAGCTGGCCAAGGCCCGCAAGCGCATCTCGCTCGAGGACTTCACCCGTGCTCTCGAAGAGGGCAAGGTCGAGACGCTCAACCTCATCATCAAGGGCGACGTGTCCGGTGCCGTCGAGGCGCTGGAGGAGTCGCTGCTCAAGATCGAGGTCGACGACTCGGTGCAGCTGCGCATCATCCACCGCGGCGTCGGCGCCATCACGGAGTCGGATGTGAATCTGGCGACGATCGACAACGCGATCATCGTGGGCTTCAACGTCCGTCCGGATGCCAAGGCGCGCGAGGCCTCGAACCGCGAGGGCGTGGACATCCGGTTCTACTCGGTGATCTACGCGGCCATCGAGGAGATCGAGAACTCCCTCAAGGGCATGCTCAAGCCGGAGTTCGAAGAGGTCCAGTCGGGTGTCGCCGAGATCCGCGAGGTGTTCCGCTCCTCGAAGTTCGGCAACATCGCCGGTGTCATCGTCCGCTCCGGAACGATCACGCGCAACGCCAAGGCACGCGTCATCCGCGACGGCGTCGTCATCGCCGATGGCCTGGCCATCGAGTCGCTGCGTCGCTTCAAGGATGACGTCACCGAGGTCCGCACCGACTTCGAGGCCGGTATCGGCCTGGGCAAGTACAACGACATCCAGATCGGCGACGAGATCGAGACCACCGAAATGGTCGAGAAGCCTCGCGGCTAAGTCCTGGAAAGCTGCTCCGGCGGCTGCCTTCCCTTCACTCGCAGAGTGGGGCCCCTACCCCAATGCTCGTGAAGGGAAGGCAGCCGCCTTCGCGGTTCCGCACGGAAGCCGCTCGGAAGGTATAGGAATAGGAACATGGCTGGAGAACGACAGGCACGGCTCGCGGATCGCATCCGCGTCATCCTCGCCGAGCGCCTCGAGAAGGGGCTGCGCGACCCGCGACTGGGTTTCGTGACCATCACCGATGTGCGTGTGTCGGGCGACCTGCAGCACGCATCCGTGTTCTACACGGTGCTCGGCAGCGATGAGGAGCGCGTCGCCAGCGGCGCCGCGCTGAACTCGGCGACGGGGATGCTCCGCAAGGAGGTCGGCCGTCAGCTGAACGTGCGCCTCGTGCCGACGCTGGAGTTCATCCCGGACGCTCTGCCGGAGTCGGCCGGGCACATCGCCGACCTGCTGCGTCAGGCCCGCGAGCGGGACGAAGAGGTAGCGAAGCTCGCCGCGGGCGCCACGCACGCAGGCGACGCCGATCCGTACGTGCACGACGACGAGGACTGAGACGAGGCCTGACGAGCGCTGAGTGCCCGCCGGGGCACTCGACAGCTCTGAGACGCCTCTGTCGGTGACTGCCTCACACGGGCAGACGCAGAAACCCGTCCACGGCCTCGACCAGCCCGTCGCCGATCAGGGAGTCGATCGCCCGGTCGCGCTGGATGGCGTCCGGCCAGTCGGCCAGCACGGCATCCGACGGCATCCGATGACCCTCGGCATGGCGCAGCGCGCGCAGCACGCCCCCGCGCGCCTGCCGGTCCGAACCCTCGTACTTCGCCTGGCGGCGCCGCCTGTCGCCGGTGTCGGGACGACCCGCCTGCAGCCAGGCGCAGGAGGCCGCGATCGGGCAGACCTCGCAGCGGGGCGCGCGAGCGGTGCAGATCACGGCGCCGAGCTCCATCATCGCGGCGTTGAAGGTCGCTGATTCCGCGACGTCCTCCGGCAAGAGCTGCGCCATGCGCTCCAGGTCCTTCTTCGCGGGAGCGTCGGGCTGAGCGCGCCCGTCGACGGCGCGCGCGATCACGCGGCGCGTGTTGGTGTCGACCACCGGATACCGGTCGCCATAGGAGAACACCGCGACCGCCCTCGCCGTGTAGTCGCCGATGCCCGACAGCGCCAGCAGCGCGCTCACGTCACGGGGCACAGTGCCGCCGTGCCGCTCCACGACCTCGATCGCCGCACGATGCAGCCACAGCGCTCGGCGCGGGTAGCCGAGGTTCGCCCACTGGTGCACGACCTCGGCGGGCGTCGCCGCGGCCATCGCCGCAGGGTTCGGCCATCGCTCCAGCCAGGACTGAAGATGCGGGATGACGCGGGTCACCGGCGTCTGCTGCAGCATGAACTCACTGACCAGCGTGCCCCAGGCGCCGTAGCGCTCGGCGAACTCGGTCCGCCGCCAGGGGAGATCCCTCGCCTCCCGCCGGTACCAGTCCGCGAGCGCGTTCGGGAGGACGGCGGCGGGTGGCATCCCGCCAGCCTAGACGAGCTCGGGGCCTCGATAGGCTTGACGTGTGGCATCGCACGGTATCCTCCTCGTCGACAAACCCGCAGGCCTGACCAGTCATGACGTGGTCGCGCGCGTCCGGCGTGCCTTCGGCACCCGCAAGGTCGGGCATGCCGGCACGCTGGACCCGATGGCGACCGGCCTGCTGGTGATCGGCATCGAGGGCGCCACACGGCTGCTCACGTACATCGTCGGCGCCGACAAGACCTACACCGCGACCATCCGCCTCGGTGCCCGCACGACCACGGACGACGCGGAGGGCGACATCGTCGACACCGCGGATGCCGCGGACTGGGCGTCCGTCGACGACGAGGCGGTCTCCGCTGGCATCCGGAACCTCACCGGCACGATCTCGCAGGTGCCCAGCTCGGTCTCCGCCATCAAGGTGGCGGGCAAGCGCGCCTACGATCTGGTGCGTGCGGGGGAGAGCGTCGAACTGGCAGCCAGGCAGGTGACGGTCTCCCGTTTCGACGTGCTGTCTCAGCGTCGCGTGGAGGGGTTCCTCGACCTGGACGTGATCGTCGACTGCTCCTCGGGCACTTACATCCGTGCGCTCGCGCGGGACCTCGGCGACGCGCTCGGCGTCGGCGGGCACCTGACGGCGCTTCGCCGTACCCGAGTCGGCGGGTTCGAGGTGACGGATGCCGTCGGCATCGACGCGCTCGAGGGCGCCGCGACCCTCACCCCCGCAGCGGCCGCGACCCGCGTCATGCCCGCGCTCGACGTCACTGCGGAGGAGGCGCGAGACCTCCGCCACGGCAAGCGACTCGTCGGGCAGCGCGACCGGCTCGATGCCGCTGAGGTGGCGGCGATCGACCCGGCCGGACTTCTCGTCGGCATCCTCGAGGCCCGCGGGCACGACATCAAGAGCGCCATGAATATGCCGGAGGTGCAGGCGTGATCCTGTGGTTCACGATCGTGCAGATCGCGATCGCCTGCGCATCCGGGCTCTTCTGCCTGACCGCCGGCCTCGTCGGACGTCGACCCAGCGACTACACCGTGGGCAGCCTGCTGCTGGTCGAGGTGCTGCTGATCGTGCAGGTCGTGATGGCGATCATCGCGCCGCTGGCCGGCAATCCGCCCACCGGGGACCTGCTCGAGTACTGGGTGTACCTGATCGCCGCCGTCCTGCTTCCTGTCGGCGGCACCGCCTGGGCGCTGCTTGACCGCACCCGCTGGAGCACGGTCGTGCTCGGCGTGGTCGGCCTGTCGCTGGCGATCATGCTGTGGCGGATGCAGAGCATCTGGACCTTGCAGATCGGATGACCGCCCGCTGCGACCCGCCGCGGCTCGTGATGCCCGCGGCGGCATAGGATGGTGGATGCGATGTCCCACACCGATGCTCCGCCCCAGCCCCCCGCGCGCACCCGGATGACGGGTATCGGGCGGGTTCTCGTGATCGTCTACGCCGTCATGGCACTGGGCGCGACCGGGCGCAGCTTCGTGCAGATCGTGCGGCGCTTCGACGACGCCCCGCTGGCGTACTCGCTCTCCGCTCTCGCCGCAGTCGTGTACATCCTTGCCACGCTCGCCCTGGTCCTCGCGCATCGGCGCGGCTGGTACGCGGTCGCCTGGATCGCCATCCTGTTCGAGCTGACCGGCGTGGTCACTGTGGGCCTGCTGAGCCTGCTGGTGCCGACGCTGTTCGGCCACGACAGCGTGTGGTCGTACTTCGGCATGGGCTACGTCTTCATCCCTCTCGTGCTGCCGCTGTTCGGTCTGTGGTGGCTGCGCACGCACCGACCGCAGGAAGTCTCCGCATGATCGTCTTCCGAGACCCGTCCGAGGTCCCCGCCGACTTCGGCCCCAGTGTCGTCGCCATCGGCAAGTTCGACGGCGTACACGTCGGCCACCGCGCGATCATCGAGCGGATGCGGGTCGATGCGGCGGCCGTGGGTGCCAAGACGGTCGCGGTGACCTTCGACCGCAACCCGCTCGAGATCCTGCGCCCCGAGCTGTGCCCCGAGAACGTCGTGGCCACCGACCGCAAGGTCCAGCTGCTGGCCGAGCTCGACCTCGACGCCACCCTCGTGCTCACCTTCGACAGGGCCCTGGCGTCACTCGCCGCGGAGGACTTCGTGCGCAGCATCCTGGTGGATGCGCTGCACGTGGTGACCGTGCTCGTCGGACGGGACTTCCGCTTCGGCCGCGGGGGTGCGGGCACGCCCGAGCTGCTGCGCGAGCTCGGCCCGACGTACGGCTTCACCGTCGACGTCATCGACGACGTGCATCCGGACGGCGAGCAGCGTCGCGTCTCGTCGACGTGGATCCGCGAACTGCTGGCGGCGGGTGACGTCGTCGAGGCGGCGAAGGCGCTCGGGCGCCCGGTCGCCGTCACCGGCGAGGTCGTGCACGGGCTCAAGCGCGGGCGCGAGCTCGGCTTCCCGACCGCGAACCTCTCCGAGCTCATCGACGCGCTCGCACCCGCGGACGGCGTGTACGCCGGCTGGCTGGACGATCATGACACCGGCATCCGGCATCCCGCCGCGATCTCGGTGGGCACCAACCCGACCTTCGACGACGTCGAGCGACGTCAAGTCGAGGCGCACGTGCTCGACGAGTCGGGCCTCGACCTGTACGGCCACCGGGTCACGGTGGAGTTCACCGACCACCTGCGCGGCATGGTCGCGTTCGAGGGCATGGCTGCGCTGATCGCGCAGATCGCGGCGGATGTCGCCGAGGCGCGGACGCGACTCGGCCTGGGCTGAACCCCGCATTCGGCATCCGGATGCCGTAAACTGGCGCCTGGCACTCGAAGCCGCCGCTGCGCGCGCAGTCCGAGAGCCGCACTCCGCACGGTCCTGGCTGGCGCCACACGCGGAACACAGTAGGAACCGAAGGCCTCTTCGGCACTTCGGCATTCACGCTCAGGAGGAGCATGCCGACCACGGCGACCGCCGCATCGCGGCGCAAGAAGACCTCTCGTCGAGACGAAGAGGCACCCCTGATCCCGATCCTTGCGCGCAAGGTCCGCGAGATCGAGGCGAAGGCCCAGCGATCCAAGCTCGGCCCCACGAACCGCGTCAAGTTCCAGGTGATCGCGTTCCTCGTGCGCGAGGAGCGCGCCAGGGTGAAGTCGGACGCCGAGCTCGGCGACTCCGCGCGCGCCGAGCTGCTCAAGCGCCTGGACGGTGTGGCCACGATCCTCGCCAAGACCGCAGCACGCGACACGTCGCTGATCCAGCTGCTGGAGGCGGACCAGGCGACCTCGCCGGTCGCCAAGCGGATGCGTCGCGACTGGCTGCTCGAGTCGGGTGCCGAGCTCGCGCCCGAGGAGCTCATCATCACCGACATCGCGCCGGTGCGCACCACGCAGGTCGTGCCCGCTGCCCTCGCCGAGAAGCAGGTCACCCCGCCGTCGGTCGAGTCGCGTCAGCTCGCGAACCCGTTCCTCGCCCCCGATCTCACCCCGCGCCCGGACTCCGTGCCTCGGCGCCGCCTGGACGGCTGGGAGCTCATGGGCCCGCTGTACAAGGCGTTCGAGTCCGGTGCGGGCGGAAGCGCGGCCTCCATGGAGCTGCCGCCGCTGCCCGAGTACGACCACATCTCGCCCAAGGGGCGCGAGGTCATGGTCCACCAGTCGCGGTTCGTGGAGTCCGTGCGCGCCGGGCACCGCAGCTTCCTGCTGGCAGATGAGCCGGGCCTGGGCAAGACCGCGCAGTCGGTGCTCGCGGCATCCGTCGCCGAGGCCTACCCGCTGCTCGTCGTCGTCCCGAACGTGGTGAAGATGAACTGGGCGCGCGAGGTGGAGCTGTGGACGCCGCAGCGCCGTGCCACGGTCATCCAGGGCGACGGCGACGACATCGACGCCTTCGCCGACGTGTTCATCGTGAACTACGAGATCCTCGACCGGCACCTGTCCTGGCTCGGCGCGATCGGCCTGAAGGGCATGGTCGTCGACGAGGCGCACTTCATCAAGAACCTGTCCTCGCAGCGGTCTCAGAACGTGCTCGCGCTGGCCTCCCGCATCCGCGAGCGCGAGCAGCATCCGCTGATGATGGCGCTGACCGGAACCCCGCTGATCAACGACGTCGAAGACTTCGACGCGATCTGGCGGTTCCTGGGCTGGACCAACGGCGAGAAGCCCGAGGCGCCTCTGATGGAGAAGCTCGACGCCACCGGACTCACGCCGGCTGACAAGTCCTTCTATGCCGAGGCGCGCGAGGCTGTCATCTCGATGGGCATCGTGCGCCGAAAGAAGAAGGACGTCGCCGCCGACCTCCCCGACAAGCTCATCGCCGACCTTCCCGTCCAGCTGGACGACGAATACGGGCGCAGCATCCGAGCCGCCGAGCGCGAGCTGGGGGAGCGGATGGCCGCCAAGTACCGACGCATCGTCGAGGCCCGCGCGGCCGCCCACGGTCCGTCCGGCTCGCACGAGATCGACGACGACATCGTCCGTCTGGTCGCGCACAACGAACTCGAGGAGTCGAAGGCCGCCGGCACCGGCGGCGACAACGTCTTCACGATGGTGCGGCGGATCGGTCAGGCCAAGGCGATGCTCGCGGCCGACTACGCCGCCCAGCTGCAGCGCTCGGTGGAGAAGGTCGTCTTCTTCGCCAAGCACATCGACGTCATGGACCAGGCCGAGGCGCATTTCGCGGCGTCCGGGATCAAGGCGGTGTCGATCCGCGGCGACCAGTCCACCCCCGCACGTCAGCAGGCCATCGACGCCTTCAACAACGACCCCTCGGTGGGCATCGCGGTCTGCTCGCTGACCGCCGCGGGCGTCGGCGTCAACCTGCAGGTGGCCTCGAACGTCGTCCTGGCCGAGCTCAGCTGGACCGCGGCGGAGCAGACCCAGGCCATCGACCGGGTGCACCGCATCGGGCAGGACGAGCCGGTCACGGCGTGGCGGATCATCGCCGCGCACACGATCGACACGAAGATCGCCGAGCTCATCGACCAGAAGCAGGGGCTCGCCGCGCGCGCCCTGGACGGCGAGGCGGTGGAGGAGGCCCCGGGCGAATCCGTGCAGCTCGCGGCTCTCATGCACCTGCTGCGGGAGGCGCTCGGCGCCGCCTGACCGTCACATTCCCGAAGAGGGCGTTAAGAACACACGTTCTTGGCGCCCTCTTTCGTCGATATCGGCAGGTTTCGTCAAGAACTCATCGGATGCCTGGGATCCGACGTCAAGATTCTTGGTTTTCGCGCCTTCAGGAATGGCATCCGCGGTGCATCCCCACTAGGGTCGAGAACAGGCAACGTCGCCGGTTCCCCTCTCCTCCCGAAGCACGAAGGCAGCAGCATGAAGATCGGCATCCTCACCAGCGGCGGCGACTGCCCCGGACTCAACGCCGTCATCCGCGGCATCGTGCTCAAAGGCACCACCACGTACAACCTGGAGTTCGTCGGCATCCGTGACGGCTGGCGCGGCGTCGTCGACGGCGACTTCTTCCCCCTCACGCGTCACGAGGTGAAGGGCCTCTCGAAGGTCGGCGGCACGATCCTCGGCACCAGCCGCACCAACCCCTACGAGGGTGTGCGCGGGGGAGCGGAGAACATCGCGAAGACCCTGGCCGCGCACGGCATCGACGGCATCGTCGCGATCGGCGGAGAGGGAACGCTGGCCGCCGCGGACCGGCTCTCCAAGGACGGCATCAACGTGCTCGGCGTGCCGAAGACGATCGACAACGACCTGCGGGCGACGGACTACTCGTTCGGCTTCGACACCGCCGTGAACATCGCCACCGACGCCATGGACAGGCTTCGCACCACCGGCGACTCCCACCAGCGCTGCATGGTCGCCGAGGTCATGGGCCGGCACGTCGGCTGGATCGCACTGCACGCCGGAATGGCGGCGGGTGCCCACGTCATCTGCATCCCCGAGGTGCCGATGTCGATCGATGAGATCTGCGCGCTCGTCACACGTGCCTTCGATCGCGGTCGCGCGCCGCTGGTGGTCGTCTCCGAGGGCTTCAAGCTGAGCGGCATGGACGAGGCGTACAGCGACAAGGGCCTGGACGCGTTCAACCGCCCGCGGCTGGGCGGCATCAGCGAGATCCTGGCACCCGAGATCGAGCGGATCACCGGCATCGAGACCCGCTCGACGGTGCTCGGCCACATCCAGCGCGGCGGTTCCCCGTCGGGCTTCGACCGTGTGCTCGCGACTCGCCTCGGCCTGAACGCGGCCGACGCCCTCGTGGACGAGTGCTGGGGTCAGATGGTCGCGATGCGCGGCACCGACATCGTGCGTGTGCCCTTCGAGGAGGCGCTCGGCGAGCTGAACACCGTGCCGCTCAGCCGCTACGAAGAGGCCTCCGCGCTGTTCGGCTGAGGTTCTTCGACACCGGCGCGCGTCGAGCGGAGCCAGGGCATGTCGCACATATGGCGGGTGTATGGCGCCCGCACCCGCCGCTTCTGGGACATGCGGCTGGCCGTGTCGCCGCAACGGCGGGTCGGATGCCGCGCCACCCGTATCTTGTGAGACTCGACGTCACCCGCGTCCCGGACGCCACCCCGCGGCGAACAGCGCGACTGCGACCTTGTCTACGGCGAGCTGTGGATTCGGGCGCATGTGGTGGCTGAGGATGCGGACGTGCTGCCAGCCCCGCTCGCGGATGGCGTCCCAGCGGTCGGCGTCCTTCGCGAACTGGCCTTCGTCCGCATGGCCACGGCCGTCATACTCAGGTGCGACCCGATACTCGGGGTAGGCGAGGTCCAGCCGGGCGATGAATCCGCCGCGACGATCGAACAGCTCGACGTTGAGCTCCGGCTCGGGAAGTCCGGCGCGTGTGAGCAGCAGGCGGAGCCGGGTCTCCTCGGGGCTCTCGGCGCCGACCCGGATCTCTTCGAGGGCGGCGCTCAGCAGGCCGCGCACATCGCCGGCCTCGGCCACTTCCTGACGAAGGTCGTTCACGGTGAGCAGCCTGTTCCGCGGGTGGACGAGGAAGTCGCCGGCGACGATGAGATCGTCCAGCTCCCAGTGGGCGGCAGCTTGCCGCCAGAGTCGAGCCGGATGTTCGATCCGCAGCGACTCCCTGTGCCAGTACGCCGGTTCGCGTGATTGAAGACGATGGCCGGTGACGCCGCGGCGACGTGGCAGTGGGTGTGGCCGACGGGTGGACACGTGCACCTCGCGATAGGCATCCCTCGTGTAGGGCAGCGGAACGCCGAGCAGAGCGAGACCGGTCTCATGGCTGAAGAACTGGTGAGGCGTGAGCGCGGGAGCGAAGCCGTCGACCTCGGCACGCAGTCGCCTCTGCAGCATCCGCATCCGTCCGCTTGGCGTGGAGTCGTCGTCATCCTGCGTCGACGACCCCACCTCGCGCAGGCGTCGCACGCCGCGTGTGGGAGCTGACAGGTCCTTCGCCCGCAGACGTGACCGGCCGACCCCCATCGCGCGCGCTTCCGCGGTAGTGAAGGGCGTGCTGCGCAGCGAATCCGGAAGTTCGTTTCGGCGTGTCATCCCGCCATCGAACCTCGTTCGCATACGGCACATGTCCCGAAAGCCGGGGCCAGTGGAGAACCGCTTCGGATTCCGACGATGTGCAGGGAGAACGGCTCGGCGTCACGTCGAACTGCTGCGCCCGAACTCGGCCCGTTCTGCGACAGGGCAGCTCTCCGGCCTCAGAATCGGTCGGTGACAGACTCCCACACCCACTGGTGCTGGGACATGCCTCTGGCGTGTCCCAGCACTGGTGGCTCCGGACTCAACGCACCGACCACTACTGGAACACGCCATCCGGACGCGCGGAACCGACCGCGGCAACGGGAGCGAGGCTCGGGTCAGTCCGCCAAGCCCAGCACGTCCAGCATCCAGGCGAGCTCGAACGCGCGTTCGCGCCACGCGTTGTACCGGCCGCTCACGCCGCCGTGGCCGGCCGACATCTCGCACTTCATGATCACGTCGGCGGCACCCGCATGGCGCAGCGCCTGCACCCACTTCGCCGGCTCGACGTACAGCACGCGGGTGTCATTGAGCGAGGTCATCGCGAGGATGCGCGGATAGGCCGAGGCATCGGCCGCGATGTTCTCGTACGGCGTGTACGACTTCATGTACGCGTACACCTCGGGGTCGTGCAGCGGGTCGCCCCACTCATCCCACTCGATCACGGTGAGCGGCAGCGACGGGTCGAGGATCGTGGTCAATGCATCGACGAACGGCACCGCGGCCAGGATGCCGGCGAACAGCTCCGGGGCGAGGTTCGTGACCGCGCCCATCAGCAGCCCGCCCGCGCTGCCGCCCTCGGCGACCATCCGCTCCGGGCTGGTCACCCCGGTCTCGACCAGGTGGCGGCCGGCGGCGACGAAATCGGTGAAGGTGTTGCGCTTGGTCAGCTCCTTGCCGTCCTCGTACCAGTGCCGGCCCATCTCGCCGCCGCCGCGGACGTGCGCGACGGCGAAGATCACGCCGCGGTTCATCATCGACAGGCGCATCGTCGAGAAGCCGGGGTCGATGGAGTGCTCGTACGACCCGTAGCCGTAAAGGTGCACGGCGCGCACCTCGGCGCCGGGTTCGCCGAACGACCGCTTCCACACCAGCGAGATCGGCACCTGGGCGCCGTCGGGGGCAGTGGCCCACACACGCTGCTGACCGTAGTCGGACGAGTCGTAGCCCCCGAGCACCGGCATCTGCTTGCGCACGTGCTTCTCGCCGGTCGCGAGCTCCAGCTCCAGCACGGTCGACGGCGTCACGAACGAGGTGTAGCCCATCCGCAGGAACGGGGCGTCCCACTCGGGGTTCCCGGAGAAGTACGTCTCGTACAGCGGCTCGTCGAACTCCACGGCGTCGAGCGCGTCGGTGCGGTAGTCCAGCAGCGCCGCACGCGGCATGCCCTCGGTGCGGTACTCGACGGTCGCGAAATCGCGGAAGCAGTCCACGTCGAGCAGTCGCCGGCCGGGGGTGTGCGGCAGCACCACGCGCCGCTCGCCCTGCGGGTCGGATGCCGCGACCGAGACGAGCTCGAAGTCGAGGGCGCCGTCGTTGTGCAGGATGAAGAGGCGGTCCTCGCCGTCGATGACGGCGTGATCAACGGAGTACTCCACGCCTTCCACGCGGGGCCAGACGGGCTGCGGTGCGGCGCTCAGATCGGTCAGGTCGAGCAGCAGCTCCTCGCTGGTGATCTTGGAGCCCAGTCCGATGACGAGGTACTTCTTGCTGCGCGTGATGCCCGCGCCCAGCCAGTAGCGCTCGTCGGGCTCGTGGAACAGCTTCACATCCGTGTCCGACGGCGTTCCGAGCCGGTGCAGCCACAGGGTGTCCGGCCGCCACGCCTCATCGCGGGTCGTGTAGATGACGGACAGCCCGTCCGGGGTGAAGAACGCCTGACCGGTGTTGGGGATCTCGTCCGCGAGTCGCTCGCCCGTCACGAGATCGCGCACGTGGGCGGTGTACAGCTCGTCGCCCTCGAAGTCGACCGACCAGAGCATCCGCGTGCCGTCGTCGGAGAGGTCGAAGGCGCCCATCGAGAAGAACTCGTGCCCCTCGGCCTCGACGTTGCCGTCCAGCAGGACCTGCTCGCCGGGAACGGCGACGCCAGGCTCGAGCACCGGGGGAGTCCAGTCGTCCGGGCCGGAGATCGCGGTTCGGCACTGGATGCCGTACTGGGCGCCCTCCTCGGTGCGACCGTAGTACCACCAGTCGCCTCGGCGAGTCGGCACGGAGAGGTCCGTCTCGAGCGTGCGCGACTTCACCTCCTGGAAGATCTCGTCGCGAAGTCCGCTCAGGTGGGCGGTGCGGGCGTCCGTGTACGCGTTCTCCGCCTCGAGGTGCGCCACGACCTCGGCGTCCTCCTTGGCGCGCAGCCATTCGTACGGGTCCTCGAAGGTGTCCCCGTGGTGGGTGCGGGCGGCGGGACGGCGGTCTGCGACGGGCGGTTGGATGCTGAGTTCGCTCACGGGTCCACGCTATCGGAGCAGCCCTGCCCCGGGCGCGCCGGCCATGACGCACGAGGGGGTGCGAAGTTGACCGAGGCGGGGGAGGATGGGAGGATTCTCGCGGGCCCGTATACGGAACATGAACCCACGGTGAACTCTTCGTTCGTCACGCCGGCGCACCGGCATCCCCTCCTGACAGTCCCAACGAAAGAGAACGGTGGAAACCGCAGCCCTCGTCGTCGTGCTGGTCATCGCACTGGCACTCTTCTTCGATTTCACCAATGGCTTCCACGACACGGCGAACGCGATGGCGACGCCGATCGCGACCGGAGCCCTCAAGCCCAAGACGGCCGTTCTGCTGGCCGCGGTGCTGAACCTCGTCGGCGCTTTCCTGTCGACAGAGGTATCCAAGACCGTCTCCGGCGGCGTCATCAACGAGTCGGCGGTCGGCCACACGCTGCTGCCGGAGCTGATCTTCGCCGGCCTGATCGGCGCCATCACCTGGAACATGCTCACCTGGCTGCTGGGTCTCCCATCCAGCTCCTCGCACGCCCTCTTCGGAGGCCTTATCGGCGCCACCATCGTCGGCTTCAGCGCCAGCGGCATCAACTTCGGCGTCGTGCTCTCCAAGGTCATCCTGCCGGCGCTCATCGCGCCGCTGACCGCGGGCATCATCGCGTACGTGGCGACCAAGGTCGCCTACGGCCTGACGCGCCGCTACGACGGCAAGCCCGACGGCCGCTCCGGCTTCCGGTGGGGGCAGATCTTCACTTCGTCGATGGTCGCGCTCTCGCACGGCACCAACGACGCCCAGAAGACCATGGGCGTGATCACGCTCGCCCTGATCACGGTCGGATGGCAGAGCGGCGACCCGGGCAGCCCCGAGTACCACAACCCGGAGTTCTGGGTGATCGTGGCGTGCGCCGGCACCATCGCGCTGGGCACGTACCTCGGCGGATGGCGCATCATCCGCACGCTGGGCAAGGGACTCACCGAGGTCAAGCCCGCACAGGGCTTTGCCGCGGAGAGCTCGACCGCCGCCACGATCCTCGCCTCCAGCGCCTTCGGCTTCGCGCTGTCAACGACCCAGGTGGCCTCCGGCTCGGTGATCGGCTCGGGTCTGGGGCGTCGAGGCTCCACGGTGCGCTGGCGCACCGCCGGTCGCATCGCGATCGGATGGCTGCTCACACTTCCCGCAGCCGGCATCGTGGGCGCTCTGGCTGCAGTCATGGTGCGCTGGCTGGGTGGCTGGGGCGTCGCGATCGACGCGGTGCTCGCCGTCGCGATCATCGTCGGGCTGTTCCTGCGCTCCCGGCGCAACGCCGTCACCCACGCGAACGCGATGAGCGACGTGGCTGAGTCCGGCCACGCCGTCGAGCTTCCCGAGGTGCCCGGTCCCACGCGCCGCACGAGCCGCATCGAGCTGATGCGCGCGCTCGAGCGGGCGGAGCGCAAGGCCGATGACGCCGAGCGGGCCGCCAAGCGGGCGAAGAAGCTCAAGAAGTCCGGGGGCAAGCCCAGCGAGATCAAGGCCGCGCGCAAGGCCGCCGAGCGCGCCGCCCAGAAGTACGCGGAGGCTGAGAAGGCCGCCGCGGAGTGGGAGGAGCTCAGCGCCAGCCGCCGCGCCCGCGCGAAGCTCGCCGAGTGGGATCTGGGCGTCGAGGATCAGGAGGAAGCCCGATGAGTGTCGAGATCGACTGGCTGGCCTTCCTCAGCGTGTTCGCCGCCGCCCTGATCGGTGCTGTCGCCATCGTCGCGTTCTACGCGCTCGGCCTGCGGATGCTCGTTCGCGCCGGGCGTGTGCCCGTGGTGACGCCCGCGGAGTTCACCGACGCCATCACGGTGCTCTCCGAGAAGGAGATCAAGCGGGCGGCCAAGCAGGCGCAGAAGGCCGCGCGGAAGAGTCCGCTCACCGAAGGTCAGAAGACCCTCGCGTTCGTCGCGGCGCTCGGATGCTTCGCGCTGTGCGCCGCCGCGGTCATCGGCGGCATCCTGCTCATCGTCCTGGGCGGCGGGCACTGAGGCGTCGCGTCCGGACGGCGCGGACGTCGGCGGACGACCCTATGCTGGGCGCATGATCGACACACCGGTGTTCGGACGCCATCAGCCGCCGTCGCACACGATCATCCACCTGAGCGACCCGCACTTCGTCGCCGGGGGAGCCCGGCACTCCGGCGGCGCCGACAGCGACGGGAACCTCGCGCACACGCTCGCGACGATCCGGCGGGTCGATCGGCATCCGTCGGCGATCGTCGTCACGGGCGACCTCACCGACTTCGGCGAGCCGGACGCGTACCGGCGCGTCCGCGCGGCGATCGAACCCGTCGCCGCCGAACTCGGATGCCCGATCGTGTGGGTCGCGGGAAACCACGACGAGCGACCCGCGCTGCGCGCGGAGCTGCTCGACGAGCCCGCGAGCGAGGAGCCCATCACCAGTGTCTGGGACCTCGACGGACTGCGCCTGATCGCGCTGGACAGCAGCGTCCCTGGATGGCACCACGGCGACATCGACGTCGCGCAGCGGGACTGGCTCGCCGGCGTGCTGGCGGAGCCGGCCCCGCACGGCACGCTGCTGGCCCTGCACCACCCGCCGCTGCCCGCTCACGTGCCCCTGTTCGACATCCTCGAGCTGCAGCATCAGGACGAGCTCGCCGACGTCATCCGCGGCACAGACGTGCGGGGCATCCTCGCAGGCCACCTGCACTATTCGTGCTCGGGCATGTTCGCGGGGGTCCCGGTGAGCGTCGCGTCCTCGACCTGCTACACGATGAACCTGGGACGGCCCGCCGCCGAGGTGAACGGGATGGATGCCGCGCAGGCCTTCCAGCTCGTGCATGTGCGACCCGACGTCATCACCCATACCGTCGTCCCGGTCACGGAGGCTCCCACCGGCGACTACTTCAGCGAGGAGTGGGTCCGCCGGATGGCAGCGCTGTCGCCGGAGGGTCGACTCGAGGCCTTCTCGCGCAAGCCGCCTTCCGCCCCGGCATAGAATTGATGCATCCCCCGCATCCCATTCGCCACCACCCACAAGGAAGTGACATGGCTGCTGACGCGCCTGCCCTGACCCGTACTGAGACCGACTCGATCGGAAGCCTGGAGATCCCCGCCGACGCCTACTACGGCGTGCACACGCTGCGGGCCGAGCAGAACTTCCCGATCACCAAGCGCCCGATCTCGGTGTACCCCGATCTGATCCGCGGGCTGGCGATGGTCAAGCAGGCCTCGGCCCGTGCCAACAAGGAGATCGGCGTGCTCGACGCCGAGCGCGCCGACCTGATCGACGCGGCCTCGCAGCGCATCATCGACGGGGAGTTCCACGATCAGTTCGTCGTCGGAGTCATCCAGGGCGGTGCCGGCACCTCGACCAACATGAACGCGAACGAGGTCATCACCAACGTCGCGCTCGAGATGGCCGGTCATGAGAAGGGCGACTACGCCTACCTCTCGCCGATCGACCACACCAACCGCAGCCAGTCCACCAACGACGTCTACCCGACTGCCGTCAAGATCGGCCTGTCGCTGAACCTGCGCTCCCTGCTCGACGAGCTCGACCTGCTGCGTCAGTCGTTCCTGAGCAAGGCATCCGAGTTCCACGACGTGCTCAAGGTCGGCCGCACGCAGCTGCAGGATGCCGTGCCCATGACGCTCGGCCAGGAGTTCCACGGCTTCGCGACGACCCTCGGCGAGGACCACAGCCGCCTCACCGAGAACGCCTCGCTGATGTTCGAGATCAACATGGGCGCCACCGCGATCGGCACCGGCATCACCACGCACGCCGGCTACGCGCCCACCGTGCTCAAGCACCTGCGCGAGATCAGCGGCCTGGACCTGCAGACCGCCGGAGACCTCGTCGAGGCCACCAGCGACACGGGCTCGTTCATGTCGTTCTCCTCGTCGCTCAAGCGCAATGCGATCAAGCTCTCGAAGATCTGCAACGACCTGCGTCTGCTCTCCTCCGGCCCGCAGGCCGGCCTCGGTGAGATCAACCTGCCCGCCATGCAGGCCGGCTCCAGCATCATGCCCGGCAAGGTCAACCCGGTCATCCCGGAGGCCGTCAACCAGGTGGCGTTCGCCGTCGCCGGTGCCGACGTCACCGTGACCATGGCGGCCGAGGGCGGGCAGCTCCAGCTGAACGCCTTCGAGCCGGTGATCGCGCACTCGATCTTCCAGTCCATCACCTGGATGCGTCAGGCGATGTGGACGCTCCGCGTCAACTGCGTCGACGGCATCACCGCGAACCGCGAGCGCCTGGGCGCGATGGTGGGCGCATCCGTCGGCGTCGTCACCGCGCTGACCCCGTTCATCGGCTACGCAGCATCCGCCGCCCTCGCGAAGACCGCGCTGCTGACCAACCGCAACATCGCGGACCTCGTCGTCGAGGCCGGTCTGATGACGCGCGAAGAGGTCATGAAGCAGATCTCACCGGCCCGCCTGTCGGGTCTCGAGACGGTCACCTCGGCCATCCCGGTGATCGCTGCGGAGGACCTGCCGGAGAACTAAGCTCCGGAATGCAGAAGAGGCGGATGCTGACAGCATCCGCCTCTTCTTCGTCTGTGCCCGTGGCCGGTCAGTCCAGGATGCGGCAGTGCGTGGTGAGCTCGCCGATCCCCTCGATGCCGACCGTGACAGTGGAGCGGTCGCGCAGGAAGATCTGCGGGTCGCGGGAGTAGCCGGCGCCGCCCGGGCTGCCGGTGGAGATCAGCGTCCCGGGAAGCAGCGTGACCGATGAGGACAGGTGCGCGACCAGCGTCGCCACGGTGCGCACCATCTGCCCTGTGGACGCGTCCTGCACGGTGTGCCCGTCGACGACGGTCCAGATGTGCAGAGCCTGCGGATCGGGGATCTCGTCGGCGGTCACGACGACGGGGCCGGTGGGGGTGAAGCCGTCGAAGGACTTGCAGCGGCACCACTGGGCCTCGGCGAACTGGATGTCGCGCGCCGTGATGTCGTTGACCACCGTGTAGCCCCAGACCGTGCTCAGCGCGTCCTCCTCGGACACGTCCTTGGCGGGCTGCCCGATGATGACGCCGAGCTCGGCCTCGTAGTCGACCGATTCGCTGAGCGTGCGCGGCCACGAAGTCGTCTGGCCATGTCCCGCCAGCGAGTTCGGCCACAGGGTGAAGACGGTGGGGGCGGTATCGGTCTTGAGGCCCAGTTCGCTGGAGTGTGCGGAGTAGTTCAGACCGACCGCGAGGATCGCGGGCGGGTCGACGACCGCGGATCCGAAGGAGAACCCGTTCAGCGGATGCCGCGGAGCGGCGCCCGCCGCCACCGCGGTGCGCAGCGCCTCGAGCATCTCGTCACCGCCCACGATGAGTTCCTGCAGGGTCTTCGGGCCGGGGGAGAGGAGGTCGCTGACCAGGATCGCCTCGTCGCCGTCGATGACGGCGAGCTGGAGGGATTCCGAGTCGCGAGCGCTCAGATGGGCAAAACGCATGCCTCTACGCTACCGGCCAGGATGCCCCCGCCGGCTGAGGCTCCCTCTAGGCTTTGCTCATGAGCTTTGGAGGACAGCCCCCGGCCTACCAGCCGCCGCCCCCGTCGGAGCAGCCGGCGCCCGAAGGGCAGCAGCCCGCGTACGGTCAGCCGCCGACACCCGTATACGGCCAGCCGCCCGCACCCGTGTACGGTCAGGGGCAGCCCGCGTACGGTCAGCCTCCCGCTCCCGCTCAGTCCTACCCGTCTGCTCCCGCCTACGGTCAGCCGCCGGCCCCTGCGTATGGACAGCAGGCGCATCAGCTGGCGCCCCAGGCGCCGGTCGCG
>Ga0256786_1000440_pt1 | contig 21265 bp, 9 predicted proteins | sample MC6MC0937MT_FD_186053 | JGI IMG/M metagenome (GOLD analysis project Ga0256786, IMG submission 186053) | Metatranscriptome of enriched soil aggregate microbial communities from Iowa State University, Ames, United States - MC6-MC0937-MT... | ecosystem: Environmental > Terrestrial > Soil >...
AAACATTTATTTAATAATCATTACAAAAATAAAATGGATTTACAATTAAAAGGAAAACGTGCATTTATCAGCGGTTCCACACAGGGAATTGGTTTTGCCATTGCTCAACAACTTTTACAAGAAGGGACTTCGGTTATTATCAATGGCAGAAACAAAGAAAAAACACAAAAAGCAGTAGAAGTGCTGAAAAAGCAGTATCCGAACAGTGATGTCAAAGCTATTGTAGCAGATTTTTCTAAAATGGATGAAGTAGAAAAATTGCTTTCAGAACTAAATGATATTGATATTCTGATTAATAATGTAGGTATATTTGGTATTGATGACTTTTATGCGACAGCCGACGAAGACTGGTACAATTACTTTGAGATAAACGTAATGAGCGGCATGCGTCTTTCCAGAAAACTATTGCCAAAAATGATTGCAAACAATTTTGGGAGGATAATTTTTATAAGTAGCGAATCTGGCGTAAATGTTCCTGAGAACATGATTCACTATGGAATGACGAAAGCAGCAATGAGTGCTTTGAGTAATGGATTGTCCAAACTTACAAAAGGAACAGCAGTCACTGTAAATACCATTTTAGGGGGGCCAACTTATTCTGATGGTGTTTCAAATACGGTTGAATATATTGCATCATCTCAGCACCTAGAAGTTGAAACGATGAAAAATGTAATCATTCAGCAATCAAATCCACATATTTTACTCCAAAGATTCATCAACCCCAGTGAAATCGCACACTTGGCCATTTATCTTTCTAGTCCACTTTCTATAGCAACCAACGGCTCCAGTTTAAGAGCGGATAGTGGAGTGTTGAAAATTGTATAAAGATAAAATTGATCTCCGGCAATATTAAAATGATAGTTCGCGCCTATCTTATCAAACAAAACCCCATTAATATAGGGTTTTGTTTGTACGCGAAATAAAAAAGCAGTTTCCGATCTCAATATCCATGCTTTAAGTGATCTTCTATTTTTTACCGCTAGTTCTTTCATGATGCGGATTCTATTTCCTACTATGCTCAATAGTTTATTGAGCACTAAATAGATTCATGTTAGAATCAATATGACAAATGAATTGTTAAAAACAAATGCCCATTTCCAGCATTATTTTTAAAATATTTTGTAAGTTGACCGATATTTCATCAACTGTTCAACTGATGATAAACTGTTAAAAAATATCAAGAATTAAGACTACTTATGGAGCAACCCACACCGCAACGAGTAAAAGAAATATTTGACCCATTTTACAAAGCTGACCTGAAACTATGGACTGAATTTGCAAAATATCTTCAGGTACGCACCTTTAAAAGAAATGAGTTAATAAAAGATTATCATAGTAAAGAAAAATACATCAACATATTAATTAGCGGTTCTGTTGCACACTTTGTTTTGGCAGAGGAAAAAGATATCTGCATTAACCTATATTACGAGGAACAATTATTCAGTGATTACCTATCCTTTCTTACTCAATCATCAACGGTTATCATGACGCAGGCTTTAGAAGAATCGATCATATGGTCGATCAGCCATAGCGATCTGCATGCTTTATATTCCAGGTCTACTACAGGGCTAATCATTGGCAAGGCTATTTCCGATGCCATGTTCATCAGAAAACAATCCGAACAGATTAATTTACTGACGCTCAGCCCTAGCGAGAGATATTTAAAATTAATCAAAGAGCGTCCCGAGATTTTCCAGAGAACATCATTAAAAATCATCTGCTCTTATCTCGGTATAGCTGCTGAAAGTCTGAGCAGGATTAGAAAAAAAAACCTGTAGTATACATTTCTTAACTTTCGTCAATTTTTTAGCGAAATCATCTTGCTACTTTTGGACATTCAATAAAGCCATTGTATATGAAAAATAAAGTAAATTATCTCGCTGTCCTGACGTTTTTTATCATTGCCGTTCTTCTTCGCTATCTGACCAATAAAACTGATTTATTGAACGGTATATCAAGCGGATTTATTAAAATCATCCTACAGGGTATATCTCCCACCATTGCTGCATTAGCCGTCTTCGCTCTCTTTAAAATAAAACCCGTTCTAACATTAAAAGGGAACTACAGCAACATCATGATCCCTTTTCTCTTATACTGGGCATTACCCATTATCCTAATTTTAGGTACGGAGTATGCTATCAAAGGAACCCTATCTTTTGAAGCTATTACCGCAATCTTAATTTATGGTCTTTTGGAAGAAATCGGGTGGCGCGGATTTTTACAGCAACAGCTTAAGCCATTACCGGAATTTTTAAATGTTCTGATCGTGGCTGTACTCTGGTTTATCTGGCACCTGAACTTTGATTTTACAAGTTCAAACCTCTTGTTTTTAGGGATTTTAATCCTTGGCAGCTGGGGAATCGGAAAAGTTGCCAATAATACCAATTCATTAGTAGCGGTAGCTGCATTTCACTCGCTCAATAATTTTTTCTCGGAGATGAATACCATAAAAATCATCCTACTCATTTCATTATTGTCCATCTGGGTCATTGCACTGATCATTAGAAAAAAACAACAAAATGGACAAAAAATTATACTAAGCTAGAATATAAATACGCAAAAGTCATTCAGTAATATCATTTTGTCTTCAATAGTCGGTATTAATAACCATTAATCCACTGGATTTACCTTATTGCTGATTTTCAAGATTAACCATCTTATAAATACAAAGAAAAGAAGAATTAGAAATGCCATGAGCACATAACCGAGCTTCCCCATTGACCAACCAAAAACAAATAACCAGGTATTTATCTGTTCACCCGGATTAAAGGCCTTATTGGCACCATAATCCGACAACAGTAAGAAACCAGTACCGATATATAAAATAAGCAAGGTAACAGCAGTACTAATTAATGTATATTTCATGTTATTAAATTATATTGTTTTTCAATAGTTCAATAAACATGCCACTGAAAATATTGATAATACAGCGTGAGAAGGCCGGTAGAATTACCCCCCGCCTTCTTCTTATATTAAGCCTATTCCACCACGATCTCATCTATCTTTTCATTACCATAAAAAACAGGAAAATACATCAACTCCGCCTTTGCCGGATTTACCGTATAGACCCCCGTGTATCGTGGCAATAGCTCGATTTCAAAAATATGCGACCCCTTATTCAATTTTGGACAAAAGATAACTACCCGATCCTTGAAATGTTCCCGATGGGCTTCATTTCGGTAATATCCAGGCGATTTACTTTCATAAGTACAACCCGCAGGAATCGGAACTTCAAGCTGGACGTACTCGGCCTCTCCCGTCAGCGATACAGTAACTTCTATTTTGATCGGTTTACCTTCTTTTAACGTAGTTACAGTTCCTTTTTCGTTCTTGAATCGAGTAGAAACAGTCAAACCTTTATCTTTTTCAAGAGTAGGGTTGGCATTCCAAAAATTCTGATATGCCGTCAGAAACAGCGGTCCTGTCCCCTCTTTACGTACTCGAATCTGTTCAGTCGGCGCAAATGTCTGCGTATAAGGAAATGCAGTAATACGCTTATCGTTCACAATTGCTACAGGTGACTGAAAAGTTTCGCCTTCTTTCAATAAGTCTGGAAGAATACTTCGAATAATCCGTGAAGACTCATAGATATTGCTCCAGTTGCCCCGTTGCTTCTGTGCAAAGAAATAATTTCGAATAAGCTCGAGATCCGATTCATGACCCCCGATTGTTCTCAATACTGCATACGCCAATAACGTATTTTCCGTATACGTTTCGGTTGGATTCAAAAATATCCTTTCGTTCTTATCAGAAACACCTCCCGAAGTCCAATACATACCACCTAAAATTGTTTTTGAAGCATATTTCAGCACAGTATCTGCGGCATGAGCATCTGCGATCCCCAATTTAGCCATCAACAGATATTTAAGCAATATATCCTTCGTTGATTTACTTTTCAACTTTCCATCAATAGCAAGAAAATAGTGTTTATAATCCGTTTTGGGATCCAGCCGGTTTAAAAACACCAATGCATTAAACAATCCTTCCTTGGCCATATTAAGTTTATCTTTGTTCCAAAGAACATCCAAAGAAGCTAAACTTCTTTTCAAGCTTTCCTCCTCCCGTTCGATATACAATCTTCTCGTCAACCCCGTCCTGTAACCCGCATCTTCAGCATCCAATAGCACAGAAACGACATAATTACTGATCCATGATACCGTTTCACTTTTATTCCACCAGCCCCAACCTCCAACTGTATTCTTGTTTTTCTGCAATTCTTTCAAAAGGTCAAGGATTTTTTTCTCTTCTTCAAACGGTTTCCCTAAAAGTTTTGTTAACGCTTTCTTAGAAAGTAGCGCACTTAATTTAGATGCCAGCTGTTCGTTGCACAAAAACTTATAAGCATCAATATGTGCTATTTCGCGCTGGATAAATTCCCATGAATTGGCCTCAGCATGCACGGTGATTTCTCCCAGCTCAGGTGATGTTTTTAACTGATATTCTTCCGTTCCGTTCAACACCTTAAAATCACCCTGATGCTGCTCCAGTCCTTTTTCAAAAATCGGAACACTTCGCTTCTCGCCATCAAAATAGCCATTAGAAAGTCCGATTGCATACGAAAGCTGCAAGCTATCGCCTTTTCCTGCCCGAACAGCAATTGGATCGCGGTATGACTTCGCTATTTTCAAATTCGTTTTTACAGAATCAACCCCATTGTAGATCGTCCGTAGCACTTCCAGACTATCGCCAAGATAGTTAACCACTCGACCTATTGCGGTAAACTGATCGCCACGAATAGCAAATCTTGGAGCTGCCAAATGTGCGGAAACAGCTTTAAAGGCTTTAATATTCAGCTCTTTGGTATCTGCAAAATCTTTTATCCCCTTGGCAATAAAGATTGTTCTCCAATTGGTAATATCATCTGGATAAGTGGTCTCAAAACTCGCTTTCCCTGCCGCATCTGTTTTGAGCTTCGGTTGCCAGAAAGCATCATCATGAAAGTTGACCCGCATCGTATTACCCGATTCGAGGTAAGGCATGGAAACATTCGGCTGTACTGCAGCCACAGTTCCGGTTCTGGTCTGTACCATAATGACTCCATTGGCAGCCCTTGCGCCGTACAAGGCAATCATGGACTGATCCTTTACCGTATTCACGGAAGCAATTGCAGCCGGATCAAAAGAAGCAAGATCACCTTCGAACACCACACCATCCACCAAGATCAGCGGTTTTGTACCAGCATCCATACTGTTATTACCTCGAATCAAGACACCGCTCACCTTTCCTTGCAACAAATTTGGCATATTATTGACCGTGATACTTGTAACTGAACCTGTCATACTTACCCTCTTTTGGCTAGCCAGGCCCATCACAACGACCTCATCCAATTGATTGTCCTGCGCCTTCAACTCAACAAAATAATCCTGCCCCATAGATACCTTGATATCCGAAGGATTATAGCCTATTGCAATAATCTGCAACTGTACTGCTTTTTCATCCGAAAGATCCAATTCGATGCTACCGTCAAAATTGGAAAAATACTGCTGTTTCGTACCCATTTTTTTGACAGCGGCCCCGATCACCGGTGCATCACCATCATAAACCAAAATTCTGACAGCGGAGCTGTTATTACGCTTTGCAATAAATTCAGCCTTGTTTATTTTTAGAACTTGACCATGCCCCTGCTGTTCATAAAGAATAGAATCACGAAGCGGATTCAACACCCTGTTTGCAACGGTTTCATCACGGACCATCTTATAAGCCACTGCGGCATGAGGTGATCGCTGGTTCCATTGAATACCATCTAGTTTCAGGTAATTTAGGCCATTCGACTTTAATGTTACAGCCAAACTATAGGCTGTCGAATCATCTTTCACCACATGCAAAATAATATCTCCGACAGGTAAATTACGCAAGCTATTTTCAGCTCCATAATACAGTCTATAATACCTACGGTCTTCCGCTTTTGCAGGTTCTACGAAAATAAGAGCAGGATTGACAAGCTTTTGTTCAGCATCCAGACCATAACTTAAATTGAGGTTAAAGGTTGGTTCTTTGGAATCTTTTTTCGCCAAAACAAATTGCGCAACTCCACTATTATTTTGCATGACCTCCTTAAATTTACTCGCCACATTTTTCTGAATATCACTACGCATCCATAATTTCTTCGTGAAATCCAATTGCGGTTTAAAGTAAGGTGCATCTTTTCGTATATAGTCCGCATCAAAACTTTTCAACTTTTGGTACTGCTGATAAAGTGTATATTGATATCCGCCTTCTATTTCAAAACGTCCAATTGATGTCGTATCTACAATTAATGTTGCTATTTTAGGCACGCCATTATACATTTCGGTACGCGGAAACGGACCTACCAAAACAGGTGCTGACACTTGGGCCCGAAGCCTACTGTTATAGGTCCTGTTCGGAAATGGATTCAGATAAAAAAGATCGCCTGAAGTCTGGATATAAGCCGGCATTTCGATAGGCACATTTAGATTTGGTAACTGCCAAGCTCCGAAATTATTGGTTACGGAAATCAACTGCTTTTTGAGTTCCGTGACTTCGGTATCTTTAAGCTTTCCAACATCGTCCTTGGGCAGCATTTTGACCAAGATCTGTCCTTTACCCAGCGTTTCATCAGGGTAGTTGAATCCAATTGTATCCTGCCCTATATTAAAGGATACGATCATTCTCCGGCCTTTTTCAACGCGGAACCCTTTCACCAATACCTCCCTGTCATGTGTTCTGAATTTAAATTCATGCTGTCCCGGATAGATCTCAAAAATATAATCATCATGGTGTTGACTCTGTTTCGCATAAGTCAAAACACCATCTATCCACATCATATGAACCCCTTGTACCAAGCCATTTACCACCAGATATGGAGAAATTTGGCTTTTAATTTCCGCGACCGGCTGCGACGCCTGATAATAAACTTTAGGAAATAAAAATTGGTAAAAAGCAATCGTATCAAGCTGCATTTCTTTAGACCATCTCGCCCAGTCCTTTAATGCCTCCTGGTGTCTTACCTGGGCTTCATCCAGATCAAAATTAAAATTCTGGAAAGGTTGGGCATACCGCATGAGCCCGCCAATCTTGACATTTGGAGCACTTGTATTTTTAAATTTTGATGTAAATCCATAAGCCGTAATATCCACATCCGGCACAGGTTTGCCCACTTTATCGGTCACGGACAATTGCACCTCAGCCTTTTGACCAGGATACACAGTTGTCGCTGTATTGACCTCTAAATTCAGATTTTTCTGCATAAAAGGAAGATCTTCCTTTATCATTTTGGCACGGCCTGCAAAAAGATAAGTAATCTGCAGGCTATACCCATCTTTTCCCCGTTCTGAAAATGCTTCGTTTAATTGGGTCGCGTAACCCGACGAAACCATTTTCTTACCTTTCCTAACCCGATACCAAAAAGGAATAGCGGCCGGATTACTCACTGTCAATAAAACCGAATCGGTCGTGCGGTAAAAACGATAACGCAGTTGCTCCTTTTGTTCCTGTTCCAAATCCAAGATTTCAGAAATTCCATTCGCCTCAACTCCTATTTCCGTTGCCTGCCATGCGACCGGTATGATATACGGTAAACGAACTTGCTCTACGCGCAACATTTCATTGTTTTCACCTAATAGTTCGATCTTAGCATCGCTTGATTTTTCAATACCTTTCTCAAAATACTTAATCTCCGCCTGCCCGTCTTTAACGGCGATACGAATTTCTTTTTCCGTTTCAAGCAAATTCAGCTGCAGTATTTTTTCATGACGCTCATTGTCCGAACTGAGGTAGGTACCTATAACTTGAAAAGGTAGACCCATGTCTGACGGGAAAATCGAATCTGGCAAAACGATTTCCTTTTCCGCGACTTCAGTAAGAGACACCGTTGTCTGCCACAACGTATCTGGAACAAAATTCACCTGATTCGCCTTCATCTTTCCTGTACGGTAGGAGTTTGGTACAACTTTCAATTCTACTCGACCATCATAAACAGGCATATCATTCTCATTGACAACCTTTAACTTCAGGCGGATACTATCCCCTTTTGCAAAATCCGTGCGATCGGATTTCATGCTAAACGTGAGACTTTTCAATTCATATTCTTCATATCGAAACGACTCTTCAAGCAGCACTTGCTTAGATTTGCTAGACTTCAATAAAACACGGTAATATTTATCAAGAGTAAGTCCCAGTCCTGCATTTAAGTCAAAAGAAAAAGCATACATGCCAGGGCGATAGGGAGCAAGTTTTGTTATGACCGTATCTTTCGCATTGCCCACCACATGAACATCCACCGAATCTAAATTTGGTTTCCATTTACCCTCTTCGAGATAAGCCTTGAATTTCACCTGATCATTGGGCTTATACATCGGCTTATTGAATACCATAAAGCTTTGGTTATCAAAACTTTTTTTCTTACGAAAAATCCTTTTAAATTTATATTTTGTCCGTTGCCAGTTTGTTTTCACACCTTGCCAAAAGGATACTTTTTCTTCATAAGGCCAGTTCTTTTCTACACGTAGATAATGATACACCCCTTTATGCAAGATGCTGACGATATCACCTGTTTTCGCATTTGCAGCATGATAATAGCCCAATTTCCGATCATAAGAGACCCTATTCTTGCCCAAAGAAAGGTGTGCATCGGTTATCATATTACCCAATGAATCGTACAAGCAAACCGCAAATGCTTCGGTCGGAATGACCTTAGCATACAGATCATCAATGATAAATTCATCATATACCAGGTTATTTTCATCAGCACGGACTTCCACATAATTGCCACGTGGCAAATTAAGTTTTTGATTACGATACTTTCCTTTTTGAACAAAATCGGTCAGCATATCTTCGTTAAATTTCACTTCTCCGATATGGATCTTTTTTAAAATCTCGGGGTTTAATTTATAGATATAATAATCCGAAGATTGACGTTGACTGTTGAACAGTGCAGACTGCCCAAATAAGGCGATCGAATACAAAAAGGTTAAAACACTAACGATAATTGACTTCCAACTCATAAAAGGTATTGACTAAATTCCCTTAAAAATAGATAAATTTTCCAAACACACACATTATACTTCATTATACGCACAAATTTTCGTGTAGAGATATCAGAATTTCCCAATAAAACCTGCATCAGAAGCTATAATCTCGGTGAAAAATTCCTCATTGGGAGGAATATGTTGTACAGCACAAATTCATGTTAGGAATTAATCGCCATCCAAATATTAAAATCAGTGAAATTTAATTTTATTTAGAACAATTCCAGATTAAAACCTATATTTGAACCTATCTATCTAAAACGACTTGCTTAGTGAGCCTTAAACTATTTTTTACAAAAAAAAACAAGCAGAAAAAACCACCTGAACAAATATTTCAGGAGTGGTTCGATGCCTATTGGAATCGACTTGTTGATTTTTGTGAACACCATTGTAATGATGAGCAAATCGCTATTCATTCTCTTAATGCTAAAAAGGCTTATCCCATTACAGATAAGCCTTTTTAGCAATCGTTACCTTTTATCTGCAGCTCCTTATTTAATACTATTTCTGACCTTTCTCTCCTATATAATTCGCGCCAATAACATTATTTAACCAGATTCTTTTGTGCCTGTATATACTCCGACGGTGTCATTTTATATTTTGCCTTAAATACTTTCGTAAAATAATTCGGATTTGAAAATCCAGTCTCATAAGCAATTTCCGATATCGAATTACTATTTTTTTCCAATAAATTTGCCGCACGTTCTAATCTTACCGAACGGATAAAATCTACAGGACTCATTCCAGAAAATTCAAGCAATCTATTATACAAAGATGTTCTACTAATGGACAAATGACTACTCAACAACTCAACGGAAAGTTGTGGATTATCTAAATTTTCATAAACATATTCAAATACGCTCTGTAAAAATTTCTCCTTTTCAGACATCACCTCAACTTCTGGTGACACAAAAGACAGCTGTTTACTATAAGTATCTTTAAAAGCTTGATTAAGCAGCAGTAAACTATTAACTTTCGCTAATAGTGCGACCATATCAAATGGTTTGGAAATATAATCCACTGCTCCTGATTCTAAACCGCACACAAGACCATTTTCCACTCTTGAAGCTGTCAATAAGATAATAGGAATATGTTTTGTCCGTTTATCCCGCACCAGCTTTTGAGTCAATTCCATACCGTTCATGATTGGCATCTGAACATCAGAAATAATCATGTCGGGGTGATGAAATAGTGCTTTTTGCCAACCTTCTTGTCCGTTCGATGCTTCGAAAGTTTGATATAAAGGCTCAAGCCTTCCTCTTAAAAAATCTCGAAAATCATCATCATCCTCGACAATCAATACAACAGGTCGTAACCGAATATGAGGATCAGCATGACGCTCCTCTTCAACATATGCGGTAGATTCTACAACTTCACCTTTTGTTGTCTCCATTTTTTCCAAAAGTAAATCGAAAGAAAATGAGCTTCCAAACCCTGGTTCACTCTCCACGCGTAACTGGCCTCCATACATTTTAACAAATGAATCTGCAATTGATAAACCGATGCCAGAACCTTGATTTAAGATACTCGCCTCTGTATCGTGCTGATAAAAACTTTCAAATATAGCTTGGTGAGATTCTTTTGGAATACCGATTCCATCATCTTTGATAACAATTTTCACTTTTATCTTATCGTCCCCCTCCTGCACTTCCACCGATTGAATATGAACAGAAATATTGCCCCCCTTCTCCGTAAACTTAAATGCATTAGATAACAAATTAAAAAGAATGCGCTCTATTTTATTATGGTCAAAAGTTGTCAATACGTAATCTTCAGCTGTAATAAAACGATAGTTGATCTCCTTTTGGATAGCCATATCGCTAAAGGACTCGTACATATCTTTTACAAAGGACACCAGGTCCCCTTTGGTATTATGCAACCTAAGCTCATTTTCTTCCATTTTTCTAAAGTCGAGCAATTGATTAACAAGATTAAGCAACCGGTGGGCATTACGCTTGATAAGTGCAATCTGTTGCGAAGTTTCCTTATCCTTTTCCTTAAGTAGTAGAATATCAATTGGACCCGTAATTAACGAAATAGGCGTTCGAAATTCATGGCTTAAATTTGTCAAAAATTTAATTTTCATTTGATCCAGCTGATGAAGATTCTCTGCTTCACGGCGCTCCTGTTCTAAAACAAATTTTTGCTTTAGCTTACGTAAACCTCGGTTTCGTAACCAATATAAGCCAATCAAAATTAAAAGCGCATAGCAAACAAATGCATACCCTCTTAACCATATTGGAGGTGCAACATGAACAATAATAGATTTAATTTCCTCGTCCCATATCCCATCATTATTACTGGCCCTCACTTCAAATGTATACGCTCCGGGATCCAGATTGGTATAATACGCGACATGTTCCTTACCCGCTTTAATCCAGTTTTTATCAAATCCTAACAATCGGTATTCATATTGATTGTCTTCAGATACAGTCAAATTTAATGCGACAAATCCGATAGAAAAATTCTGTTTATACTTTAAATTGATATTTTGTGCAGTTAATAGCGATTCAGATAAAACACCTCCTTTAGAAGGACTGATCACCTTATTATCAATCTTCAATTCGGTTAATACAGGTTTCGAGGGATTGGTATTAACTTTCAAATTCTTGGGATAAAAATGATTAAATCCCTCTTGACCACCAAAATATACTTCTCCATCAGGTAATAGGATACCAGCACCAATTGTAAAAGCACCTTCCTGCAATCCAACAGAATAAGCATAATTCTTAAACGTTTTTTGTAAAGGATCGTAACAACTCAGCCCCTTATTCGTACTAAACCATACTTTTCCAGCATTATCCTCTACGATACTTTGTACCACATCATTGATCAAGCCTTCCCGTTCAGACAATGTTTTAAATTGCTTTTGACCTTTTTGCAGCAACCCTACTCCATTACCATTGGTTCCAGCATAAACGTTTCCTGCTCGATCTGTATAAATGGACAGGACATAATTGTTTGGTAAAGCATTATTGTTTTTATTATAGTACACGGTTTTACGTGTATAAGGATTATATACCGAAATACCGGCCCCATATGTTCCGATCCACATATTTCCTTCCTGATCTTTTCTCAAAGCACGAATAAAATCTGCCGACGGAGAAATCTCATCTTCTTTGGGATTGTCAGAACGACGGTACTTTTTAACCATACCATCTTTAACCTGTATCACATTGATCCCACCACCATTCGTACCTACCCATAAATCGCCATAAATATCTTTTTCTATACTGAAAACTTCGTTATTATTAAGTTGATTGTTAGCAGTACCTGTTTGATACTGGATACTGGATTTTGTTTCTAAATCAAACTTGATCACTCCTTTTCCAAAAGTCCCTAACCAGATATCACTTGAACGCTCTCCGCTTTTCAATGCTAAAACAGCTAAATCCGAATATCCCGTTGATATAGCTGTTAACTTACTCCATGTACGATCATACAGATACAGACCACCACCATCAGTTCCTACAATTACGTTATTTTTATGTGGTAAAAATGAAGTAATCATATTAATCTCCTTATTCCCATAACGATCAATCGTTTTAAGATTAAATTGATTCAGATTAGAATCAAATTTATTTAAACCTCCCTGTGTAGTCCCTACCCAATAAATTCCATATTTATCGCGATAGATCGAACGGATCGATTTATGGTTTAGACTTCTAACATTTCGCGCATCCCTATTGAAAACTTTTAATACGAAAGTTTCGGTATTCAATACCCCTAATCCATTGTCAGTACCAATCCATAATCCACCCTTCATATCTTTAGTTACACTATAGATACGCAAACTGCCTAATTTAGCTCCTCCGCTTTCTTTATACAAAGAAAAATCTCCATCATTATTACCCTTATAAATAAGCCCCTCAAGAGAAGAAACCCAAATACGTTTTTGATCATCTTCCTCTATACATGTCATTTCCAGTAACTGTTTATCCGATGTTAAAAGATGTTGCACTGGGAAACTTTTACTTGCTTTCAAATTCGATGAAAACTGATATATTTTATTTTCGGCAGCAATCCACATCCGTGCCTCACTGTCCCTAAAAATATATCTTGAGGTCATTTTGACAAACTTCTTTTCGATGTCGGTATAGCGTACATCAAGAGGTTTGTGAATATCTTTAACATTAATGATAAAGAGCCCTCCATAAGAACCGACCCATATATTACCGGCAATATCTGTATTAATTGAGGTTATAGCCGTACTCAACCAATTACCGTTGGCATTCTTATCATAACTGACAATTTTATCCAATTTGCGGTCATAATAACTCAAGCTACCGCCGTTTGTGCCGATCCAAACACGTCCTGTGGCATCCTCACATAAAGCTGTGATATGATTGGATTTTAATCCCGCCTCAGTATCAGCATTATAACGATACACCTTAAAAGTATAGCCATCAAATCGGTTTAAACCATCTTCAGTTCCAATCCATAAAAATCCATAACTATCCCTATAAGTACTAAAAACAGTATTTGATGATAAGCCATTTTTTATCGTATAGTGTTCAAATGAATACGGTAATTCCTGCGCATTAGAAATGGAGCAAGAAATAAGTATAATTACTACAATAATTTTGCGCTTCAATAAATTCAACATATATGGGTTTGATAAGTTAATTGGTTACAGGCTGACAACCATACTTATTATAATTATCACTGTTATCCTAAACTATCAAAAAAAATACATTATTTGATGATTTAAATCCAATTTTAACATACTTACTCATCATTTGAACATTCTTACCTCAACGAGAATGTTACATCAGCTAGTTTTGAATTAGTAATTATAAACCAACCGTCAGAATAAACTTCACTACTTGTTATTAGACCTAACCTACCTAATAGCAACTGGAAACTTTATGCATGGCATTTACACAAACCACTTAGATTAAAATAAAATTATGAGCACACAAAACAGTCCCTAAAACCTACTATGATAGATCTCTATCACCGCTAATCAATGCTCTGTAATGGAGCAAACCGATTTATGATTTCAAACCAATACTAAACAATAAAACAATATTATGATGATTAAATATACCATCACACTCATTTGGTATGAGAAAAAACTATGGGGTATTTTCCTCCTCCATATCTCGGCACTTCTTCTCTTATTGCTTGGAACAGCTCCGTTATATGCACAAGATTTTAGAGAGATCCGAGGTACAGTTGTTGACCAAAACCAACAGACAGTAGAAAATGCTTCTGTAAAAGTCAAAGACGGAACAACAGGAATTTCAACAGATATCAATGGTTCTTTTACTATTCAGGTACCAAAAAACAGAAATACACTTGTCATTACCAAGGTTGGTTACCTAAAAACAGAAGTAGATGTAAGTCATAAAAATCAATTACAGATCGTACTCACCAGTACCAATATCGATATTGATGAGATTGTTGTCGTCGGGTACGGCACGCAGAAAAAGGAAACCGTTGTTGGGGCGGTTACCCAAACCACAGGAAAAGTATTAGAAAGAGCGGGCGGTGTAGCAAGTGTTGGGGCGGCTTTGACTGGCAATGTCCCTGGAGTAGTCACTACGGCGAGTACCGGGATGCCTGGAGAAGAAGACCCGCGTATTGTGATTCGTGGACGTAGTACTTGGAACAATACCGATCCATTAACAATGGTAGATGGCGTAGAACGTCCTTTGAGCAGTGTCGATATCAGTTCGATCGAAACCGTATCCGTATTAAAAGATGCAACTGCTACTGCCGTATATGGTGTACGTGGAGCCAACGGGGTCATTCTCATCACCACAAAAAGAGGTAGAGAAGGCAGAGCTTCCGTAAGAGGTACAGTCAATAATATTATAAAAACAGTATCCCAATTGCCTGGAAAAATGGATTCCTATGATGCCATGATGCTGCGCAACCGGGTCATTGAAAACGAATTGGCACTTTCTCCCAATAGTTGGGTTTCATACCAGCCTCAAGCACTCATAGACAAATACCGCTTCCCGGCCAATCTAGAAGAAAAAGAGCGGTATGTCAACACCAATTGGGCTGAGGAGCTATTCAAGAAACATGCATTCTCGCAAAATAGCAATCTCAATATTGCAGGAGGTACTAATTTTGTAAAATACTTTGCGAGTGCCGATTATTTATACGAGGGTGATATGTTTCGGGAAAATGATAACAATCGCGGTTACAAACCCGGTTATGGTTTTAACCGCTTAAACATGCGGTCTAACTTAGATTTTCAGCTCACACCAACCACAAAATTTTCAGCAAATCTGGCAGGATCACATGGAAGAAGAAAAAGTCCTTGGGGTGGCGGAAATGATTACAGTTACTGGATCGCTGCCTATACAGTACCGCCTGATGTGATATATCCAAGATACGCAGACGGCACATGGGGGTTTTACAAACCTGATTCACAAGTAGGTATCAACTCAGCACAAGCACTCGCAACATCCGGAGTAGAACTGACAACTACGAGTAAAATAACGTCAGATTTTATATTAGAACAAGATCTCAAAATGTTTGTCGATGGTTTGAAAGTTAGAGGGAGCATATCGCTCGATAATACATTTGTCGAGGCAGGAAGAGGAGTTAACGATCTCTATAATAATGTACAAAGTAAATGGATTGATCCAGAAACAGGACTAGCCGTTTACGGACAAAATATAGATGGTAGCCGTTTTGACTTTGTAGAAGGAATCAACTGGGCTCAACAATCAGGAGCAGTAAATAACGGAATGACATATAGGCGCTTGTTCTACCAGTTGCAATTGGATTATGCCACTCGAATAGCAAACGACCATAACATCACAGCTATGGGTCTATTTAATAGAAATCAATATGCTACTGGAAGTATGCAGCCATTTTATCGTGAAGACTGGGTATTCCGTACCACCTACAATTATAAAGGAAAGTATATGCTTGATTACAGTGGAGCTTATACCGGATCTGAAAAATTTGCCCGCGGTTACCGATTTGGATTTTTTAATTCTGGCGGTATAGGTTGGTTACTCTCCGAAGAAAATTTCATGAAAAATATTGCCTTTATAGATATGTTAAAACTTCGTGCTTCTTATGGAGATATTGGAGATGACAATGTCAATGGACGGTACCTATACTTGACACAATGGTCTTATGGCGGTCAGTCCCATATGGGAACTGTTGGAGAAGCTCCAGAGCGGAGTACTTATATCTGGTACAGAGAAAATGAGCTGGGGAACCCGAATGTACGTTGGGAAAAAGTAAGAAAATTCAATTTCGGGACCGATTTCTCCTTTTTTAAAGGAATCATTTCAGGCCAAGTGAATGTATTCAGCGACAAGAGAACCGATGTGTTGATCACTGGAAATAATCGTGCAATACCCGATTATTTTGGCGTGGCAGCGCCTGCAGCCAACTTGGGGATCGTGACAAATAAAGGATATGAAGTAGAGTTAAAGTTTAACAAATCAATCAATCAACACTGGCGATTATGGGGAGATATGAACTTTACCCACGCCAAAGATAAAGTGATAGAAGGAGACAGTCCCGAATTATTACCAGATTATCAAAAGCTTAATGACAAGCAGATCAGTCAAACCTATACACATGTCGGTGGCGGATATTACAATACCTGGGATGAATTATATGCCAGTACCATACATGATAATAACGATGGTAATAAACTACCTGGTAACTATCATATACTGGATTACAATGGCGATGGATTGATCGATTCAAAAGATAATATCCCTTATGCCTACCCTTCTACTCCACAAAATACGTACAACTTAACGGTCGGATTTGACTGGAAAAACTTCAGCATCATGACACAATGGTACGGTGTCAACAATGTTACCCGTCAGGTCGTATTGAACAGTTTTGAAAGACAGCGTAACCTAGCTTATCACGAAGGCTCCTATTGGTCTAAAGACCAAACCGATGCAGATGTGCCTTTACCCCGTTGGCTTGCCACACCCAGTAACTACACCCCCGGGAGCCGTTTTATGTACGATGGATCCTATATCAGACTAAAAACTGCAGAAATTGCCTATAACCTTAACTCGGAAAACAATTTTATCCGCCGTATGGGATTTCAACATATTCGCATCTTTCTCAACGGTCATAATCTTTTATTCTGGTCGAAAATGCCCGATGATCGTGAATCCAACTATGCAGGAACTGGCTGGGCTTCACAAGGCGCCTACCCTACCGTCAAACGCTTTAACCTAGGTGCAAACATTACTTTTTAATCGACATGATGATGAAAAAATATTTAAAAATTATAGTTTCTTTTGGTGTCATAGTTTCCTCTTCATACATGAGTTCTTGTAAAAAGTACCTCGATAAAGAAGAACAATCTATTATTTCAGAAAAAGAAGCTTTTAAAAACTTTAATAATTTCCAAGGGTATACCGAAGAGCTGTACCACTGTATCGTTAATTTCAGCAATCTCTACTGGACCAATTCCTGGAACTGGGGAGAAGATGAGATTACCTCCACCGCTGGAGATTACCATTTCATTCACAAAATCGATAATGGCAATTTTTGGGGCTGGCAGGCACAGCACGATGGTTGGGGTGCAGGATGGATGGAACAAAATGATTTTACAACGGAATTTCTACCAAACGATCGTAACATCAATAAAGACCTTTGGAATGCAGCTTGGTTCGGTCTTCGAAAAATTAGCATTGGTCTTGAAAATATGGATAAAATGACCGAAGCTACTCAGGAGGAACGGGATCTAATCAAAGGACAGTTACTTTTCTTTAGAGGCTGGTTTCACCATCGCTTGATGGAATACTTTGGCGGTATGCCCTATATCAATAAAGTATTACCGAGCGATGAGAAGCTAACCCTTCCCCGTCTCAATTACCATGAGTGTGCCGATTTGGCGGCAGCAGATTTTCGTGAAGCAGCCAATCTTTTACCCATCAATTGGGATGATACCAATCCAGGGAAGCGGACACTGGGGAAAAATGCGTTGCGCATCAATAAAATAATGGCTTTGGGTTATCTGGGTAAAAATTACCTGTGGGCGGGTAGTCCATTGATGAATTTTACGGTGACCGGTAACCGTGCCTATCAAACCGATTACTGCAAAAAAGCAGCAGAAGCTTTTGGAGAATTGTTATCACTGACCGAAAGTGGTCAGGCACCCTATAAATTGGTGGATTTTGAAAACTATCATCTCAATTTCTATACCATCAGTGAAAATTGGGCACTCCCAGGAAGTACTGAAGCCATCTTTAGAGGGCCTTATAATGCGGGCAACAACACCCATTATGGAACCAGTAAGCAGTATATGCCGAGCTTAATCACCGAAGGCGATGCTCTCAAATTTGTCCCTACAGCCAATTATGTCAATTACTATGGAATGGCAAACGGTCTACCGATTAAAGATTTCACACAAGCAGACGCAGAGTCCGGTTATGATCCAGCATTCCCTTGGAAAGGACGTGACCCAAGATTTTACAATGATATCGTCTTTGATGGCGTTAAGGTCATTAAAGGTACTATACCGCCCAAGGATAGACCAGAAAATGAATATCGATATGCACAACTCTATACCAATGGATCTTATCGAAATATTCAGAATGGTAGCCGTACGGGTTATACACTGCGCAAATTTATTCCTTTAACAACAAACGATTATGACAGAGCTTTTGACTACGGATCGAATATGCACATCTATGTTCCCTACATGCGTCTGGCAGATGTCTACCTCATGTATGCCGAAGCGGCAGCAATGGGAAATAATTCTGCTAATGGAAAATCAGCAAATTATAATAAAACTGCGGTAGAAGCAGTCAATATCATTCGTAAACGTGCTGGAGTCGATGCTGTGAACACAAAATTCTTAGCTTCTCCCGATGCCTTTATGAGTGAATTACGCCGCGAAAGAGCAGTTGAACTTGCCTATGAAGGACATCGTTTCAATGATTTGAGAAGATGGTTATTACTTACGGAAAGCCCATACACCCTAAAAACTGCACTTGAATTTGATAGAACGGGGACTTTTAATACAACTGACCCTACTCAAAACCGTGTGGTTAATATGAAAGAAAAAGTATTAGTAGAACGAAAATTCACCAGCAAGCATTACTGGCTTCCCTTAAAAGTATCTGATGTCAGTATGTACCCTGAATTTTCACAAAATCCCGGATGGTAACTCGAATGAGCGATCAATTCATAAAATTATGAGACAATGAAATATAAAAAATTAAAAATAGCATTGTGCCTGAGTATGGTCGGTTTGGGTACGCTTGACGCATCGGCATCTCGCTTATTTCAATATAAAAACAATGCCCCAATATCACCTGCAAGATTCGGATTAATAGACACCCTGCAAACGGATAGTACAGCGCTCATACAGGTGGCTTTTCGTAAGGTTAAAAAGCAAAATCTAATGGGCGAAGTCCAAGCGATCAATCTAGCTCAGTTAATGGAAAAAAACTATACAACATATAGTCTCGAAAACCTAGATGCACTTGTTACAGGTTATAATGGAAACATATGGGGATCTTCAGGTTACCTACTTTTAGTAGATGGATTTCCCCGTGATGCCGACAATGTCATGCCCACTGAAATTGAACAGATTTCCGTATTAAAAGATGCAAACGCAATTGCTCTTTATGGTAGCCGTGCGGCAAAGGGTGTTATCTATGTGACCACCAAACGAGGAAAAGCAGGTAATCAAAAAATAAACATTCGTACCAATGCAGGTATCAATACTCCCATCAGTTATCCCAAATATCTCGGTTCTGCTGAATATATGACCCTCTATAATGAGGCTAGACGCAACGACGGACTTCCTAATCTATACACACAGGAGAATATTTATAAGCATAGCACGGGAGAGAATCCTTATCGCTACCCGAATGTAGATTATTATTCTTCAGACTACATTAAAAAGAGTTACAATAGATACGATGCCACCGCAGAAGTTTCTGGTGGTAACGAACGGACGCAATATTATACCAATTTTGGATTTTGGTCTGCGGGATCATTATTAAACTTTGGTGAGGCAGTAGACAACAACAGCTCCAATCGCTTTAATATGCGCGGCAATATTGATGTAAAGTTAAACAAAGTCATCTCATTAAATGTAGACGCAGCAGCAAGCTTCTATACTTCCAAGGGTGTCAATGCAGATTATTGGGCTGCCGCTGCAACAGGTAGACCACACCGCTTCTCTCCGCTTGTACCGATCAGCATGATTGAAGACAGCGACGAAAACTCCTTGATTTTTGTGAACAACAGTAACTTCCTTGTAGATAACAAATATTTATTAGGCGGAAGTCAATTGGATCAGACAAATGCATTTGCCAATATTTATGCGGGAGGAAGCAATCGACATCTGAACAGACAATTTCAGTTTAATACGGGCTTGAATTTTAATCTAAATGATGTACTGGAAGGTTTAACATTTAATACGGCAATGGCGATCGATTATCAAAATCAGTATAATCAATCGTATAATAATAATTATGCCGTATACCAAGCCAACTGGAACAACTATAATGGTACCGATCTCATCAGTAGTCTTACCAAATATGGTGACGACCGCATTTCGGGAGTACAGAATATAGGCGGAAGTGCATACAGACAAACTTTAGGTTTTACAGCGCAATTAAACTATGCACGTACATTTAACGAGCAACATCATGTGTCTGCGATCGTATTGGCCAATGCATTTCAGATTGGACAGTCTGAGGCTTATCACAAGCAAAGCAATGCGAACCTAGGTTTGCAGCTCGGATACCATTTTGAAAATAAATACTATGTCGATTTTAGTGCCGCTTTACCGCACTCTGCAAAATTACCTGAGGCCAAGCGTAAAGCTTTGTCACCAACCCTATCGATGGCATGGCGCATAAGTGAAGAAGAGTTCATGAAAAACAGCGTCTTTAACAACTTAAAAATAAAGGCTTCTGCCGGGATAGTCAATACCGACCTCGATATACAAGATTACTATCTATATCAAGGTTATTATACTTTCAATAATGCCGCATGGTACAGCTGGAGAGATGGTCAACTGGTACATACTTTTGATCGTTTTAGAGGTGAAAACATGGATATGCGCTATCCACAACGTCGAGAGGTAACTTTTGGCCTAGAAGCTGGCCTGTACAATAACTTGGTGACTTTTAATGCCTCTTATTTTTATAACCAGATGCATGGAATGCTGGTACAGCCAAATACGCTGTATCCGATGTACTTTATGTCCTACTGGCCTACCTATTCAGACATGCCATTTGTCAACTTTAATATAGATGAGCGCCAAGGTGTGGATTTCGGTTTAAATATCAATAAAACCTTCAACAACA
>Ga0256786_1000452_pt1 | contig 20925 bp, 13 predicted proteins | sample MC6MC0937MT_FD_186053 | JGI IMG/M metagenome (GOLD analysis project Ga0256786, IMG submission 186053) | Metatranscriptome of enriched soil aggregate microbial communities from Iowa State University, Ames, United States - MC6-MC0937-MT... | ecosystem: Environmental > Terrestrial > Soil >...
CGAACGGTAGAATACTCCGCTGCAATGTAAGCAAAGCGATCTGTCTGAGGAAGAGACTTTATCTTCACCAGATCCGCCAGCAGACTACCTTCCTGTGGAGTATCATTATGCAACCAGATAAATTCAATATTCGCTTTCGTATATAATTTTTGTACATCCTCCCGGCCATGCACCTCGATGATGCTGGTCCCTTTTGCTGATGCTGGTAAATTTTCCAATATTGCACCTAATACCGGAAGTGCCGTTGCATCCCCCGCTAATAGATAGTTTTCTGTCAGTGGAAATAATTCGGTCTTACCAGCTCTCATAAGGACACCCAATACATCCCCAGGCTTGGATCCTATTGCCCAGGCAGATGCTGGCCCTTCATCCCCATGTGCAACGAAATCTATCCAGATTTCGTTACGTCGAAGATCTATCCCTCGATGCGTATATGTACGTACTGTTGGCCGAATACGGTCGTCCATTGGTTTCCATTGTCCCTTTTCAAAATCAAATTCCGGAAAATAGACTTTATTCAATCCCATAGGCGGAATCAAAATCTTATTGTTAACACCGATTGTCGTGTCCGCGATTTCTGGGACAGCTTCTCCTGTCAGATAAATCCGGATATAATGTGGGGTCACATATTCTTTTCGACTAACAGTCAATTCAGCTTGTATAATTTTCGCTTCAGCTCTACCCATGGTTTTATAAAATTTAAGGATAAATGATCTATCAATTTTTTAATAGCTATTCTTAGCCCGCATTGTAGGTCGGGTAAACTATCTGTATGTCTTTTTTAATTTACTTGGTGGAAATCCAAATTTCCGTCTAAAAGCATCTGAAAAATGACGCTGATTTTTATACCCAATGGCATCAGAGACTTCACCAATGGTCATGTTTTTGTCTAAAATGAGCTTTTTGGCATGTTCCATTTTTGCATCATTCCAAAAACCGAAAACTGTCGTACCAAACAACTCCTTAAACCCCTTCTTTAATGTAAACTCATTTGTCCCGACCAGATGGGCCAGGTTGACAAGTGTATTGTTTGAATCCATATTACCCAGTAAAAATTCACGGACCGCATAGATTTTATCAACATCAGGCTTTCTGAGGGTCGTGTTCGAAACGTTGTTGTCGGCTAACTGCTCCAACTGAAGCAGCAATAACTCCATGATCTTGGCTTCGAGAAATATTTTTTTAAACACACCCTTACGTTCACAATTTATGATACTATCAATAAGAGTATGCATTTCATGGGTAATTCTTCTATTAATATCTGTCAATAAGCCAGATTTTCCCTTTTCAATAATATTTCTGAAGTCATTAAATAAGATGGAATTATCGGGTAGAAATTTCTTAAAAAAATCTGGAGACAAATTTATCTCACATAACTGGAATTCTTCACGTTCCCATTGCATCTGACCACAGATCGAATTGCCGTAAAGGATATTGTGCTGGCAAGTTTCAAAATCTATGGTAGCGGCTAATGTCTCCCCAGCTGCCCGACTTCTACCCTTCAATGCAAAATGCATTTCGACCGTCTCAAAGTCACTCTCAAAACGAAATAGTATCCGTTCATACAGATTTGCATGACCAAAGCCAATATGAATTCCATCAAAAAAGATCTCTTTGTAATAGCCATCACCAAATGGAGCGCCCAGCTGTGTGACGCATTCCTGGATACCGGCATCCATTGAAAAGAAAGTCTGTGGATAGTTTTTTTCCAATAATAAACTAGCCGAATCAATATCATAAAGTCTTAATCCCATTCCATATTTCATTAAGGTTCAACTATTCCTTTTCACGGACTTTTTACTCCTCATTACATACCCAACAATGGCACTATACCTAGTATCTTTGGCTAAATTACAATTTATTTAGAATGATTCTTAATTATTTAATACAAATAAGCACATGCAAAAGAAAAAAATTGAAACTAAGCTGTCATTAATTCAGGATATAGACAGCCTGCTACTCCCAGATAGCATTTATAATAATATCAAAATGGGCAATCCCCTAGCTAGTAAGTTGGACGTTATTCTTGCAGCGGAGAAAGCCATGGTACTGGACTTTGCCTGGGAGTTTCCGAATGGTCTGGACACCTTTGTTGATGATGAACGCTATCCACTTTCGGCCGATCAAAAGCAACGTATCAATTTGGCCCGTATATTTTTAAAAAATGTGCGAAATACGACATCTGAAGCTAATATTTCGAGTTCTGATGTATTTTAGTGATCTATCTGCTGGGAGTAGAAAAAGGATGATAAGCAAAATTTAACCCCATTTGACTCTTCAAATGGGGTTAAGCAAAGCAAGTAAACTTAGGGGCTATTCGGTGATTTTTAGCTGGCCACGGTGGTCTGTCAACCAATTTTTGGCAGTAGCTGCTTTATCTCGCGTTCCCTCCATTTGTGCCAAGAGATCTGCCATTGTTGCATCATCAAAATGGATCTGTGAAAAGAGGTTTGCCAATTCTGGTTGATCTTTGCGGAAGTCTCTGCGTGCAAAGATTTTAATCTCTTCAACGCTACCCAATGTTTTTTTGGGATCATTTAAAAACTTCAATTTCATCTTAGCAAACATCCAATGGGGCTGCCAACCCGCCACAACAATCCATCTATGGGCTTTAATTGCATTCTGTAGCTCAGTAATCATCGCTACCGTGGATGAATTTATGTGTTTATAATTCAGGTTATAGTCTTTGATAACCTGATCCACAGCCCTTGTGATCCCCGCACCCTTTTCGATCCCAATAATTCTATTATTGAACTGCGCTTCGTGTCCTTTCAATTGCTCGATATCATCAATGGATACATAATCGGGCACAACAAGACCATTGCGGGCGGAAGCATAACTCGTACCAATTTCCTGTAGATTTGGGAACTTCGCTACCTTAGCGCCATGTGTTAATGGCAGCCAAACATCCATATACAGATCTGTATCGCCATTATTCATCGAAGCCAAGATCATATCTGGGGTAGCACGCTGTATCACAACATGGTAACCTTTCTCCTCCATGATCGCTTTGGCAATATAGGTCATTGCGACACCCTCTGCCCAACCGTCAACCATACCGATATGAATGATATTCTTATTCCTACTACTGTTACAACCTGAAAACAAAAATACCAGTATCCAGATTCCTATTAACTTAATTTTCACCATTATTTATTTCTTATTTACAAAACCTTGTGTTATTCGGTCGAGTATAATTGCCAAAATCACGACAGACAGACCGCTTTCAAATCCAAGGCCAATATCCAGGTTGTTTATTCCTTCGAGAACCCTTTCACCCAAGCCTCCTGCAGCAATCATCCCAGCGATAACAACCATTGACAACGATAACAATATCGTTTGATTGATCCCCGCAAGAATTGTTTTGGTCGCCAAAGGCAACTCCACCTTAAATAAAATCTGCCGATTGGTTGCTCCAAATGAACGGGCAGCCTCAACAATATCCTTCGGTACCCCATCAATACCCAGCGTGGTCAGGCGAACCGCCGGGGGCATTGCAAAAATGATCGTAGCAAAGGCACCGGGTACTTTTCCGATACTAAAAAACAGTACTGCTGGTATCAGATAGACAAAAGCAGGCATCGTCTGCATTAAATCCAATAAAGGCCGAATGATCTTTGCTGCAAATTTATTTTTGGCCGCCCATATCCCTAGCGGTACAGAAATAAGTAATGCTGTCACCGTCGCGACCAGCACCAAAGCCAATGTCTCCATTGTTTCCGTCCAAAATCCCATCAGATAGATCAATGTCAATCCCAGGAATGTGGTCAGCGCAACGCCTTTACCGGATTTCCACCAGGCCAATGCTGTAAAAAGTGCGATCATCACGAAAAACGGAGTCGCGATCAATAACCATTCAAGACCAAGAATAGACGTATTTCCGGTATTTTTGATCAGGTCAAAAAATGGTTTCAGATTGTCTGTCAACCAATTGACAGCGATGGTTATATATTGTCCTATGTCGATTACTTTATTCATATCTATTGATTATTTGCTTGCTCTTTTAATTCTATGATTTCCTCTTCGTTGTATTTGGTCGCCTCAATAATTAATGAAGTCTGGGTTACGATTCCCAGTAAACGGTTGTGTTCATTGACCACAGCAATGGGCGATCGTACTTCTGATATCAGAGGTAACATTTCTTCCACAGTCACTTCTTTTGATACGGTAGGAACATTTGCGTGAATGATGGCCTCAACGGTCGGTTCTTTGCGTTTGGCCGACTGGATCACTTCATTAATATGGACAAAACCAAAAAAATGATCATGCACATCCACGACAGGTAATATATCTATACCTGAAGCACGCATTTTGCGCAGAGCACCCTCGGGACCATCTTTTTTGAACCGTACAACAGTCGGTTTTTCAAACATCAGGGAGCCTGCGGTAATAATTGCTTTCCGATCCACTTTTTCGACAAAAGCTTTTACATAATCACTTGCTGGGTTCGTCAGAATATCCTCTGCAGTACCAATCTGTTCAATTACCCCGTCCTTCATAATGACGATACGATCGCCCAATTTGATGGCTTCGTCGAGATCATGCGTAATAAAGACAATAGTTTTCTGTAGCGTGTCCTGCAGTTCAAGCAGCTGATCCTGCATTTCAGCTTTGATTAGCGGGTCCAGTGCCGAAAACGCTTCATCCATCAGTAACACTTCAGGATCATTGGCCAAAGCCCGAGCCAATCCTACGCGTTGCTGCATCCCGCCGGAAAGTTGAGCTGGCAGCTGCTGTTCAAAGCCGTTCAATCCAACAATATCAAGAGCCTTTTGTGCTTTTGCCTCACGTGATTCTTTGTCCTCACCTCTTATTTCCAATCCAAATGCAGCATTACTCAGTACAGTGTGGTGTGGCAGCAAGCCGAATTTTTGAAAGACCATACTCATTTCTGTCCTGCGCACTTCCAAAAGCTCTTTATTATTTTTCCCGGTAATATCTTCGTCATTGACAAATACCTTTCCTGAGGTAGGCTCATTCAATCGGTTTAAACAACGAAGTAAGGTCGATTTGCCGCTTCCCGAAAGCCCCATAATCACAAAAAACTCACCCTCATAGATTTCGAAATTTGCTTTGTTAATTCCTATTGTACAAGCCGTCTTTTCCAAGATTTCTTTCTTCGAAAACCCCTCGTCCAATAATTTCAAAGCTTGTTTTTTTTGTTTACCAAAAACAATGGTTAAATCTTCAACTTTTACCTTTACCTTTCTAGTTTTATCCATTCTTTAATTTTTTTAAACATAAATAAAACAAAAGAGCATGAGTAAACCACTAAGGCTGCACACCTACGTAGTTTTCATTCACATAAAATATCCCTACAGTTGAATTCGTTTGATCGAAATTTTAAACTTCAGTTCAATCCACTTATTAACTAACACGCTTTACTCTCGGTTCGATAAGAGCAACGATGAAAAAGAAACTAATCTTTTAAAGATGAGATGTGCTAAACACAGCTCCAAAATATACTTCAACAAGTACAACGAACAACTTCGACTGTGCCTCAAAAAGGTTCCAGTCCTAGCGGAATAAACTCACGCCATTCTGTCTTTTGACAGCACAAAGGTACGAAAAATAAATTAAATGCCTTTTTAACCACATAGATAACTCACTGTAAGTATGTTATAAAAAACACCAAACAAAGTAAAAATAGGTGCTTGTAGACACTACCGCGGCAAGCTTTCAGGACGTCGCATCCGATAGGAAGTTGCTGTGATGGCATGTAAAAACGCCTCGATATCTTTTATTTCCTCTTTACTAAGATTCAAAGGTTGCATTAAAGGGTCTGTAACCGGATAAAATGGATCTTTGGCCTTCTGTTCTGGCTTCGCGGAGTTCATCTGCATCCCACTGTTATACATGTTGAGCAATCCTGTCATATTCCAGAATAATCCATTGTGCATCCACGGATCGGTATTCATCACGTCCCGCAGCGAAGGTGTCCTAAAACGACCTACATCCGCAGGATCTTTGGTAATCTCATACCTACCCAGGTCTTGATATTTACGCTTGTAATAAGTCAGTCCGATGTTATGATAAGCGTCATCCGTAAAAAACTGACCATTGTGACAATTCATACATCTCGCTTTTGTACGGAAGAGATGTAGTCCACGTACCTCCTGCTCGGACAACACCTTATAATTACCATCCAAAAACTCGTCAAAGCGACTACGTCTACTTGTTAAAGTCCGTTGAAAAGCACCTAAGGCCTTTAAAACCTCTGGCATGGAATAATCTTCCTCTCCAAAGGCTGCTAGAAACAGCTTGTTATAGGCCGGGATAGCTTTCAATTTTGGAATCAATTTGGTCAGATCCATGTCCATTTCATGATGTGCTTCAATAGGCCCCAAAGCCTGTTCTTCCAGCGACTTGGATCTTCCATCCCAGAACAATTCTTTCCGCGCATACACATTCAGTAGTGATGGTGTATTACGTGTCCCCTCCAAATGATCATTGCCAACCGGAACCGTCAATTTATCAGCCCATGATGTCTGGGGATTGTGACAGCTGCTACAGGAGATCTGATTGCTACCAGACAGAATCGGATCAAAGAAAAGATATTTTCCCAGCTTGACATCCGGCTTTTCCATCAAAGAAAAATAACTTGTATCAACCCTAGGCAATGATGAAAATTCCTTCCAGCTGACACCAGCATCAATCGTCGGCTTAGGCCACTCGCTTATTGGTCTTCGATAAAGCAACTGCAGTTCTTCAAACAATGCTTTTTGTTGATCTTTCATGGAAAGTAAACCAACAAGTCCAATGATACTGACCAATACTGCAAAATGTTTTTTCATTACCAGTTTTTTATTACGATTATTATCAAAAAAATTTATAAAGAAAGCCGAATTCCAATTTCCATATTTATCCTATTTCCAGTCGAAAGAAATTTAGGTTTTATATCATCTTTTAATTCAACAGTACCTGAAGATTTTCGGAGGTCTAACTTTGCATAAAAGGCAAGGTTGTTTCCCCAAAAGCGGTCCTTATATTCTACACCAAATTTTGTACCTAAGTATTGGGTCCTATAATAGTAATAATCTCCAAAAACAACGTTTCGAATAAAGGTGTTTATGGATAAGGGACTATATTCCAATGCGGTTTCTGTCGGAATGGTCGCATAAGCTGCAAATGCAAACTGTATAAGTTTCGTGCTGCTTTTTTGCAAATATAATCTTAGAGAGGGCTCAACACGCATTTGACCTACTTCAAAGTCGATCGCCTGCAAGAGATCTTTTCTATTTTCTGTATAGTAGGTAACAAGAAAACCTAATTCCTTGGCTAACTGATGATGTCGATCCCAAAGCTTAACATATTGTCCTGTAAGGAAAAGAGTGCTAACTTTATAATTGACTTTATTTAGGCTACCCGTAGTCAATTTGTTTCCATCAACACCTTTATTATATTCGCCATCGAAAATCAATAATTGCTGCCCCTGATCACCATTATATTTGATTGCATCTACAAAAAATTTAATAGTATTTTGATCATAAATAGCCAAAGGGCTGCTATAAAGAACAGACTTCTTAGAATAATTTTGGTTTGTATTGTGATATTGTTGATATTCTATTTCTGTTCTGGTATGCCAGCCATAAAGCTTTTTAAGGTACTGAATCCCTACCCCTTTATAGTTATCGTATTTAAAATTAATTCTTGTCGTATCTTTTTGACGTGCCGTCCCGTATCCATAATTCATATAATACATTCGATCTGGATACAGATTTGAAGATTGAAAATCCATGTTTTTGTATAACAAGGAAACATTTTCATCTGCACGCCCAATTATTCCATATACCCCAAATGTGCTTTTCGAAAAATTTAAGGTAACACCAGGTTTGACTTTCAAGGTAAATCTATTAGATTTTAAGCGCGGATCCACTGTACCTGCACTCCAATGCCGATGGTAATCCACTTGGAGAAATGGCTGTACTGAATGAGCTAATTCATATCCGAGTGAAGCGTTTAGCTGATAATTTTGACGCTGATAGTCTCCACTTTTATTCGCGTAAGGATAATAGGGGCTTAAATCTTCTAATCCGGAACGAAGGCTATTTGCCAAACTATCTTCGCGTATGGAGTTGAACGTAAATTTTGCTCCCAATAAGAACTTTCCCAAACGATTGAATCCGTTGGCTTGAAAACTTGTTGTCCCACCGTTGTAGGCTTGTTGGGCCTTTCGAAATCCTCCCTTATTCATTTGATAAGCAACTCGAACATCACCATAGGACTTCAATGAATCTCTTTGAAGAAAAGCGGGTCTCAAAAGACTACGTTCAACTAAATGATGATCAATGGTATAACTATAAACAGAATCCTTTTTACTTTGAGCAGAGCTCAAAGTAAAAAGGGAAACCAAAAATATCACAGAAAAAATGTTCCGCATATGGATTCTAATCTATAAATGATGCGTCTATTTTGGTTGGATTGGCACGTTGTAGCACACCAAAATCATTTGACGAATTGTTTGTATCTTTAAGAATACGCCTATTCGCAATTTTCCTTTCGGTCTTACGGACGACGGACTGACTAGAGTAAGCTCCTCCAGGTACAGATATTGCTCCTGCATCAAACTTTTGTGGTAAACGACGTGGAATTTGATCGGCTACAACGGGATCCTGAATTTCAACAGCATCCAAGATAAACCTTGTCGGCATTTGAGCATAACGCACAGTACTCGTTGTAACAGTTCTTACAGTTGGAATCGCAAATGACGGAATATTATTTAAATCAAAGGTTCCATCGACTTTCATCAATACAAAAGATTCTCTAGCCTGTGGCGGAAAATACATATCACGCATACTTAGGGCAAGAAAAACCTCTAAATTTGTAACGGATGGATTATCTACGTCATTCGAAAATATCGTTCGCCCTGGCTGAATTTTCTGTTCATAAGGATACAACCAGACTTCAAAATCAGCTTTACTCAAATCCACTGTAAGTTCAGGTCGCTGAGCACCAATTATTTTCCCGTTGTTGTCGGTATACGAACCAGCGTGATTTAAGGCCGAACCAGCGATAATTATACTTTTTCCCGATTCGACAGGATATTTTTTACCCGTCCCATCACTTGGAATCATAAATATTCCTTTGGCATAGACATAATCTTCATTGGCATTATTAGACACTGTCATATTGATAGACTTGCTCCAATCATACTGATTGTTGCTTAGTGAATATTCATCTGTTTTATTATTCGGTTTTCCATATGCTAATACCACAAGTAAGCTATCCGCATACAACATTTCATCCGAGTTATTATAAATTTCAATAAAATTATCCCGGTTAAGAGCTGCATCCTTAGTATCTGATCCTGCATAATAGATCTGTTTAATAACAAAACCACCAACAGGTTCACTGGTCACTAAGCTAATATTAAAGTCCTCATTAGCAAACAATGCCTTATCAGCCAAAGCATAGTTTAGATAAAAAATAGATGTGCGATTTACCCCCGTCAATTTGGTATATTCTTCTGCTGAGATTGCAAGAGAGACATTGATACTATAATTACCTGGAGCAATATTATTCAATGCAATTTTACCCTTTGCATCTGCTTGAATTTTGTAGGAACTGCTATTACCTTTATTTATCAACGTAATTTCGGCCTTGTCGTAAGGTACCTCAAACCAAACCTCCTCAGGGTTTACCGTTAGCTGTACGTTCACGTTTATGGGTTGTACTTCGTCAATATTTTTTTTACAGCCTCCAAAGAGGGCTAGTATTAAGTAGAAAAATAGTAGAATATAATTCTGTTTCATAGTATATAGTATTTGTTAAAGTTTAATTGATATTCCGCCTGTAATACTTAAAGGACTATTGTAAGTGACAATTACGTCCTGGTTTGTATAGGGATCCCGATACGAACTAGTGGGTTGCACATTAAAGGTATTGTAGGCTGTCACAGCAATGCGGATCCTTTTACTGATTTCCTTGGCGACTGACATTGAGAAATTCATATAAATAATACGTTGCTGGCCATCGAACAAATCTAGCCCCCGAATGGGAAGAGATGACGCCAAATCGTTGTTTATTAACACTTGTTTCATGTTAGCATCCAAATAACCTACCGGTTTTTGAAAATTGTCATTATAGTTTCGTTTATAGCGATTCTTCCAAAAAATATCTGTATTCGTCATGATGACAAATCCAATGGTGGGAATATGCGTGGTAGTGTTTAACTTACTTGTCAGTACATAACGTTTCCCTTGGTTGCTGGGTTGATACAGCAGATAAGAAATTGGTTGTCCATTGATTTGAACTGGGGAGGATAAATCTATTGCCTCCAGGATCTTATCATTTTGTTCAGATAAAATATACGAAGTGCTGGTGGAAAAGCTCGTACGGATAGGTTTGATTTCCCTAAAGGCTAGGGACCAATCAAAACCGTAGGTATAAGAGTTTTTAAAATTTTCAATCCTATTGTACGACTTGTCATAATAATCAATGTATCTCCCCGTCTCCTGATATACAATTTGATTTAGGCTCTCGTCATAATGGTAATCAAATACGGGCAAATGAAATGGTTTATAGACCTTGACAGAATTGAAACCATTGCTGTTTTTTTTATAATAAGAATTGATACGGGATGTAATCCCGTGATTTTTAAATTCTATATTAAATTCAGCACTCTCAGATTTACTAGACTTTAAGTTTTCATTCTTAGTAATAAATTTCTCGGTATACACTAAATATAAGGAACTTTGGGAGTTCTGCGCTATAATCAGTGGAACATCTATCCAAGAGGGGGATGGATAGCGGTGCGCTAAAGTTGGAGATTTGGTTGCAACTCCAAAGGCAGTACTTAAAGCCCACCTCTTATCTAAAACAATCCTTGTATTTAATCGTGGCTGAAAGCTGGTGCTTCCATTTTGATTATCAAAACGAACACCAAAATTGCTATTAACTTTTTTACCAAACAGCTTATAATGAAAGTTATCTGTAATGTATAAGCCCGTATTGATTAAAGCAGGATTAAGCTCAAAAGAATAAGGCCTAATATTTTGGTTGTTAAAATTGATAAAACGCGGTCTATCCGGGTCAGAAATAATCCCTCGCCCACCATTGTTTGCATAACTCCCATTAAACCCATACAATAGACTGTGAAAAGTCTTACCTATTTGAAACCTTTTTGTAAATTTTAAACTTGTGCTTGCTGTTATAGGTTTTCCGATAATCTCTTCCTCAGCGAGATATTGCGAATTAAGTAATATTCCCTCGTATATGCCAGTGGTATCTTTTGCAGTATAAGGTTTGTTGCCTTGATTTAATAACCATTGTGCAAAGCTCTCTTGCTTGCGGATAGAATAAGAAAGCATGAAATTGATTTCGTCAAAAAATCGTGTGCTATAGTTCAATTGGGTTGTGTTTGAAAAGCGGAAACCGATTTCTTTTGAATAATACTTTCTTCTTGAATTATCATCCGGATCCTGTTTTGCATCATCTATTCTCATGTTAAAATCTAAGCTTAACTTATTGCGAAGCTTACGTGACGCCACCGTGTTCCAACGCAATGAACCACCATAGCGTTTATATTCCTGCACCTTATCTTGGGGATTAGAGTTCGAAATAGCATAGTTTAGGTCTGTAGTTATCCCCCCCAAATTTTTAGGAAGACCAAACCCCTTATTGAGTGAATAATTACGAGAGCCATCATTTATATTTGTTGAAAAGTGCAGTGGCGAATTTCCTGTTTTTCTTTCGATTAAAATTGCACCATCAGTTAATTCGCCATGTTCTGCAGAAGCTACACCTTGAATTACCTCAATTTTCTCAATAGACTCTACAGGTATTTCTCTTAAATCCACTCCCCTAAATGGTACATCTGCTGCGTTTCCACTGGTTACAGCAGGAAGCACAGACCCTGCCATTCCCCGTTGTCCTACGGGCCGCGACTGCATATTAGCATCATTTGAAAGCCGCACCCCATCTATTATTATAGGTATCCCTAGTGAATTATTAAGACTATTGCTCTCATCAAGGGTGTTTCTCAGATTCAAAGTCTGCGGTGCATTGATATTAGGAGCTGTCATTTGCTTGCCTGGCAATGTGTTCAACACATCCATCAGACTAAACGCCTGAACCCTTTCTATAGCCTCCTCATCAAACACAATGGAAGAAATGGAATTTTTATTTTGCTTAAATATCTGGTTTACATTAATCTCATCTAAGGTTAAACTATTGTCCCGGAGTATAAAATCCAAATTCTCTTTTCTTTTTCTTACATCAACCCACAACTCAACCATTTTTTTCCCTACATAGCTTACGGATAATAAAACACTATCACTATAGTTTTTGACTGGAATAATCAAATTAAAATCGCCTTTTGCATCCGTCTCACTAGTGAGATCAAATGAATTAATGGAGACAGTTGCGCCACTTAGAGGTCTTCTCTTTTCATCTAACACTTTCCCCCCAATAGCTGTATGCTGAGCATGAACTATAATGCTACAGAAAACAAGAATTAATATAAAAAAAGTCTTTTTCATAAGTACGAACAAAAACGCATCTAGAAATACGCTTGTTTAAAATCGTTCTAAACAATTGCAAATATAGGCTATTCGAAAGCATTTATTAAAATTATTTTTAATAAATCTAAATTACATGTCGCAACATAACTCAGTAAATAAATAAAAAAAACGCACAAAAGCGAATGCAAATATTACCTCCACAACTTAATAATAGGTTATAAATGGGGGGGGGAGAATTTAAGGACAGGTAAAAAAACGAAAAAAAACCTTTTTCGATGACGGGCGCTTCGTCGACGAAAACAATCCGAGAGCAGTTAATTAGGAAAAATTACCATTAAAACCTGGGGTTCATCGGTAAAAAAAAGGTCTGTCTTAGGAGTAAGAACAGACCTCGAATGCACGGTAATTAGTGTAGGGGCGTTATAGTTACTTCATCAATAAGTTTCCCCTGTTGGTCAATAATTTTAAAAGACCCTTTAGCAGCTAAATCTACTTTAAGCAAATTATTATTGGAGTTCACGATAACAGGAAACTTGACCTTATCAGACGCCTGTTTAATGATATGTCTATGCAAATGTCCAGACAACATAATTTGCGCACCGGCCCTATTTAGAATAGGAACAAATTTATCCAGGATCTCCTGTTCGCCATGCCAACCGCCAAATGGTGGCATATGACATATGATTATCTTATATTTCGCATCTTTATAATCCGGTTTTTCCACGGCTTCCTCTAACCATTTAGCTTGTTCTGTACGGTAATTATCCATCTCTACAATGCCACTGTATTCCATATCAGAATCTGGCTTATCCTCCCCACAATCCAACACGATAAAAGCAGTTTCACCGTGTTTAAATTGATAATAGAGTTTTCCTGTCGGTGTCGGGAAGTATTGTGGATAATCGGTAGCGAAAGGTCCTCGAGTTTCATGGTTTCCTCTTGCATAGAACATAGGTTTCTCACTTGCAAATCGTTTGATTGCTGTATCCATAAAACCGTCAAATAGCTGTTGTTCACTCAATAAATTATCGACCATATCACCGTTAAAAACAATAAAGTCCTGCTTAGGAAGATCAGAGAGATCAAGTAATTTATTCAACACCTCGTTACGGCCATGAATATCATTAACCACGGCAAAGCGGGTTACTTTAGCCGGTCCGAGCGTCCTGAATATCAGCGGTTCCTGTCGATATACATTGGTTGCTACAATTTTGCCGTATTCCACGTTGACCCCGACATGTTTAGTTACCTCTTGGCTGTATACTCGGTAACGGTATTTTGTCCCTGGTTTTAACCCGTGTAAATTCACTTGGTGAACAGTCCCGACTTTTTTAAAACCATAGGCTGCAGCATAATGTCTGGGCCGTTCAATATGATAAAAATGGCTCGAATCATCTGGCGCCAATTCTACCCAACCCGTTGCTGGACGATCAGTCGTCCATATAATGGATACCGAATGATCGGTCAATCCTTGTATATAAGGCAAATGTGTCAAGTTAATTTTTTCATCCTGCTGTGCATTACAGTGCAAGGTTACAAACTGTAGTGAGAAGATCACTGCAATACATTGGAGGTACTTATACATAAGATTTAAATTAGGTTTAAAAACTAAGGTCACTCATCGGTGATGAGCGACCTAAAATACGAAAATTCTTAATTTCCCCAACCGGGGTTTTGCTTTAAGTTTCTATTTAACTGCAGTTCTTGCACTGGTATCGGATACAAATAGTCTTTATTTTCATCGAATGCTTTTTTAATATGCGAATTGATGATCACATTTCCTTTATTTCCATTTTCCAACAAAATTTCTGACCCAAGTTTCAGCAACTGTATTCCTGAAGCAGTAGGCTTGTCCCCTTCATAGATCCAGATATCATCTTTACCATCATTATCCAAATCAAATTTTCCTGTACCTGGAAAATACATCCCTTTAAACTGCCTTGTCACTAACTTTCCACTTTTCCATCGTAGAATATCATCCCAACGAAAAGATTCCATCACTAGTTCAATACGGCGTTCTCTTCGTATTTCAAGTATCCCCCCTTTCATATCACCATTGACATTTGTATAATCTTTTGTAAGAAATGCATCTGGATTGGCTTTAACCTGTTCCAAATTTAAATTAGGCATCCCTACGCGATCGCGAAGTAATTTGATCGATTTATCTATATCAGCTTGACTTAATATTCCCAATTCCGCTTTGGCTTCAGCATAGTTTAGCAGCACTTCTGCATATCTAAATATTGGCATATCGTTTTCAGACCGGTTGAAATTATCATATTTTACATCGCCTACAAATTTAATCAATTGATAGCCGGTTACTGAATTTCCAAAATTGGGCGGAATAGTTGCAGCGCCACCGATACGTTTATATCCCGGTGTCCGTATAGTCTGACTCAAACGAGGATCACGATTTAGTATTTCTTCCTTAAACGTCATTGTTTGATAGTTTGCTTTATCCGTAAATCTGGTTCCATCTTTCATCAAATAAGAATCCACCAAATTTTTATCCAGCCCCGGCTTACCATAGGAAGCTGTAATCGTATAATAATTAACATTATGCCAGATCTGCAGTGCATCCGAGAATTTTCGAGCTAATATAACCTCTTGAGGTAGACTATTGACACTATAGAACAATGCAGCATATGAATTTACACCTGCGGCATTATATATACTATACTGTCCTCCTTCAATAACCTTATTAGCAGCATCCGCAGCTTTCTCCAGTAACTCATTCGCCCCTGGCAAATTAAATTCAGTATGATATTTTCTAAAGGTTCCCTCAAAAAGAGCCACCCGGGATTTTAATGCCAAGGCAGTCCATTTAGTCACCTTTTCATCACTTTTTACTGAAGAGAGATGTTCAATTGCATAATCCAAATCAGCCAGGATGTTCGTTACAACAAGCGTCCGAGGGTCACGGGCCTTTGTTAATTGCTCCTCATTATTTTGGTCTATTACTTTATCATACCAAGGCACATCACCAAAACGCTTTAATTTATCGAAATAGAAATAGGCGCGGAAGAATCTAGCCTCCGCTGCATAGGGTGCTGCAGCCGCCTCGGGAACTGTATTAAAACAGTTTTCCAAAAAATAATTAATGTTCCGTAGATTAGCCCAGCTCCATCCGCCCCCGCTGATAGGCACCTGTCTTTTCCCAGTCAGTTCATCATCTAATGTTGTTTTAACAATATTATCAACCGACTCATTATAGACACCTTCGGCCGAAGGCAGGGCCGCATCGTAAAATGATTTTGTAAATAATCCAAGATCTTTTTCTGTTTTAAACGAATCTTCAGGTCTAACGGCAGACTCAGGGAAACGTTCCAGGTAATCTTTCTTACAGGCTGTCAAACCTGTACTCAACAAGATGTATATAAAAAATATTTTTTTCATGATATTAAAAAGTTAAATCTAGACCAAAAGAAAATGTTTTAGAGACAGGATAGGATCTTCCATTTGCTTCCTGTGCAGATTGTTCAGGATCTATATATTTGGAACGGAGCTTCGTTGCAGTCCAGATATTTTCCCCTGAGACATAGATTCGTGCATTGGCCAATTTCACACGCTTCAACCAAGCCTGAGGCATCGTATACCCTACCGTTAAATTCTTTAGGCGTATATAAGCTAAATCCTGCAAATAACGATCTGATTTTACATTTAGAGACCCGCGATCATTCAAAGCGATATAGCCTCTCAACAATGGGAAGTAAGCATCCGTGTTCTCAGGCGTCCATACATCATTTTCAAAGTCTTTAGGTACAAAAGAGTAATATGGTCTGGAATAAGGGCCCCAGAATTTGTCCGCATTCGCGCCAGGCCACCAATGTTGTCTGCCAATCCCCTGAAAGAATGCCGACACATCAAAACCTTGCCAATTTGCACCGAGGTTAAAACCAAAATTATAGCGCGCTCTACTATTCCCTATAACCACCTGATCTCCAGGATTCATCAGGGTATTATCGCCCGCATCAACTTTTCCATCCGGAACACCGTCTTTACCTCCAATATCAACGAACCTTAGATCTCCAGGACGTAATTTTGACCAGTCTCCAGGAGCTGCTAGCCGTTGTTTATCAACATAATCCTGATTAACCTTCCAATTATCAATTTCTGATTGGGACTGGAAGAGGCCATCTGTTTGATACCCCCAAATTTCACCCAATGTCTGACCTACATAATAATTACTCAACAGCATTTCCTTGTTATCAAAACGCGTGATCTTTGCTTTGGAATCCGACAGACCAATCCCAATATTATATCCAAAAGGTTTTCCATTCAATTCAAGTTGATCTCGCCAGGCCACAGCAAGTTCCCAGCCTTTATTCCTTAAGTCTCCCGCATTGGTCTTTGGTGAAGCTGAACCATATACAGCTGGCAATGTTTTGCCAGGAATTAACATGTCCAACGTATTTCGGATAAAATAGTCTGCGGAGACCGTTAATTTACTTTTAAAAAACTCCAGATCCGTACCGAAATTCAATGTATTTGTTCGCTCCCATGTCAAATCTGACGAAATCGGAGTAGGTGCACTTAAATACTGGGTCTTTGCACCATTGGTTATATAGTTGGACAATCCTGCATTTAGCAATTGGATATAACCATATTCCGTTGCTTCCTGCGCATTTCCAAGCGCGCCATAAGACACCCTAAATTTTGCTTCGTTTAAAACCGGTTTCAGACGCTCCATAAACGCCTCTTCCGATAAACGCCAGCCACCGGAAAAAGATGGAAAGAATCCGTAACGCTGATTCGAGGGAAACTTAGAGGTTCCATCGTAACGACCATTAACTTCCAGTAGATACTTCCCTTTATAATTATAATTCAACCTTCCGAAAAAACCGCGCAATGCCCAAGTATTTGCATTTCCAAGCAATTGCATTTGCCCTGTTCCTAAAGCAAAATCATTCAGATCTTCTGACAACAAGTTGTTGTGTGTCCCGCCAATACGTTTATAACCGGTAGTTTCCTGGTTAAAGCCTACTGTAGCACCAATCTGATGATCCCCCAATTGCTTATTGTAATTTGCAAAAAGATTCAGTGAATGCTTAGGCTTGTTGATAATGGTTTCGGTATAGGTATCGTTGCCTAGATAATTGATTACACCAGGAAAAACCGACCAGGGAGCCGTAGTTCTTCTATTCCAATTATGAATCGGATTATAAGTGAAGGTATAGTTCCCCGTAACTGTTAAATCCCTTGTCAACTGAAATATAGCTTCAAACATATTGATAAATTCATATTTATCCTCCCCTCCTTTTGATTTCCCATGTAATAAGTCTGCGTATATTCCATCGCCAATGTTGTAATTATTAAGTTCCGTTCTATACGTTGCAGTACCATCTGGGTTCATTGGCACATAAGACGGTAATGCATGTACGGTAGTCGAAATAAAGTTGTTATTGTTGTCCGGATTGGTAGCCCAACCTGGATAGGTATAGTTTTGATAATTAAGCTGTGTATTAGCTCCAACTTTTAACCAGGGCGTAACCTGCGCATTTATCCGTGATCTTACATTGTAGCCATCAAATTTATCCTGATTGATTTTCATCAATCCACCTTTCTCGTAAAGACGCCCCGAGATATAGTAATCAATTTTTTCGGTCCCTCCAGAAAAGTTTAAAGAATGTTCCATCGACGCCTGCGTCTTACGGTACATTTCGTTCCACCAGTCTGTATTTCCATAGTACACATATTGATCCTTTCCATTTCTATTTTGGATCACGACTGAAGGTAAGGAAGGGTCTGTTTTTCTTTTCAATAATTCCGCATAATCCTCTTCAGTATAGCCGGTATAGCTATTACCGGTAGCCCGGATGAAAGCCTCATCATTCAATCTAGCGGCATCGTATCCACTTGTCATAAAATCGGTTCTGACCGTGAGTCCAGACCAACCGAAATTATTACTATAATTGATATTCATTTTACCGGCCTTTCCTCTTTTGGTTGTCACCAACATTACGCCGAAAGCCCCTCTTGCACCATAAATAGCTGCAGCGGACGCATCTTTTAGGACAGAAATTGATTCGATGTCTCTGGGATTGATGGTATTAATACTACCTGGCACCCCATCAATAAGAATAAGTGGCTGTGCATTAGCAGAATTGATCGAAGCGAAACCACGGATATTTACATTTCCTTCACCACCGGGTCTTCCATTTGTAAACGTAATGTTTAAATTAGGGATTGCTCCCTGCAAGGCTTGCGTAGCATTGGCAACAGGTCGATTTTCAAGTACCTTTGAGTCAATTTGTGTTACCGCTCCGGTCAGATTAACTTTCTTTTGTTTACCATAGCCCACAACAATAACTTCATCGAGTGATTGATCCGTAGATACCATTTTAATCGTCAATGCTGTTGATTCGATTTTTAATTGCTGCGTTTCAAATCCAACTATTGATATTTTCAACAGTTGTCCAATTTTCCCTTGAATAATAAAAGCACCACTGGCGTCTGTTTGGGTAGATTTCCCGGTGGATGTGTTTAATATTGAAGCTCCAGCAATCGGCTCACCAGCAACATTCTTCACAAGCCCCTGGATAGATTCTTGTAATTTAGAGGGAATTTCAACGTCAGGTGTTGCTGTCAGAAAGACGGGATATCCCTTCGCCCAGCCGCTCAGGGACATCCCGAGCATTACCGGAAGTAATACGTGTTTCGTTTTCATGGTTTTGGTTTTGTTTTTCTTCGGTTACAAAGAAAGGTTATTTAATATTTGTAAATTATTAATAAAGTATTACTAAACAATTAAACTATAACTGGTTAAGTCAATGTTAAGATAATGCATTTTTAACACAAATAAACTCCACTGTTTTATTTTCTTGTATAAAATTTACCTAATAATGCTAGTTAAAAATCATAACAAATTGAAAAACAACACTATAAACTATATCAACAAAAACAATAGATCAACTCATGATACCCAAAACAAAATGTAACATATTTAACACAAAAAGAAGCAAATACAAATGAAAAACAAATAAAGATGAAACAATTAAAAAGATTAACCATAGGTAGTTAATCAAATATTTTTATTAATTTAGAATAAACATTTAATTATGAGCAGGCCTATTTTCGTTTTCATCCTCACCTTTTTGGCAATCAGCAATGGCTATAGCCAAAACATCCGGTTAAAATTTAAAGTCTATACTGATACCTTACCAGTATATGGCTACGTATTGATGGATGAACATGTCTTCAAAACGGAAATTAAAAATGCAACTGGTGAGTTTGTCATAAACAAGATTCTTGATAAAGGGCATTTCAATTTTGCGCAATTAGCTCTATCAGACAGCGCATTCACAAACCGAGAGGATTTCTCCGGTTTTTTCCGTAGACATCAAATTTTTCCACCAAACTTTTTTTATTCTCTTATTATAGATTCTAGTGATCTAACGATGGATATAGATATAAAGACACATCACTTAAAAGTATATGGAAGCGATTTGAACAAGCAATTTATTGAATTTGAAACCATCGCAAAGAGTCTCGATTTAACCCATATTCCAGCTATGAGCGAACAGGTCGTAAGTGACAACAATAGAATAATACAATTCTTACAAGTTTTCGCAAGCTATCCGGCAAATAAGCTCAGTGAAGAGCATCTCATATTTCTCCTAGAAAACCCTGGCTTCTCTTTTTACAACTCTAGTACTGTATTCCAAAATAAAGATTCGATTTATCAGCTTATTCAGTTATTGAAGAAAGAAAACTCACCATATTTCGATAGCGAACGAGTCCTAAAAAAATATCAGGGTATGGTTGCATTATATGAACCGAAAGAAAATGTGATTGTCCCTAGTTTTCTCATAACAAATGCAAGCGGACAATCAAAATATATTAAGGAGCTTTACAACAGTACCGATTACCTAATCATTGATTTTTGGGGCACATGGTGCGGCCCATGTATAGCTCAGCACCCTGAGCTACAGCGTATCGTTAATGCGTATAAAGATAACGGAAAATTTAAATTTGTAGGTATAGCTGTTAATGACAAATTTGAAAGCTGGAAGCAGTATTTAGAAAAACATGTGTATACCTATGAAAACTACATATTCCAAGATAGGGATTACCCCAACCTTCGAAAGGAATTGGGTATATATTCATTTCCACGCTATGTTATTGTCAATACAAAGGAAAACAAGGTTGTCCGATCCAATTTTCAGATCAATCAACTTCGTGACATATTAAATACATTGTAACTATAATAATGGGACTCAGCAAAATGGGGAGCAAACTGTAATAAAGCGATCAACACAAAAGACTATCCCGCAATCCATATTGTGAACACAACGTTTTAGCCTTATCTGTAAAAGCGTGACGATAGTAAACTGGTAATTTCCCATCTGCGCCAAATAAACGCTGATACTTTTGTATTAGATGCGGATAATGCTTTTCAATAGCACGCATGACCAAGGCTCTATTATCCGCTGGATCACTCCCATATAAAGCAAGGGTGGCAGGA
>Ga0256786_1000458_pt1 | contig 20662 bp, 20 predicted proteins | sample MC6MC0937MT_FD_186053 | JGI IMG/M metagenome (GOLD analysis project Ga0256786, IMG submission 186053) | Metatranscriptome of enriched soil aggregate microbial communities from Iowa State University, Ames, United States - MC6-MC0937-MT... | ecosystem: Environmental > Terrestrial > Soil >...
CTTTACAATCATGTTACCTTTTGTAGTCTGAATATTAGCATAAAGTCCGTCTTTAAGCCCTTCGTAAGTTTCTTTGTCTACGTTCATCTTTTTATAAATTGGAGTACAGCTTAAAAGCGAAACGCTCGCCGCTGCTAAGATTATATTTTTGTTTAAGAATTTCATTTTAGAGTGCTTTTAATTTTATAATTAAAGGAATATCGTTATCAATTTTATTTTGGTCACCATAAGTTCCGTAAGCTAATGAAGATGGAACAAGAAGCGTTACTTCTTCACCGTTTTTCATGTATCGAAGTGCATTCTCAACTGCTTTGAGCTCATCAAAATGTCCAAATCTTGCATCCGCCCTGCTTATGGATTTGTCATAAATTTTAGTCTGATCAAAATCGTAAAGATCGTAAGAATACGAAATTGGCGAATCGTCCGGTCTTCTTTCTCTATGGTCGAAACCTTCCACATTCGTCCAGTAATTCAACTGTGTAGGAAAGAATTTTTCGTTCTGACCCTTGATCCAGTCCTGAATCTGCTGTCTTTCGATCGCATTGAGATTTCTCATGCGGTTTTTGGAAACATCAAGATCATTCTGGCTCAAAACACCACCAACCGGAGGATGCACCGGATTATTTCTTTTGCAGCTGAATAAGCTTAAAACAGATATGAAGACTAATTTTTTCATAAAAACTTTTGCGAAAATAAGCATTTCGGGAATTACTGGCAAAAGTTGTTTAACATATTGAATTAAAAGTTTTCACATTTTTTGAAATCAAAATTGATGTTAAAATATTCTTTTGACTTAAGCATAAAGATTTAATTGCTTTTGTCATTCTGACGAAGGAAGAATCTCAACATATTATTAGAGATTCTTCACTCCACTTCGTTCCGTTCTGAATGACAAAAATAACCTATTTAGCCAAAAACAAAAAAGCCGGGAACAATTCCCGACTTTATATTTTATATTTAATTCTAAAATTAAACGGTCTCCATAGCGTGGTCAACCAAAACTCTCCACCCGAACGGATCTTCAGCAAGGTTTGTCTGCAAATCAACCAAATCATTTTTAAGAATTACTGCATAGCTTTCCTCATCAGAAAGTCTTGGCAAGTCAAGCTTTTCTCCATTATAACCTAAGGCTTCGAAAACTGTCGTTACAACCGCAGTTCCTACTCCCCAAACTTCTTTCAGAGTTCCGTTTTTCTGTGCTGCAACAACATCTTTTACTTTAATTGGCTCTACTTTCACCTCAAATCCTCTCTTCTTTGCCAATTGAATAAAACTGTCTCTTGTAACACCATCTAAAATTTTCTCAGAAGTTGGTGGTGTATAGATCGTATCGTTGATTCTTACAAATACATTCATCGTCCCACTTTCTTCAAAATATTCGTGAGTAGCATCATCCGTCCAGATAATCTGATCATAACCTTCTTCGATAGCCAACTGAGTCGGGTAAAAAGAAGCAGCATAGTTTCCTGCAGCTTTAGCAGAACCTACTCCACCGCTTGCTGCTCTTGAATAATGATCTGAAATTTTTACAGAAACTGGTTCTGTATAATACATTTTTGCAGGTGTTGCAACGATTGCAAACATATATTTATTGGCTACTCTTGCTTTTAAGGCCTCTTCGGTAGCGAAAATCAAAGGTCTGATGTATAAAGACATCCCTTCTCCTTCCGGAATCCATTCTCTGTCGATATCTACTAATGCTTTCAACCCATCCAAAAACATTTCTTCTGTAACTTCCGGCATTGCCAAACGTTTTGCAGATTTATTGATACGTTCAAAATTCTTTTCGGGCCTGAAAAGGAAAACCTGTCCGTCTTTATCTTTGTAGGCTTTCATACCTTCAAAACAAGCCTGTCCGTAATTTACACCCATCATTGCAGGAGAAAATTGTAGCGGACCATAAGGAACCAATTTTACATCACCCCACTTTCCGTTTTCATACTCGCAAATGATCATGTGATCGATGAAAGTATTTCCAAAAGAAAAGTTACTCGGGTCGAATGTAGAAATTCTAGAGTTTTCTGTTTTTTGAATTATCATTTCTTAAAATTTTTATGATGTTCGACAAATTTAACATAATTTTTTAAATATAAAAATTTTAGATTAAATTTGAAAAAAAATACCTTGGAAAGAGAGATTAAGATCACAAACGACGGAAGCAAAACACTGTTTATCAATGAATTAAATGAAAACTATCATTCTCATCATGGTGCGCTTCAGGAAGCAGAACACGTGTTTATTAAAAATGGACTAAATTTGATAAATGATTACGAAATTAATATTTTAGAACTCGGTTTTGGCACAGGTTTGAATGTTTTGGTAACAATTAATGAATATTTAAAAACTGACAAAAATCATGACATCCATTATTTTACCCTAGAAAAATATCCGATAAATGCGTTAGAAATAGAAAATCTGGCATATTTTGAGCTTTTTGATAACTCAGAGTTAAAAAATATTTATCAAAAAATTCATCAGACTGAGTGGGAAAAATCGGTCGAAATTATTAAAGGATTTCATTTACATAAAATTCAATGTGATTTTTTTGAGCTTAAAAACATTGATCTGCCGAAGATTAACCTTGTATATTATGATTGCTTCGGTGCGAGAGTTCAGCCCGACCTTTGGGAAAAACCTTTATTTGAAATGGTTTCCGACAAAATGGCGGTCAACGGACTGTTAACAACCTATTCATCTAAAGGAAGTGTGAGAAGAATTCTTCAGGAACTCAATTTTAATGTTGAAAAAAAGCAAGGACCTCCGGGAAAAAAAGAAATGATTAATGCCGTGAAATTATAGGTATGATGCTGGAAGCTTGAAGTTGGATGTTCTTTTGATTAAGCGTGCAACTTGGCATCTATCTTAAAATATTTTCCCTATTTTAGCTAAGCAAATTATTATTTATGATCGACAATATTAATGTAAGGGTTTATGCATGTGTGGTAAAAGATAAAAAAGTTCTGACTCTTTTTGAAGAATATGCGGGCGAACCTTTAATGAAATTTCCCGGTGGCGGACTGGAATACGGAGAAGGACTAACCGACTGTCTGAAACGTGAATTCGAAGAAGAACTCAATGTACATATAGAAATTGTAGAGCATCTTTATACTCAGGAAGATTTTCTTGTATCGAGGTTTAAGGAAAATGAGCAGCTTCTTACCATATATTATATAGTAAACATATTAAACGAAGAAGATTTTATCATTCTTGATCCTTGTATAGAAAAAATCGACTGGATCGAAATTAATACCGAAGAAAATCCCTTTTCTTTGCCTATAGACAAAATTGTTTTCGAGAAGCTGAAAGAAAAATTCCTGTAAATATTTACAGGAATTTTATCATTTCGATACTTTAAAATCTCTCGCTCCGGGATAAGGCTGCAGATAACCTGAATTCCAGTTGGATTGAAGAAGTGATTCCAGAAACTCATCAGTTCTGTTTTTATGAGGATCATATCTATCTTTCAAATCTATATCTGCCATTTTGCCTTTTACATTCCACCAGAAAGCACTCCATCCGCCACGTAATTCTTTGATAATTTCGTAGACATTTTTATTGGTTGCTCTGTTCATCAGCTTAGCAAAAACCTGACCTTCAGTGGTCGTTAAATCTCTTAATTGCTTTTCATACTGGTCTGCCAACATATTTTGCCTGTCTTTTACATACTTTCTTTTTGCAGCAGTATCCAGATTTGTCATTTCTCCCTGAATATCACGATATTGTTGTAAAGCAGTCAGGAATAAAGGATAAACCCGGTATAATTTTTTATTTAAAAAGAAGTAATAATTTTTATCTAGCTGATTATTGAATTTTGGTTTATTTAAAAGAATCAGCTCATCCATTACAACAACAGTTTCACCGTTGATTTCGTAAATTTTAGCTTTTTGTCTTTCATCATAGAAATACTTATTACCAAATTCATCTGTCTTTAGTTGATCCTGAGGATACTGACTTAAAGGTTTTACAACAACTGAATCTCTTTGCTGCCCAAAAACAGAGATACCAAAAAAGACTATAAAAAGGCAGGCAATTTTATGAAATTTCATTATTTTTACACGTATTATAACAAAATTTAATTACAAAAATCATTCCTTTTATATGAAATTCGAGAAGAAATCTTTGAAATTTTTAGAGAAATATTTAAACACTTCGTCACCAACCGGTTATGAACATGAAGGCCAAAAAATATGGATGGATTATATTACTCCATATGTTGATAAAATTGAAGTTGATCATTACGGAACATGCTACGGAATAATTAATCCTGAAGCAGAATTTAAGGTAGTCATAGAAGCACATGCCGATGAAATTTCATGGTATGTAAATTACATCACTGACGACGGTCTTATTTATGTTATCAGAAACGGAGGTTCAGACCAAACGATTGCCCCTTCAAAAGTTGTACACATTCATGGCGAGAAAGGAATGGTTAAAGGTGTTTTCGGATGGCCTGCAATACACACAAGAAGCGCAAACCAAAATGAGCCAACTCCAAAAATTGAAAATATTTTTATCGATTGCGGCGCAACATCAAAAGAAGAAGTTGAAGAACTGGGAATTTTTGTAGGATGCATGATTACGTATCCGGATGAGTTTTTCGAAATGAATGATCGTTATTTTGTTTGCAGAGCTTTAGACAACAGAATCGGAGGATTTATGATCGCTGAAGTGGCAAGACTTTTAAAAGAAAACAAAAAACAGATTCCATTCGGTTTATACATTACAAATTCGGTTCAGGAAGAAGTTGGCCTGTATGGAGCAGATATGATTGCAGACACGATTAAACCAAATATTGCCATTGTAACCGATGTTACCCACGATACAACAACTCCGATGATCGAAAAGAAAAAAGAAGGCGATCAGAAATGCGGGAATGGTCCGGTTGTATTTTTTGCACCAAGTGTACATCATACCATCAGAGAATTAATTATTGATACGGCTAAAACTAAAAAAATTCCTTTCCAAAGAGCTGCTGCAAGTCGTGCAACAGGAACCGATACAGATGCTTTTGCTCATTCCAACGGCGGTGTTCCAAGTGCTTTGATTTCATTACCTTTGCGCTATATGCATACAACAGTTGAAATGGTTTCTAAAGAAGATGTCAGAAATGTCATCCAATTAATTTACGAAACCCTTCTGAAGATCACACCGGAAATGAAACTGAAGTATCATTAAAAGTAAAAAGAGACAAGTTTAAAGTAAAAAGTAAAAATGAAAACGAAGCTTATTGCTCCTTCCCTTTTAGCCGCAGACTTCGGGAATCTGCAGAGAGATATCGAAATGCTTAATAATTCTCAGGCAGACTGGCTTCATATCGATGTGATGGACGGAAGATTTGTTCCGAATATTTCTTTCGGATTTCCTGTGATGAAAACGGTACAGCAACACGCCAAAAAGTTTGTAGATGTACATTTAATGATCGTTGAACCAGATAAATATGTTGATGAATTCATTAATCACGGAGCAGATTTGATCTCTGTACATTACGAAGCTTGCACCCATCTTCACAGAACGATTCACCACATTCAAAGCAAAGGCGTAAAAGCCGGAGTTGTTCTGAATCCTTCAACACCCGTATTAATGCTTGAAGATATTATTGCTGATGTTGATCTCGTCTTATTGATGAGCGTAAACCCAGGATTTGGAGGTCAGAAATTTATTGAGAATACTTACAAAAAAATTGCGGAAACTAAAGATCTTATCCTGAGCAACAATTCGACAGCTCTTATTGAAATTGACGGCGGTGTGAATTTAGACAATGCCTCAAAACTATTCGAAGCCGGAGCTGATGTTTTAGTGGCGGGAAATGCGGTTTTTTCAGCTGAAAGTCCTGAGAGAACGATTGAGCTTTTAAAAGTTTAAAATCAAAAAAAAAAAAAAATATAAAGGCTGTTTCATCTGAATGAAGCAGCCTTTTTTAATATGATATGAATGTTTATTCAACCTGCTGAAAATTAAAACTAAGATCTCCTCCGTTATAATTTTGAGAAACATTTGTCGGAAAAACCTGTGTCGTAGTACCAATCCATCTGTATTCCCAAACTTTGATATTTCCTGCAGTAATCGGATAAGTTGCATTGCTGTTATCCAATTTGCTACGTTTGTACCAATCGTTTGAATTCATGGTGATCATATATTTTTTATCTTTTTCTAAAACCATTTCAGAAATACTTTTTACTACCGAAACATCTGCTGCAGATACATTTACCGTCTCAGTTCTTAAAACAGTTTTAGCATCGTAATCCCAAATAGTAACCCTAAGATTGGCATTTGATGCAGGCAATTTTACAACCAAAGAATTTATTTTTCCCTTTACATTTGGTGAAAAAGCAAGTCCGAATTCATAATCTCCCGCATTTACAAAATTACTCGTTGTGGTAAATCCAGCCAGCTCATGATATTTGTTTAAAGGATCTTCTTCATGATATACAACAGGAGTCGGCTCATCATCATCTTTACTGCAACTTATGGTAAATACTGTTGTAGATAAAGCAAATAGTAAAAGAAGATTTTTTAGCAAAATTGGAAATTTTAAATTTTTCATGATATTTTTATTTGTTTAAATTATTGTGACAAAGTTCACGATAAACAAATCTCAGTATAACAGGAAAAACACCTATTTTAAAACCATATTTTTCCTGTAAAAGAAATATAGGAAACAAAAAAAAGCAGTCGTTAAACTGCCTTTCACCTCATTTAAAATAAGATTAGTTTATATGGTCATTAGTTTTCAGAATCGATGCTAGAAATTTGATTCTCTGTTTTAATTTGATGTAAAGATGACTAAATTTAAAACATTAACCAATCCGTAAAATCACGGAAATTTCAACAAGCATTTTTATTTTTAGTTTTAATTAAAAAATAAAACGATATTGATAATTAAATTAAAAAACATTTTTATTTATTTAGTTTAAATAACTATAATTCTGAAAAACAATATCTTATATAAACTATTTATGACGAAATGTCACACATAAACAATAAAAAAATCCGGAATAAAATTCCGGACAAAATTTATATTATTTTAATCTGATTTAGAAAATTTCTCTTCCTGAAAAATGGAATTGAGCTTCGATTAAAGCATTTTCATTAGAGTCTGAACCGTGTACAGCATTCTCTCCGATGCTTCTGGCAAACATTTTTCTGATTGTTCCTTCAGCAGCTTCAGCAGGATTTGTAGAACCGATTAAAGTTCTGAAATCTTCAACTGCATTATCTTTTTCTAAAACTGCAGCAACGATAGGTCCTGAACTCATAAACTCTACCAATTCCCCATAAAATGGTCTTTCAGCATGAACTTCATAGAATTTTTTTGCATCAGCAACAGTAAGCTGAGTTAATTTTAAAGCTTTAATTTTGAATCCACCTTCAGAAATCTTCCCTAAAATAGCACCAATGTGACCATCAGCAACTGCATCAGGTTTGATCATTGTGAATGTAATGTTTGACATATTTGAATATTTTTTTAATGGCACAAAATTACAAAAAATATCCTAAAATAATTTTAAAATAATTTTAACATAAAATAACTTTTGTTAAGAATTGAGAGTTAATTCTTGGCACAGTAATTGTTATTAATATTCCGATTCTCATGTTTAATTTGAGTTTTCATGGTTATTAGTTTTTACCCAGCTTCGGCTGGGTTTTTTATTGCTAATAAATCATCACTTTCTTTATCAAATTCACATTTAAACAAACAAAAGAAAATAGGAATAAAAAATTAATGCTTCAATATCAATCAAAGCAGTAAATTTTATCGGAAAAAATTTATGACTATATATTTACTTATGTGCGTTTTCCTCCGCCTCTTCCATAAGTTTAATATAAGTAGAATATCTTGAATGTTGAATTTCCCCAGTTTCTAAAGACTCAAGAACGGCACATTTAGGCTCATTAATGTGAAGGCAGTTATGATATTTGCACTCTTCTCTTTTTTTGAAAATTTCAGGAAAATAGTGTTGTACTTCTTCTTTCTCTATATCAATCATGGCAAATTCACGAACTCCGGGTGTATCGATCACATTTCCGCCAAAATCCCAAAAATGCATTTGTGCAAAGGTTGTTGTATGCTTTCCTTTTAAATGAGTATCAGAAATTTCCGAGGTTCTCAGATTAAGATCAGGCTGTAAAGCGTTAACCAGAGTAGATTTTCCGCAACCTGAATGTCCGAAAAACACAGAAGTTTTATCTTTCAGAATTTCAACAAGATCATCAAGATTTAATTTCGAATATGAAGAAATTTCTAAAGTCTCATACCCAATTTCGTTGTAGAGAAACTCAATATCTTTTACGATTTCAGATTCTTCTTCAGAAAGAACATCCATTTTATTAAACAAAATCAGAGGCGTAATATTGTAAGCTTCACAACATGCCAAAAAACGGTCAAGAAACCCGAGAGAAGTTTCGGGATGCTTTAAAGTAAAAATAAAGCACGCCAGATCAATATTTGAAGCAATAATATGTGCTTCTTTAGAAAGATTTACCGATTTTCGGATGAGATAATTTTTGCGGGGATCTATTTTTGTAATCCAGGCAACATCGTCCTGCTCCAATTGAAATTCAACAAAATCACCAACAGCTAAAGGATTGGTAAGTCTGGTTTTTATCAGCTTAAATTTTCCTCGAATTCTCGCTTCGAAAATTCTCCCGGTTTCTGTTTCCAAAACCTGATACCAGCTTCCCGTAGATTTAATGACTTTTCCTTTCATATTTTAAGATACGGCAAATATAGGGAATTAGTTTAGGTTTGAGAGTTTTAGAGTCTTTGAGTTTAAAATGTTATTAGAATAATTTTTGTATTCGACAATAACACTTTTGCCCTAAAACACTAAAACCCTCTCAGATATTTACCTGTCAATCATAATATTATTCTGAACTTCAATTGACTCTTCGTGAATTGCTTTAAAAACTTTTTCTATAAATTCCTGAGACATTCCTGTTTCTGAAGCTTTTTGTACAGCATATTCGGTAATGACTTTCCATCTTTCAGGCTGAAAAATAGCAATATCATTCTCTTTCTTCAGTTTACCAATTTTTGCCGAAATTTTCATTCTCTGAGAAAGCAATTCAATCAACTGAAAATCCAAATCGGAAATCAAGGTTCTGTGTCTTCCCATTTCATCATCAAAACCGGCAAGATCTGTACTTCTTACTTTAAGATTTGAAATCATATTGCCTAAAACTTCCGGCGTAATCTGTTGTGCAGCATCACTCCACGCTTCATCAGGATTGCAATGCGTTTCGATGATAGCACCTTGATAACCCACATTCAGAGCTTCCTGAGTAATATCTGCCAATCCGGTACGATTTCCGCAAATATGTGAAGGGTCTATTAAAATCGGAATATTCGGAAACTGGCTTTTGAAATCTAAGGCAATCTGCCAATTCGGATTATTTCTGTATTTTGTTTTCTGGTAAGTAGAAAAACCTCTGTGAATAGCTCCTAAATTCTTAATATCCTGCCCTAAAAGTCTTTCTAAAGCACCAATCCATAATGCCAAATCCGGATTTACAGGATTTTTAACCAAAACAATTTTTTCTGTACCTTTCAAAGCTTCGGCAATTTCCTGAACTGTAAAAGGATTTACAGTAGAACGTGCTCCAATCCATAAAATATCGACATCAACTTCTAAAGCAGCATCTACGTGATGAGCGTTCGCAACTTCAGTCGCGGTTTTAAAACCATACTCTTCTTTTACTTTTTTCAGCCAGTTTAAACCAATTACGCCTACTCCTTCAAAACCATTTGGTTTCGTTCTCGGCTTCCAGATTCCTGCACGAAAAATCGGAACCTGAGCATTGGTATTTTTAATTCTTTTTGCTGTTTCCAGCATTTGTTGTTCACTTTCCGCACTGCATGGTCCTGCAATTATAAGAGGTTGCTGAAAATCTTTTATCCAGCTGTTTTCTAAATCTCTTAAGTTCATATTGTAAATTTTATTTTAAATTAAAGGCAATAGTATATTCATTATAAAGTTACTTTATAATTCTTTCTAAAAAATGTCGTTCAAAAATTGTTATGAAATCAGGAATCTACAGTAGAGTTCCCATGTTTTTTTAAGAAAGAAATTAAATTAGCTGTACCAATAAAATCGATAATAGCTTCTAAAATTTCTGTAATAAAAAGTTGCAAAAGAAAGATAACTGCTTAAAAAATAAGCAGGTGCAAAACTGATTGTTTGAGTAGAATCAGCAGTATATGGAAGTTTGGAATGTTCCAATTTGTATACTTTTTTTTATCTTGTCTCTGTAAATATTAAGCAAATATATAAAAAATTATGACAAATCAAACTTCATCAAATCATCAAGATCTTTCAGTAGCGGATTTTTTTCTATAAATTTTTCGAAAATTTTCTTTTTGGTGACGATTTCAATCTTAAGATTTTCATGATCTTTTTTAAATTGAAACTCTATGGAATGGTTATTTACCTTATGTTTAAAATGATTAAAAAACTCAATGCTTATCTTATCAAACTCATTTTTTGCGGAATCTGAAGGATAAGATATCTGAATAATTTTTTCATCAATTTTAGTAAATTTAAAAGTTTTTATAGCATTGAAAACCACAGGATCTTTTTGGCGAAGCTGTTTTAAAAGGATCATCCATTCGTTCTGTACATCTGTTTCAGTAAAATGATGTTCTGGTAGTTTTTCTGTATTTACAATTGTTGCTTTATCTTCAACTTCAGATTTTTCTTCTTTATTTAAAAGAGAATTAATGCTGAAACTTGAAGAAATATTGGTTCTTGATAAAGGTTTTGAAGCTTTCTTGATGAGAACTTCAGCAGGCGGCTCAGAAGCAGTTTTTGTCTCAACTTTTACCTCTTCAATTTTTTTCTCCTGAATCTGAGTTGGTAATTTTACTTCCTGCTTCTCTTTGAGAAATGGAGCTAATATTATAAACTTTTTTTTTTAGCTAATTCGCCACCGGCAGAAAGAGAAGACAATTGCATCAACGCAATTTCTACAGTAAGCCTCGGATTTTTTGAATTTTTGTAATTAATGTCTGCATGATTACAGATTTCAATTGCATCAATCAGATGTTGAGCGCTCCATTTTTGTCCCTGTTCCGTAAATTTCACTTTGGTCTGCTCTCCTACTTCGATCAGATCCATTGTTGAAGGATTCTGAGCCATCATCAGATCACGGAAATGATTACCAAGTCCTGCAATAAATAAATGCGGATCAAAACCTTTCTTTACAATTTCATTGAAAGCAGAAAGCACTTCAGGAATTTTACTTTCTTTCGCTAAATCTACAATTTTAAGATACTGATCGTAATCTAGAATGTTAAGAACTTCAGCAGCTTTAGCAAGTGTAATATTCTTTTGTGAAAAAGTAGAAAGTCTGTCAAAAATTGAAAGCGCATCTCTCAAAGCGCCATCAGCTTTTTGTGCAATCAAATACAAAGCATCATCTTCATATTTAATATTTTCTTTCTCAGCAATCTTTCTTAAATGATCCTGAATATCAAGAATAGTAATTCTTTTGAAATCGTAAATCTGACAACGGGATAAAATTGTAGGAATAATTTTATGCTTTTCCGTCGTTGCCAAAATGAAAATCGCATGAGCGGGCGGTTCTTCCAGTGTTTTAAGGAAAGCATTGAAAGCCGCTGAAGACAACATGTGAACCTCATCGATTATATACACTTTGTACTGACCAACTTGTGGCGCAAAACGCACCTGATCGATTAGCTCACGAATATCATCAACAGAGTTATTGGATGCTGCATCGAGCTCATAGATATTGTAAGCAAAGCCGTCCTCTGAGACAGAGCCGTCCTTTTCGTTGATTTTTCTTGCCAAAATTCTGGCACAAGTTGTTTTGCCGACGCCTCGAGGACCGCAAAACAACAGCGCCTGTGCTAACTGATTTTCTTCAATAGCATGTTCCAGCGTATCTGTAATGTGAGACTGCCCAACAACGGTATCAAACTGTTGCGGGCGGTATTTTCTTGCAGATACGATAAAATTTTCCATTGCCCAAAAGTATGAAATATAGTTTTAATTTAAAAATTTTAATTTTCAAATTTCATTAAAATACACTTATAATTTTGGGTAACAGAATATTATTTATTGTAAGCGAATTCGATAATATCTTCGATTGCGGTCTTTATTTTTTGTCTTCCGTCTTCACTTTTCATATCGATACCGCAGAATGTAGTTGCATTGTGTGCCGTAAACATATTTAAGTGATAACTTCCAGCAACTAAAATAGCTGCAATTGCTCTAAATTTATCAGATTTTTCTCCAAAATAAGGATCTGTAATATTTTTGAATAATTCTTCACCCACTTCTTCTCTCTGATCAAAAAGCTTTTTAAGAATCGGCCGGCTTTCAGACATTTCCCAAATCAGGATTTTCTGAAGTTCTTTGTTCTTTTTAAGATTTTCAAACTGATTCAGAATTGCTATTTTAGACATTTCTTTTCCTCCGTCAGACAAATCAGCGTCGGCTGCCAATTCAAATCTACTCCAATAATCCTGAGATTTGATGTATTCGTCGATCAATTTATCTGTACTTCCGAAATATTCGTAGATCAGCTTTTTATCAAAGCCTGCAACAGCAGCAATTTTGCTTACCATTAATCCTGAATATCCTTTGGTTTTCAAAATCTTTCCTACTGCATTGAGTAGTTTTTGTTTTGTTTTTTCTTTGTCCCTGATAGGACCTTGTACAACTTTTCTAGGCATCGTCTTATATATTAATTTGCTAAAAGCAATTTTTATTTACCATTAATCTTTTTTGTCTCCAAAGAAGAGTAAACTTATTGTTTTTAAAAGAGTTATTGAACTCTGCTTTTACAAATATACATCTCTTTAGTGAGAATTGTATATCTTATTTTATTAATTACGATTTTTTCAATCACTTGGTTTTGAAATATCAAAAAAAATTGTTACTAACCATTAATTTCTCACAATACAAAAAGTAAAAATACTACATCTAAACTTAATCAAATTTATCTACTTTTTAAATATCAGCATAAAAATAACGGCAAAAATAAATTATTTTTAAAATATGTACTCATTAAAAATATTATTTTTAATGCAAAAGATTTATAACTAATAATTGTGTGAATTAATATAACTCACAAATCCTTAATAAACATTAAGATTTATGCAATTAAAAAAAGGAACAATTTTTTCATAAATATTTTTATGAATTTTTATTGTGTGGAGCTTCTAATGTCTCTTTTATGGTAAATAATAATCAAAAAGAATATTTTGAACCTATCTTTGTACAAGCAAATATTATCGAAATACAATGAAAATCGTAACTTTAAAAGAAGGCAATTTTGCGGCCGACAAACAAAAGAATTTCACACTGCTTGATAAACATCCGGAAGCCAAAGGAATCAAAATGTCGATACAGCCTTTTTTAGCCATAACCAAAAACGATTATATCCTTATCGACGCTGGTTTCGGCTGGAAAAATGATAACGGAAAATTAGTTATTAAAGAAATTTTAGAAAGTGAAAATATTAAACCTGATCAGATCACAAAAGTTCTTCTTTCGCACTTACACAAAGACCATATCAATGGAACTTTGGTGAAAACAGAGAATGGTTTTGAGCCTGTTTTCCCGAATGCTGAAATTTATATTCAAAAGAGAGAACTCGATTTCGCCTTTGAAAGCCGTGGAAATCCTTCCTTCGATTTTGAAGTTTTAGAATCGCTCATTCAATTGCCAAATATCATCTGGATGAATGATGATTATGGAAATATTAATGACGAAATTTATTATGAAGTTGTCGGCGGTCACAGTCCGTTTATGCAGGTTTTTAAAATTACTGAAGGTCGTGAAACCGCGTTTTATGGCGCAGATAATCTTCCTCAGGAATCTTATTTAAAATATCATCTGGCTTACAAAAGTGATTTTGATGGTAAAAAAGCGATGCAACTCCGCATTAAATGGTATGAAGAAGCCCTTGAAAACCACTGGAAAGTTTTGCTTTATCACGATTTGGAAAAAAGCATAATCCAATTCTAACTAAAATTTAAGTTTAAATCATTACCAATCAGATTTTATCGTACATTTGTTTTTTCGAAAAAGGAAATGGTGTCTTCCTTACCCAACCGCCTTAAAAAGCTGATGGCGCCTGATTAATTGAATGTTTTACCATTTAATCAGGAATGTATGTTTAAAAATAACAAAAAATCAGTTTTCAGAACGCTTCTTATTTTAATTAAATTATTTTTCAGAAAGTATCCTTCTGCTCTTTTTGTATTGAAATGGCTTTTCATTACTTTGATAACAGGAATTTTAATCGGAAGTGCTTCTGCATTTTTTCTTCAGACTTTGGAATGGGCAACGCAATTCAGAGAAAATCATCTTTGGCTGATTGCATTCTTACCTTTAGGTGGTTTTTTGGTTGGTTTAATGTATCATTATTTCGGAAAAGATGTTGAAGCCGGAAATAATTTATTGATTGAAACCATTCATGAGCCAGGAAAAATAATTCCTCTTAAAATGGCATCATTTGTTTATTTAGGAACGATGGTTACCCATTTCTTTGGTGGTTCTGCGGGTCGTGAAGGCACGGCTTTACAAATGGCGGGAGCAATTGCTGACCAGTTTTCAAAACCACTCAGGCTTTCAGAAGATGATAGAAAAATACTGATTATTTCTGCAATTTCAGCGGGGTTTGGTTCTGTTTTCGGTACACCTTTAGCCGGAGCAATTTTCGGACTGGAAGTTTTTCTTGTCGGAAGATTAAAATACAATGCCTTATTTCCCGCTTTTTCGGCAGCGATTATTGCGGATTTGACTACCAAATTATGGAATACCCATCATACTCATTATCATATTGACTTCATTCCTGAAATTTCATTTTTAAATATTTTATATGCAATCATTTCAGGGATTTTATTCGGAATCTGTGCCGCAACGTTCAGTAAAGCAATTCATAAAACCGGAAATGTATTTAAATCAAAAATAAATTATTCTCCATTAAGACCATTTTTTGGTGGAATTATCGTTGCATCTGCTGTTTTTTTAATGGGAACTACAAAATACGTCGGTTTAGGAATTCCGACCATTGTAGATTCTTTTGAACAGCAACTTCCAGCTTATGATTTTGCATTAAAAATGATTTTTACCATTGTCACTTTGGCGGCAGGTTTTAAAGGTGGTGAAGTTACTCCTCTGTTTTTTATCGGTGCAACTTTAGGAAACGCTTTGGGATATTTTATTCCCTTACCTATCGCTCTGTTGGCAGGAATGGGCTTTGTAGCAGTTTTTGCCGGAGCAACCAATACACCGATCGCGTGCAGTATTATGGCAATTGAATTATTTGGAAATGAATGTGGCGTTTATGTTGCGATTGCCTGTGTTGTTTCTTATTTGTTTTCCGGTGCAAACAGTATTTACAAAAGCCAGATTATCGGAGAACCAAAAAACAGAAGATTTTTGAAAGATACTGGCAAAAAATTGAGTGAACTATAAAATATGTAAAGACCGAAATGATTGATTCCGGTCTTGTTTAAGATATTATTTTTGAATTTAACGAATTGCGATTTCATTCAATTTGAATTTAAAATCATTTAATTGTTTTTGTATTTTTAATTTTTGAGTTGAAAAGAAAGAAGTTTTCTCGAAAAGCTGTTCATAATATTCTATGCCGTCAAGAAGATTAGATTTAAATGTATTCCATTTTTTAACTTGCACATTCGTAAGTTCGCCTGAAAAACCTAAAATTTCTTTTTTTAAATGATCAACGTACATTTTTAATTCATTAATAAACATATTCGGCCGCTCAACATCCGAAAGAACGTTTGTATTTCCATAAATATGACCCACCATTTCCGAAAGCGAAACTTCTTTATCAAAATAAGCCAAATTTGGTCCCGGACAAATCACAACCCCCTGTTTTTCACCTTTTATATCAATGTTGTTTTCCAGATAAGCAGAATTTACCAGACCAACACAAAGACATGCTTTATCGGTGATTTCATTTTTTTTAGATTGAAACTGATCTTCGGTTAATTCGTTTCTCACCGATTCAAGATCATTTAATTTTATTTCCTGGTATTTTTTTGATGCCGTACAAATTCCCTGTGGAGAATATTCTTTGCTTAATGCCAATAATTTTTTAGGACACGAACTTCCAAATTTGTTTTTCGCTTCTTTTTGATATTTTAAAATTTCGTTTGAAGTTCCTCTTACTGTATTGAATGGAACGCCCAAAGGTGAGATATTGCTCAGAAAATAATCATCTTGCTTTGATTTTGCTAAAAGATTTCTGGTTTCACGGTCTACAGAAGTTGCTTCAGGAACCAAAAGAAAAGGCGATCCCCAACCAACACTGTCAACCAGATAATTCTCTAAAAGAAAATCATGCTCCTCGGAAGTTCCTACTCCACCCTGAACCGTTATTTTCATTTCTAAAGGTTCAGCAGGAATATACTTTTCTTTTTGTTGAAGAGCTTTAATCATCAAAGAATGTGCGGAGGAAATCAGTTCATTTTTCTTTTGTTTAAATTCTTCCATGATTGGACCAAGCAGTAAACCTTCCGTTGCAAAAGCATGACCGCCACAATTCAAACCGGATTCAATTCTGTATTCGGAAACCCAAAGTCCTTTTTTTGCTAAAAAATTTCCCTGGATCATTGCAGAACGGAAATCGCTGACCTTAAGAATAATTTTCTTTTTAATAAAGTTATTTCTATCAGGAAAAAAGTCATCAAATTCTTCAATATAGCTGTACAAACGAGGGTTCATTCCTGCAGAAAGTATCATTGCCGAAGAGATTTTACTTTTAGCAAAACCACGTAGCGAAGCATGTGCATCATTATAAATTACAGGAAGCTGCACGTTTTTTTTGTAATTGTCTTTATCAACTTTGGTCATGATATTGACATCAATATTTCCCGGAATGAGATTTTTTTCTACAAAATTTTTAATATTTGATGCTAAAGAATCGCCCTGATTCAAAATATTCTGTAAACCGTTCTTTAAGTCGGAAGTATTGGGAAGCATTGCCATAAAATTCTTGAGCGCTTCCGTATTCTTAGAAATTTCTTCTTTGAAAGATTCAAATTTTTCGGTGACGATATCATCCATCATATCGAGATAATCGGTGATTCTTTTGGCTCTGTAATCTTCGGTTTTAGTAGAAATCCCGAAATAGTTGAGATTGAATTTTTTGCTGTAGAAATTTTTCATTTTTTCTACAATTTCATCGTCAATAATTGAAACAACGGAGGAAATTCCGTATTGTGCAACACGAATCGGGCTGTCGATCGTGTAAGATAATCCCATAACGGGAATATGAAAACTATGTAAAGGCTTATTAATCATTATTTTAAATAAAATTTTACCCTCATATTTCTATGAAAGTGATAATGATCTGAAAACCTGCGAATTTCTTCTAAAATTCTTTACAAAAATAAATATTTACGGTAAACTATGCAAGAGATAACAACTTAAACAAATCTAATGCTGTACAATTGTTAAAATCAAATATTTACGAAAAATATTGAATTTTTATAACTTTATCATTAAAAATCATAACAATTTGGTAGTATTTTAATTCTATATTCATTAAATTTACGTTTTTAATTTCATTAATAACTATTGCTTTATAATGTTTGAGTTTAGAAAAATACTCTTTTTACTCAGTCTATTTTTTAGTTTTTTAGCACCCTCTCAGCAAAAACTGACCGCCAAAGAACTGAAAGCTAAAATTACCAACAATTCTAAACTATACAAAACAAATATTGATAAGGCTTACCAGGAACTGAACGGACTTCTGAAACAGTCTGTTATTCTGAAAGATTCGATTTCTGAAATGAAACTTCTCGACAGAAAATGCCGCTATTTTTACAGTAAAAATATGATGGACAGCCTGATTATTACCAGTGAAAACCTTCAGAAAAAAGCTAACAAATTCAATGACATTTATTTTGAAGCCATGTCGCATATTTATATTGCCGAGATCTATTCCATCAATAAATTTCCTGACAAGGCAATTTTAAATCTGAATTCAGCATACAAGATCTTACAAAAAGGTGATCCTGAAAGCGAGAAGATTTTCTATGCAAAAGCGAATGTTCTGAGCAGTTTTGCCAATATTTATTTAGATAAAAATCAGCCAAAAGAAGCCGCAAAAAAAATTTATGAACAGATCCAAAGTGGAAAACAGCTGAAAAATAAATTTGAAAGAGACAATTTTCAGTACCTGAACTACGCCAATCTTGCCAATATTTACAGCCAGTTTAATGCTGATTCGGCTTATCATTATGCAAAAAAATCTATTTTAATAAAACCCAAAGAGGTAATTGACGAGAAAGCAATGGTCGACAATTATTCGGTCATAGGGAAAGTTTATAAGGAGAAGAAAAATTATGAGAGTTCATTAAAAAACTTTCACAAAGCACTTTACATCAGCAAAAAAACTGGCATGGAACTCAATGCCAATCAGATTTACCATTCGCTGAAAGAAATTTATGACATTCTCAACATCAAAGACAGCTCAGATTTCTATAAAAATAAGATCGAACAGCACGAATTGAAAGCCCTGAAAAGCAAATACAATTCTTTACAGGAGGTTATCAATAAAGATAAAAAAGAACAGGAAAAAGCCCAAAATGCATTTTGGTATTGGATTATTCCTGTTTTTGCATCGATCGGAATCGCATTTTTTATAACAAAGAGAAAAAGTAAAAAACCTCTCATCGAAAGTGAAAATGAAACCAGACCCGAAATCAATCTAAGCGAAACTTATCATGATCTGATAGAACTTCTTGAAAAAAGAGATCCGGCTTTTATGTTTGCATTCGAGAAAGTTTATCCTGATTTTTCGGCTCGTCTTTTAGAAAAAAATTCAGAACTGCAACAATCTGAGATTGAATTTTGCGCACTTCTTAAATTAAAATTAACAACGAAAGAAATTGCTAAAATCAGCTTTATTGAAACCAGAACTGTTCAGAATAAGAAATACCGAATTAGAAAAAAACTCGACATTCCCCAAAATGTTGACATCTATCATTGGATTGACCAGATCTAAAAAACCATCTTTTAAAAATTATATTTAATATAATAATTATCACATATTTTTGAACTTATTTCAAAAAAGTATCTAATGAGTATGTGATTTAATAAACATTTCACAAAATTACTTCTCAAATAAAATACCACATAATATATTTGTTGACTGAAAACGGATGTCAAAAACTGATAAATCGTTAGATTAATTTCTTCAACAAATATTTTTTATGGTTAAAATTTCTACTCTTAATTTCGGAAAAGCTCTAATAGCTTTAGGTGTCTTTGCGAATGTAATTTCTGCAAATGCTCAGCAATGGGAAAATGTTGGTTCTTCTGCAAATATTTCTGCAGGAACAGGAAGCTTCAATAATTTGGTTATTGATACACAGGGTAATTATTATGTTTCTTATTATGATTTATCTGTAACAAAAGCATCAGTACAGAAGTTTAACGGAACAAGCTGGTCGTACGTTGGAGGAAATGCAGGAATTACAATCGGTTCAGCAACATACAGTTCATTGGCGATAAATCCTGCCGGAAATATCTTATACTACACCAATCAGGGATCTGGTTTAGAAGTTCGAAAATTTGAGGGCTCGACGTGGTCTTCTCTACCGAGTGCTTCGTCTGCTACAACAAATTATCAGGCTTCAGCCGTTTCATCTTCTAATATTTTGTTTACTTACGGATCTTATGGTTCAGGAACTGTAAAAAAGTTTGTAAACGGAGCTTGGGAGCAGGTTGGTACCGCAAATATTGCAGGTGGAGTTCCTTATTATGCTGAAATGGTGACGGGTACAAATGGTAAAGTATATGTTCTCCATAACTCATCCGGAATAAAAGTATATGAAAACAGCCAGAATGCTTCTGCAACAGAGGCATGGACTTTGGTTGGAGGAGCAAACGTAGGATCATCATTTACAGAAGGAGCAAACGCTACAACAGACATCGCAATAGGTTCTGATAATACATTGTATGTTGTGTATTCTTCACCCTCTTCAAATAACAGGAGACTTAATGTTAAAAAATTCAATGGAACGAATTGGGTTCAGGTTGGAAATGCTGATTTTGGTATCTCAGACAATTTGTATAATGTTTCGATCGCCGTTACTCCATCAGGAAAACTTTACACCGTAGCAAGCGGATGGGCGATAAACAGCGGGGAAAATACAGTGTATGAATACAATTCTACGACGAATACATGGGTAACAGTAGGTGGAGATTTTGTTTCTGATGATGCTGCAACTTATAATGATCTGCAGTATGATGCAACAACAAACAGTTTAGTTCTTACCTATTCTCAAAACGGAATTAAAGTGAAAAGATTTTCACTGAACTCATTATCAGTAAATGATGTGAAGAAAAATGATTTCAGTATTTATCCGAATCCAACCAACGGAATGATCAATGTTAAAGGCAATTCTACAATAAAATCACTGGAAATTACCAATACTGTGGGGCAGCTTTTAAATGCAAAATTCAACAGTCAGCAAATTAATCTTTCATCATTTCCAAAAGGAGTTTATTTTGTAAAAATAAATTCAGAAGACGGGCAGCAAATAATTAAAAAAGTAATTAAAAACTAGATATATGGAGTAAATCGTACATAGTAATTGAATTAGGAAAGTAAGGCTTTGATTTTTCAAAGTCTTATTTTTTAGTCTAAATAATTA
>Ga0256786_1000483_pt1 | contig 20086 bp, 20 predicted proteins | sample MC6MC0937MT_FD_186053 | JGI IMG/M metagenome (GOLD analysis project Ga0256786, IMG submission 186053) | Metatranscriptome of enriched soil aggregate microbial communities from Iowa State University, Ames, United States - MC6-MC0937-MT... | ecosystem: Environmental > Terrestrial > Soil >...
CGGAAATATTATGGAGGGCTTTGTCTAATTTATCCTGTAAACTATTAAACATACTGTTTCTATATTAATGGTTTGCAAAAATAATAATTTTATATCTAATAACCTTGAGATGATTCATATTTAAAAAATTTTGGGTTAATTTCTAAAATGTATTTCAAAAGGCCTAGTCAAGGTTCAAAACCTTGACTAGGCTGATTTTCTAGTAGCCTAAGACGATTTTATTTAAAACTTTTAATATTGATAAATTTTGGTAGTTTTGCAGCCAATGAAAAAAATGATTGTTGTTTTAAAAGGATTGGGATTGTTTCTGCTGATTTCTGCGGTGCTGTTTGCTTTGCAGTGGCAGTTGGCAGAAAATAATGTAGTGGAGCTCAATTATAAAATCCATATTCTTATATTTTTTATTACACTAATCAGTTTATTAACGATTTTGATTGTTTTTGCATTCGAAAAAAAGAATATAATAGGATTTATTTTCCTTGGGTTCGTCGTTTTTAAATTTTTCGCAATGGGTTATATAGCTGTGTTTCAGAAAGAATTCAGGCTGAACATTGTGCCGTACTTCGTTCTGTACTGGGTTTACCTTTTGGTGGAAGTCGTTTTCGTTTTAAAATTAGTCAAAAAACAAGACTAATATCATGTAATATAAAATTGAAGAATTACTAAAAATCGAATAAAAATTTATATTTTTGCAAAAATTTTAGAAATAAAGTCTAGTCATGAGTTTTAAAAAACTGTTAATCGCCCTTTATCTTTTTGTTTTCTGCTTCTCTTTTGCGGAAACTCACGAAGGTACTGCGGAATCTGCAAAGGATGAAAAGTACAATCCGGTTCCATTTATTATGCACCATATTGCGGATGCACACAATTGGCATCTTTGGGGTGAAGGTCACAATTCTGTAGGAATTTCTTTACCTGTAATTCTTTGGGACAACGGTTTGAAAGTTTTCAGTTCTGAAAGATTCGGACACGAAGAAGAAAAGGTTGCTGAAGTAGACGGAAGTTTCTACAAAGTACACCACAACAAAATTTATTCTACAAATGCTGCTGGTGATTTAGATATGCACGATGGTCATCCGACAAATGCTCAACCTTTAGATTTTTCTATTACTAAAGTAGTTGCTCAAATGCTTTTAGCTGCAGTTATTTTATTAATCATCGGTTTTGCTTCAGCATCAAGTTATAAAAAATCTCAGGTTCCTTCAGGAATCGCAAAATTCATCGAGCCGATTGTTGTTTTTGTAAGAGACGAAATTGCTCTACAAAACATCGGTTCTGTAAGATACAGAAAATATGTTCCTTATTTGGTTACATTGTTCTTGTTTATCTGGGTTCTTAATATTTTAGGATTACTTCCCGGAGCTGCTAATACAACAGGTAACATTGCATTTACAATGGTTCTTGCAGTATTTACTTTATTAATTGTAAACTTGAGCGGTAGAAAAACATACTGGATGCACATGTTTGATCCATTGGGAAGCAATATGCCTTTCGCTGGGAAAATCTTGGTTTATATTATATTAGTACCCGTAGAATTATTAGGAATTATTACTAAACCTTTCGCATTGATGATTCGTCTTTTTGCTAACATGACAGCAGGACACATCATCATCATGAGTTTGATTGCTTTGATTTTCATCATGCAGACTTACGCAATCACTCCGGTGTCATTAGGTTTATCATTATTCATTTATGTTTTGGAAGTATTGGTAGCGGCTTTACAGGCTTATATCTTTACGATGTTGACGGCATTATTCATCGGGTCGGCTGTAGAAGAGCCTCACCACGATCATTAATTAGAATTAAATTATAAAACAACTTTTTAAATTATAATATTATGACAGGTAGTATCGCAGCAATCGGAGCTGGTTTAGCAGTTCTAGGTGTAGGATTAGGTATTGGTAAAATTGGTGGTAGCGCAATGGAAGGTATTGCAAGACAACCAGAGCAATCAGGAAAAATCCAAACTGCAATGATTATCGCAGCAGCTCTTATCGAGGGTGCTGGTCTATTCGGTATCGTAGTAGCATTACTAGGAAACGGATAGTAAACAAACAGAATTCTACAAACGGTTGGTTTGTAGAATTCTTTTAAAAAAGTTAAAACAAATTAAAAAATAATTGATATAAAATGGAATTATTAACTCCTTCAATTGGTAACATATTCTGGACAGCTGTAGTATTTTTATTATTAGTAGTTCTTCTTAGATCTTTCGCTTGGAAACCAATCCTAAGTGCAGTAAAAACAAGAGAAGACAATATTCAGGATGCTCTTAATCAGGCTAAATTGGCTAAAAAAGAGATGGAAACTCTTAAAGCGGATAACGAAAGAATTATGCGTGAGGCTAAAATCGAAAGAGATGCTATCTTAAAAGAAGCCAGAGAAATTAAAGACAGAATCGTAGCTGAAGCTAAAGATGCTGCTAAGTCTGAAGGAGATAAATTGATCGAAGCTGCAAGACAAACCATCAATGCTGAGAAAAATGCTGCAATGGCAGACATCAAATCTCAAATCGGAATTTTGTCTGTAAATATTGCAGAATCTATTCTTAAACAAAAATTAGACAACACTGAAGCTCAGAATGAGTTGGTTCAGAATTATTTAAACAAATCAAATCTTAACTAAGAATGCTTACATCTAAAGTAGCTAAAAGATACGCACAAGGTCTGTTGGATTTCACAAACGAATCCGGACAAACCGATGCTGTTTTTTCAGAAATGAAAGATGTTGTAAAGATTATGTCTGAATCTGCAGATTTGAACAAGTTTTTTCTGACACCTTACATTGATGCAAACAAGAAAACTGAAGTAGCCAGCGAGATTTTCAAAAGTTTCTCACCGGTTTCTCAGAATTTAATCAAACTGATTATCAAGCACGGAAGAGAAAATCAGCTTAAAAATGTTGCTCAGCAATTCATCAATAAAGTTGAAGACATCAAAGGAGTTCAAAGAATTACTTTGACTACGGCAACGCAGATTTCCAATGAAAACATTGAGCAAATCTTAAGATCTACAGATCTTGTAAACCAAAACGCACAATTTGATCTTGAGGTAAATGTAAATCCTGCTATTTTAGGAGGTTACATTTTAAGAGTAGGAGACCAGCAGGTTGATGCCTCTGTAAAATCAAAATTGAATAAGATTAAAAAAGACTTTCAGTTAAACTAAGCACAAATAAAGATGAAGAAAATTTTATTTAGTTCTATGCTTATCGTTTCTTGTCTAGCTTTTGGACAAAAAGTGAAATTTAAGAATGATATTGTTTTTATTGATAACGTAGAGACTTTTCATTATGAAAAAGCGGGAGAAAATCTTATTATTTATACATTAAAGGATAAGGATTTTATTAGTATTGTTTATAATTTTTATGAAGAAAAAAATCCTGCTCGTTTTAATGGAAATGATCCTAATGCATTTAGGTATCCAGCGTATATTAAAAAACGAATCTCCACAGTAAAGTTTTTAAAGATTGAAAAGGAAATGAATACTAGCATGTCAGATAAAGATTTAATGATAAAATTATCCAAATCTGACCTTATTGATGAGAACGGTAATTTAAAGGAAGATAATGTTGACATATTTATCAACAAATATTCAAATGAAAAATTAGAATATAAATTATTGAAATAACAAGAAAAACAACCATACAATGGCAGAAATAAATCCAGCAGAAGTATCTGCGATCTTAAAACAGCAATTGGCCAACTTCGATACTCAATCAAACGTTGAGGAAGTAGGTACAGTTCTTACCATCGGTGATGGTATTGCTCGTGTATACGGGTTAGAAAATGTACAATACGGTGAGTTGGTAAAATTTGCTAGCGATGTAGAAGGTATCGTACTAAACCTTGAAGAAGACAACGTAGGTGTTGCTCTTTTGGGTGAAAGTAAATTGGTAAGAGAAGGTGATACCGTAAAAAGAACAAACAGAATCTCTTCTATCAAAGTAGGAGAAGGTATGTTGGGTAGAGTAGTTGATACTCTTGGTAACCCAATCGATGGTAAAGGTCCTATCGCTGGGGAATTATACGAAATGCCACTGGAAAGAAAAGCTCCGGGAGTTATCTACAGACAGCCGGTAACTGAGCCTTTACAAACAGGTATCGTTGCAATCGATTCTATGATCCCTGTAGGAAGAGGTCAGAGAGAGCTTATCATTGGTGACAGACAGACAGGTAAAACTACTGTTGCGATCGATACGATCATCAACCAAAAAGAATTTTATGATGCTGGTCAGCCAGTATATTGTATATATGTTGCAATCGGGCAGAAAGCTTCTACTGTAGCTCAGATTGTAAAAACTTTATCAGATAAAGGGGCGCTCGCTTATACAGTAATTGTTGCAGCTAATGCTTCAGATCCTGTTCCTATGCAGGTGTATTCTGCAATGGCAGGAGCTTCTATCGGAGAATATTTCAGAGACACCGGAAGACCTGCTCTAATTGTTTATGATGATTTATCTAAACAAGCTGTTGCTTACCGTGAGCTTTCTCTACTATTGAGAAGACCACCGGGACGTGAGGCTTATCCTGGAGACGTTTTCTATCTTCACTCAAGATTATTGGAAAGAGCTGCAAAAGTGATCGCTGATGATACTATTGCAAGCCAGATGAATGATTTACCTGAATCTTTAAAACCTTTAGTAAAAGGTGGTGGTTCATTAACGGCACTTCCGATTATCGAAACTCAGGCGGGTGACGTTTCTGCGTATATTCCGACAAACGTAATTTCGATTACTGACGGACAGATTTTCTTGGAGTCTGATCTATTCAACTCTGGGGTTCGTCCTGCAATCAACGTAGGTATTTCTGTATCTCGTGTTGGAGGTAATGCTCAGATCAAATCAATGAAAAAAGTTTCTGGTACACTTAAATTAGACCAGGCTCAGTATAAAGAATTGGAAGCGTTTGCTAAATTCGGTTCAGACCTTGATGCTTCTACTTTAGCAGTTATCTCTAAAGGTGAAAGAAACGTTGAGTTGTTAAAGCAACCAGTTAACTCTCCACTTCCTGTTGATAGCCAGGTTGCTATGATTTATGCAGGTACTGAGAACTTAATGAGAAACGTTCCTATCAAAAAAGTAAAAGAATTCCAAATCGAATATATCGAATTCCTAAGATCAAAGCATCCTGAAACGATGGCTGCTCTAAAAGCCGGAAAAATCGATAACGATATTACAGGTGTTCTTAAGCAGGCTGCTAATGATTTAGCTGCAAAATATAACTAAAATTAATTCAAAATTCCTAATTCAAAGTTCAAAATTTTGAATTAGGAATATTAAACTTTGAATCCTTCGAATGGCAAACTTAAAAGAAATACGAGGAAGAATCAGTTCAATTTCATCTACGATGCAAATTACGAGAGCTATGAAAATGGTTTCCGCTGCGAAACTTAAAAAAGCTCAGGATGCAATCGTAATGTTAAGACCTTATTCTGAAAAACTTCAGGAGATCATCCAGAATGTAAATTCCAGTTCAGATCCTGATCAGATTTCTGTTTATGCTCAGAAAAGAGATGTAAAGAGAGTGCTTTTCATTGCTGTGACTTCAAACAGAGGTTTGGCGGGTGCTTTCAACTCTTCTGTGGTAAAAGAATTAAACCACCAGTTTCAGAATAATTCTCAGTACGAAATTGAAGTTCTTACCATCGGTAAAAAAGTTTACGACGCAATAAGAAAAAACCGTACTGTATTTTCAAATGAAAGTGCCGTTTTTGATAACCTGAATTTCGAAAGAGTTTCTAATATTACAGAAACTGTAATGAAAAAATTCTTGAATGGCCAATTTGATGAAGTGTATTTAATTTATAATAAATTCATCAATGCTGCTACTCAGGAAGTGATTACAGAACAGCTTTTACCAATTTCAATGGTCGAAACTGAAGAGACTGAAGTAGAAACAGACTATATCTTTGAACCGAACAGAAACGAGATTTTGGATAATTTGATTCCTAAATCTATTAAAACTCAGGTTTTCAAAGCTGTTTTAGACTCTGTAGCTTCAGAACACGGTGCGAGAATGACGGCAATGCACAAAGCAACCGACAACGCCCAGGCTCTGAAAAACGACTTGGTTATTTTCTACAACAAAGCAAGACAGGCTGCTATTACAAACGAAATCTTAGAGATCGTTTCAGGAGCAGAAGCTTTGAAAAACTCGTAATAAAAATATTCAAAAAATACAAAAGCATCGATACGTTCGGTGCTTTTTTTGTTATTATATTTTTGTATATCTTTGTACAATAAATTATAATTTTCTAAATGGATTCGGACATAGTCAGGCTTTTGCTAGCCTTATTTCTTGTATTGTTAAATGGCTTTTTCGTAGCCGCAGAATTTTCAATTGTTAAAGTTCGTTATTCACAAATTCAACTCAAAGCTGCCGAAGGAGATTCTATGGCAAAACAGGCGGAGCATATTATCAAGCATCTTGATGAGTATCTCTCTGCAACACAACTTGGTATTACATTAGCTTCTCTTGCTCTAGGTTGGGTAGGTGAAAGTGCTATGCACCATGTTATCGATAATTTATTTCATTCTTTAAGTATAAATCTTGCCGAGACTACTGTTACTACGATTTCTTTAGTTTTGAGCTTTCTGATTATTACGGTAATGCATATTGTTTTTGGAGAATTAATCCCGAAATCGATTGCTATTCGTAAGTCCGAAGCTACTACAATGGCAACAGCAGTTCCTTTAAGGGTCTTCTATACGGTGTTCAAACCATTTATTTGGTTGATGAATCTAATGTCAAACGGGTTTTTAAGATTAATAAAAATCCATCCGGCTTCCGAACAGGAAATTCACTCTACGGAAGAGCTTCAGCTTTTGGTAAAACAATCAGCCGATAGCGGAGAAATTGAAGAAGAAAACTACGAAATCATCAAAAATGCATTTGATTTTACCGATCATTCAGCGAAACAAATCATGGTTCCGAGACAGAATATTACTTCTATTGATTTTGCAGATGATCTGAATGACATTATCAATAAAATTATGGAAAGCGGATATTCCAGAATTCCGGTCTATGAAAATTCGATTGATAATGTAATTGGTGTTTTTTATACAAAAGAAATCATCAGAGAATTCGTTAAAAGAAAAGGGGAATTAAGTCATGATGATCTTCGGGAATTGATGCGTGAATCTTTCTTTGTGGTAGGAAGCAAGAAAATTTCAGATTTGTTGAAGATTTTCCAGCAGAAAAAACAGCATTTAGCTATTGTAATTGATGAATTCGGAGGAACCGAAGGAATCATTACCTTAGAAGATATTTTGGAAGAACTGGTAGGTGAAATTCAGGATGAAGAGGATGATGAAGAAAAACTGGTTGATAAAATTGCAGAAAACACCTATTGGGTAAAAGCGACTCAGCCTTTAGATGAAATCAACGAATCTTTGCCTAAAAAATTGACTCTGTCTGAAGAAAGCGAATACAATACTTTAGCAGGATTTATTTTACATGCTTTGGAGGATATTCCGGAAGAAAATCAGGAATTTGATCTTGAAAATTATCATTTTAAGATTTTAAAAATGAATAATAAGAGCGTCGAAATGGTTGAATTGGTATATATTGAACCAAATAATATAGTAGACGATATTTTAGATAAATTAGACGTTTAAATATAAAATAATGATTTTTTATAACAGCATAAAAGATTATGAAGATCCGAAACGGCAATATGAAGAAGAAGTGCTGGTTTTGGACGATATCGATGAAGTTTACAAATTAATCTTGCATAATGATGACATTCACACTTTTGATGATGTCATCGAGGCATTGATCCAGATTTGTAAGCACGACCCAATTCAGGCAGAACAATGCACGATGTTGGTTCATTTTAAAGGCAAATGTGCGGTAAAAACAGGTTCAATGGAAGTTTTGAAACCGATGCATGAAAAATTAATTGCAAGAAGCTTAACAAGCGAAATCGTATAAAAAAGACTCCGACATAATTGTTGGAGTTTTATTTTGGAGCTTGTTTAAATATTAATCGGTTTTAAAAATAACTATTTCCTCTTTCAGAGTTCAAATTATTATATATTTATTTTATATAATTGCGTTCATCGGGTTTTACCCGCTGCTTTAATCTGCCACGACTTCACGGCTTAAAATTCTTAAACTAAATATAAACCATAAAGCAGCAGAAAATACTTCCAGCTCCCAACTTCCATCATCCAACTTTTAAATAAAATACTATCTTTGTAAAAACTCTAAAGAAACAAACAGAATGCTTGTAATAGGAATTGCCGGAGGAACTGGTTCTGGCAAAACTACGGTTGTTGATAAGATCATTCAGCAACTTGATATTGAAGGGATGAATATTCTTTCTCAGGACAATTATTATAATGATAATCATAATCTTACACTTACAGAAAGGGAAGCTTTAAACTATGATCATCCCAAATCGATCGATTTTGACTTATTGCTTCAACATGTAAAAGCATTAAAGAATAACGAATCTATAGAGCAGCCTATTTACAGCTTTGTAACACACGGAAGAACCGGAGATCATGTAACAGTAGAACCAAAAAACGTTTTGGTTGTTGAAGGTATTCTTGTTTTGACGAATAAAGAACTGTTAAAGGAATTTGATTTAAAAGTATTTGTTCATGCCGATTCAGACGAAAGACTGATCAGGAGGATCAGGAGAGATACACAGGAAAGAGGAAGGGATCTGAACGAAGTTTTACACCGTTATCAGACAACTCTGAAGCCAATGCATCAGGAATTCATTGAACCTTCGAAAAACGAAGCCGATTTGATTATTCCGAATATGAGACAGAATTCTGTCGCAATTGATTTTTTAACCACCGTTATTAAAAACTCATTAAGAAAACACTAAAATGGCAGTAAAAGAGCTTATTAAAGACATTAAACCCAAATCGGAAACGTTTAAATTTATTCAGCAATATATTCTGAATAAGTATGTGATTACCATATTTCTTTTTCTGGTGTGGATGATTTTCTTTGATAAAACTTCTTTTTTGGTAATTCACGAGCTGAATGGTGAAATCAATAAATACGAAGAGCAGCTTGATTATTATAAATCAGAGTACGAAAAGAATGATAAATTCTACAAAAAACTGATGAATAATAAATCGGAAAAAGAAAAATACGCCCGAGAAAATTACTTTATGAAAAAGCCCAACGAAGAAATTTTCATTCTCGTTGTAGACAGTGCTCATATTGCGAAGAAATAATTTTTAAAGTGAATTGTGAATAGTCACTTCGCTTTGCTATCAATTTTAATTTAAATATAAATATAGTTGTCTAATTTTCGTCGATTCAATTCACTTGTGAAACAAAATTGACGATTGACAATTCACAAATATCCACATTCCATGTCAAACTCGGAAACCTTCTCAAACTGGGAAAATCTTGTTAAAAAACAGCTTAAAACAGAAGATATCTACACAATTCTGAAAAAAGAAAATTTAGAGGGAATTGATGTGAAACCTTTTTATAATTCTGTTGAAAAACCAACACCAAACCTTCCGAAAGTAGAAGAAAGTACACATTTGGTAGCCAACTATCATGAAAGTCTGGAAGATGATGTTTTTGCATTTTTATTGAATGAAAATGTTGAAAATCTGGTTGGAAAAACGGTTTTCGTGAACAACAAAGATTTAGCAGAACACATTAGTCCGCAAGATGAAGACCAATATTTTTCACTGATCGATGTTTTTGACGAAAAAAATATTGAAATCAATGATCAGTTGGTGAAAGAACTTTTAGCAAAGGATTTCAAAAGAAACATTTGTGTAGACATTTCACTTCACCAAAATGCGGGAGCCGCCATTTACCAACAATTGGGAATCGCTTTGGCAAAAACTAAAGAATTAATTGAAAATTACGGTGCACAAATCATCAATAAACTGATTTTCAGAATTGCAGTAGGCGGGAATTATTTCTTTGAAATGGCAAAATTTCGTGCTTTTAAATTGGTTTTTAATCAACTTTCAAAAGAATACGATTTAGATCATATACCATACATTTTTGCTGAAACTTCATTGAGGAATAAAGCGATTTCGGATAATGAAAATAATTTGATCCGCTCGACTTTAGAACTGGCTTCAGCGATGATTGGTGGAGCAGATGCTGTTTACAGCAACAATTATCTGGTTGGAAAAAGTACGGATAATTCGGAAGAAATTTCTTTCAAACAACAGATTGTTTTGGCGTATGAAAGTATCATCAATGTTTTTGAAGATGGTTCAAATGGAAGCTATTACATCGAAAATATTACCAATCAGATAGCCGAAAAGTCTTGGAAGCTATTTGTTGAAATTGAAGAAAGCGGAGGGTATCTCGAACTTTTAAAACAGGGAATTATCCAGAAAAAGATTTACGATCAGGCTGTTGAAGAACAGAAATGGGTGGAAGAAGGAAAAATAAAGCTGATCGGAGTGAATTTATATCCCAAATTAGAAGTTAAAAAATCGATTGAGGAATTATATAATCCAAAGGAAATTAAAGCGGTTCGTTGGGCTGAAATGTTTGAGTAATTATCTTATTAGATGCCACGAATGCACGAATATATTTATTAGATTTGTATTCAAGCACAAATGGTTATTATAATGAATGTTATTTATAAAGATGAGTCATATCAAATTATAGGGATCTGTATGGAAATTCATAATTACTTTGGTCATGGATTTTCTGAAATTGTATATAAAGATGCTCTAGAATTAGAATTTAGAAAAGTAGGAATGTTTTATGAACGTGAAAAAGAATATGAAGTTGTTTATAAAGGAATCGTTCTTCCTCATAAATTTTATGCAGATTTTGTAATTGATGAAAAGATTATTTTAGAAATAAAAGGAAAAAATCATATAACAGAAATCGATGTTTCACAGGCAATCAACTACTTAAAAGTTTCTGAGAATAAATTAGCATTGATTGTTAATTTCGGCGAATCAAAGTTAAATTATAAAAGAATTGTAGTATAATAATTAATAATTATAATAGAAATATTCGTGCATTCGTGGCATTCCAACAAAGAAATTCAAAAATACATCAATGCGAATCTAAACACAGACTTGCATTCACTATTATTAAAAAAATCCCCGTTTCCTGAAGTTTCCATGCAGGAAATTGTTCAGCAGATCAAAGGAAAACAGGTTGCACAGAAGAAATTTCCGTTTTTATTAAAAGATGGAATTATTTTTCCGCCACAACTCAATCTCGAACAATCTTCTTCAGAAAAAACAGCACTTTATAAGTCAGAAATTTTAAAAGGAAAGAAATTTATCGATTTGACAAGTGGTTTCGGGATTGATGCTTATTATTTAGCTAAAAATTTTGAAAACATAACTTTAGTTGAACAAAACTCTTATCTTTTAGAAATTGTTGAACATAATTGGAATATTTTAGGGAAAAAAGCAAAATTTATCAATCAAAAACTGGAAGATTTTCTGGAGCAGAATAAAGAAAACTTTGATGTTACTTATCTTGATCCGGCTCGAAGAGATCAGAACAAAAATAAAGTGTTCCTTTTGGAAGATCTTTCGCCCAATATCTTGGAAATTCAGGATCAATTGCTTTCGATTTCGGAAAGTGTTATCATTAAGCTCTCACCTTTAATAGATTTAAAATATTTGATTTCTGTTTTAAAAAATATTTCGAAAATTGAAATTATTGCTGTTCGAAATGATGTAAAAGAAATTGTTGTTTTCTTGTCTAAAAACTATTCAGGAGAAATAATTTGCAAATGCGTTAATCTTGAAAGTGATGAAAAAGAATTTTGCTTTAAAATTAATGAAGAAAAAAATGCAGCAGCAGGATATTCTGAGCCTGAAAAATTCGTATATATTCCTAATAATACGATTCTGAAAGCCGGTATTTTCAATTTGATTTCTGAACGTTTTAAACTTAAAAAACTACATCCGAATACGCATTTGTACACTTCTGATATTAAAATTGAAAATTTTCCCGGCAGAATTTTAGAAATGGAAGTGATTGATTCAAAACAGATTAAAAAAAAGGAACAATTTAATTTAATTTCAAAAAATTATCCTTTAAAACCTGAAGAAATCAAGAAAAAATATCAGCTGAAAGACGGAGGAGAACAGTATCTTATTTTTACACAATCCAAAAAAGGTAAAATAATATTAAAATCAGTCTAAAAATGTTGCCGAAAAATGCAATATTTCTTACTTTTGGGCAATTAAAAATTCAGGAATAAAATAATTCCGACTGATCCTTAAAAATAAAAATCTGCATATGAAAAAATTAGTTCTATGTTTAGCTCTTGCAACGGTAGCGGTAAGCTGTAAAAAAATCCAGGCTGGAGGAAATAAGAATATCATCAAAATGGAAGAAGGTACTGAAAGATATTCTGACGATCACCAAGGTGGTGCAGAAGCTCACGGTCATGGAGGGGCACATGAAACTGCTGCTCCGGCTCATGCAGAACCAGCTCAAGGTGCTCACGAAACTGAAGCTCTAAAAACTGATTCTACAGCTGCAAAACATGAAGAACCTGCAAAAGCAGAGCACTAATTTTTTTGAAATAAAAGAATATAAATCCTGCATTTTTGCGGGATTTTTGTTTTAAAAGATATAATTCATTTAAATAAATTAAAAACTTTTTTGTTTGTGGTGACCCGACAAATTTTTTAATTTTAACAAAATTTAATTTACAATGCAAGAAACATTAAATTACATCAACGAAAACAAACAGCGTTTTGTTGATGAATTGTTTGAATTACTTAGAATTCCTTCTATTTCTGCCGATCCGGCGTATAGCAATGACGTTCTGAAATGTGCAGAAGTTTGCGCGGAATATCTGAAAAATGCAGGAGCAGATCATGTTGAAATTTGTTCTACAAAAGGTTATCCGATTGTGTATGGAGAAAAGATCATCGGTGAAAATCTTCCTACAGTCTTGGTTTACGGTCATTATGACGTACAACCTGCAGATCCGTTAGAACTATGGAAAAAGCCTCCTTTTGAGCCTTATATTGAGAAGACTGAGCTTCATCCCGACGGAGCAATTTTCGCAAGAGGTTCTGCAGATGATAAAGGGCAGTTTTTCATGCAGATCAAAGCCTTTGAGGCGATGATGAAAACGAATTCTCTGCCTTGTAATGTGAAATTTATTTTAGAAGGTGAAGAAGAAGTAGGTTCTGTAAGTCTTGGAAGCTGGGTAAATGAAAATAAAGAAAAGCTTGCTTGTGACTGTATTTTAATTTCCGATACGCATATTTACAGCAACGAACAACCAACTGTAACAACGGGTCTAAGAGGTCTGAGTTATGTAGAAGTGGAAGTTGAAGGACCGAACAGAGATTTACATTCAGGATTGTATGGTGGTGCAGTTCCGAATCCTATTCATGTTTTGTCAAGAATGATTGCTAAGCTGATTGATGACGATGGACACATTACGATTGACGGTTTTTATGATCATGTAGAAACGGTTTCTGATGAGGAAAGAGCTGAAATGAATAAGCTGAAAGACAATCCTGCAGAATTCAAAAAATCGATTGGTTTAAATGATGTGGAAGGAGAAAAAGGGTATACAACTTTAGAGAGAACTTCAATTCGTCCTACATTAGACTGCAACGGGATTTGGGGCGGCTATACAGGTGAAGGTGCAAAAACGGTGATTCCTTCTAAAGCTTTTGCTAAAATTTCAATGCGTTTGGTTCCGTATCAGACTCCGGAAGAAATTACAGAAAAGTTTACCAAATATTTTGAAAAAATTGCTCCTGCAAACGTAAGAGTGAAAGTTACTCCCCATCACGGTGGCTTGCCATATGTGTTGCCGACAGATACAAAAGAATATTCTGCTGCAAAAAATGCAATGCAGACTGCTTTTGGAAAAAAAGTTTTTCCTTATAGAGGAGGAGGAAGTATTCCCATAACCTCAATGTTTGAGCAGGTTTTGGGTGCGAAATCTGTTTTAATGGGCTTTGGTTTGGATTCTGATGCCATCCACTCTCCAAATGAACATTACGGTTTGTTTAATTTCTATAAAGGAATTGAAAGTATTCCGATGTTTTTTGAGAATTATTCAAAATAGAAAAGTGAATTAATTTATTAAAAAATAGTCCTCATGAAGTTTTTCTTGAGGATTATTTTTGTTTTTAACATTATTCTTAGTTTTTGTATTTAAACTTTTATTATATTTACGCTAAAATATTAAAATTAAGTTTTATGAAAAAAATTCTATCTTCTTTATTGTTGGTTTCAGCAACAATGACGGTGTTTGGGCAAGTTCAAGTTCTTGTTAATGAAAACTTTAATACATTAATTACAGGGAATCTTGCAGGTCAAAATTCATGGGTAACAGGTGGAGGTACAGCTACGGATTATCAAATTGTTTCAATTGATGCTGCACATGGGCTATCATTAACAACAACAAGTGGTAATGGTTATGCTGCAACTTCAAATCCAAACAATAGAACTGCGGCAAGACAACCTGCTATAACTGCCAACGCTTCAAATAACATTATACAAGCAAATGCAGAAATTTATACAGGCTCTTCTAATGGTTCGGGAGAATACAGGTTTTCTGTAGTAGGGAATAGTAGTTCATCTAGTACAACAGCAATAGCTCTTGGTGGATTCACATATAATGTCACTACCAAAAAGTTAAATGGATTGGGAACTTTTAATAATGCTGGTTCGCCTACTCTTTATTTGATTTTAGCTGATGCTAATGCACCCGTGTTCCCGGTGAACACTTGGGTTTCTGTATCTTTTACCTATAATAAAACTACCGGGGCTATGACATGGTCTTGGCCTGGAGGTGGAACCTCTATTTCAACTGATCCTGATCAAATTGCTGGGATGATTGCAAAAGATATATATGTACAAAATATTACTACCACTGGAAATACAAATAGTAATACTGTGGGTGTTGATAATATTCTTGCACAATTTGGAAGTAGTTCTACATTATCTGTAAGCGATGTAAATACTGTTCAGGCAAATAAGAGAAGTGCTATTTCAATTTATCCTAATCCAACTACCGACGTATTAAACATCAAAACAGATTCAAAAATCAATGCAGTTTCTGTAGTAGATCTTACAGGTAGAAAAGTAAATGTGAAATTAGAGGGTGATAAAGTTGATGTAAGAGGTCTTTCTGCAGGAACTTACTTAATCAATGTTGAAACAAAAGACGGTATTTCTACAGAGAAATTCATCAAAAAATAATAGCTGATTCTTCAGAAACAAAAAATCACTCCTCTTGGGGTGATTTTTTTTGTTTCAACATGGTGTGAATAAATATTTTTTTGTACTTTTAAAAAACTAATTACAATAAAATATTAACCATGAAAAAAATCGCATTACTGGCTATCTGTGCCATGTTTTCAAATTCTCTATTTTCACAACAGTGGGATGGGGCTACAAATCTAACCGATCACATCTACAGAAATGGGAAAGTAAGTATAGGAACTGACAATAACAATGATAAGCTAAATCTTAATGGAAACTTTAGACTAACGGGTAATTCTGGAAATAAGATTGTGTTTGGTGGGGGCTCTACATCACCTGTTGGTAGTACTATTGTGGGTGATGATGGAAATTTTCATTTTGAATTTAATGATTCTAAGTTATATCTGCATCCGTATGTTTCAGCATATTTCGGTGATGTAGACCCTAATCCACAATTAAAAAATGCTTTTTCAATGGGGGCTACTGGAATAGTTGGAATGGGAACAGATAATTTTTATTGTAGTCAATGTTCAGGCTACCGTCTCTTCGTAAAAGATGGTATCAAAACCGAAAAAGTGCAAGTAGAAATTGCAGCAAGTAACGGTTGGGCAGATTATGTTTTTCAAAAAGATTATAAACTAATGCCTTTACAAGAGTTACAGTCTTACATTACAGATAAAGGTCATTTGCCCGAAGTTCCTACTACAGAAGAAGCTATTGCTAATGGTGTTGAGCTTAAAGAAATGAATATTCTTTTGCTTAAAAAAATCGAAGAGCTTACTTTATATACCCTTCAACAGCAGAAAAATATTGAAGAGCAAAACACTCGCATCGAAATGTTGGAAAAGAAAATTAGTACATCTAAATAACTCCAGTATTAGTAAACTAATTAATTGAAAATTTTTACTTTTCAATTAATTCATGACATTTTAGAGTAATATTATAAATGATGTAATCACATACACATTTATGTAAAACTCATTATTAAATTTTCTAACTCAATTTTAAATAGTTGAAATAATTTTTTAGTCTCAATGTAGATTAAACTATTTCATTTTTGTAATAATTGATTTTTAAGCTTTTACATTAAACCTATAACTAATCATAAATTTTAAACCATGAAAAAAATCTTTCTATTGGCAGCGTGTGCCTTATTTTCAAACACTTTATTTTCTCAGCAATGGGATGGACCACTAAATACCGCAGATCATATTTACAGAAGAGGAAATGTGAGTATAGGAACCGGTACCAACATCGATAAACTTAACGTTGCTACCGGTAATATTAGAATATTTTATGATAGCAGGATAGCTCCTAATGTAAGAAATAGCTTAATCTTTGGAAATGGTCGACAAGAAGAAATCGATTTTTATATTACAAAGCTTGCAAAGGGTCTGCATATTTATCCTCTTTATATACAACCAGATAACAATATTGCACAGCCAACATTTTACATTTCAAATTCTTCAAAAATTGGTGTCGGAACATATGAGGTAGACTGCTCAAGCTGCAAAGAATATCGTCTTTTCGTAAAAGACGGCATTAAAACCGAAAGAATAAAAGTAGAAATCGCAGCTAATAATGGTTGGGCAGATTATGTTTTCAATAAAGACTATAAGCTTATGCCATTAAATGATTTGCAAGCTTATATTTCTGATAAAGGACATTTACCAGAAGTTCCTACCACAGAAGAAGCAATTGCTAATGGTATTGAGCTTAAAGAAATGAATATTCTTTTGCTTAAAAAAGTGGAGGAACTGACGTTGTATTTGATCGACCAGAATAAAATCAATCAAAATCAAAAAACAGAATTAGAATCAAATCGAAGAGAAATCGACGATATGAAAAACAAGCTTAATTCTTTGCTTACCAAGCAAAATAATTTGTCTAACAATAAATAATGAAAATATGAGAAAACATACAATATTTTTCATTTTTATGGTTTGTCTGACCAATATTTTATGTCAAACAAAAGGGCAAGCTAAAAATGATAAAATCTATATGAGCCCAGGTGGTACATTAGATAACATATTCGATCATTACGGTAACAAATATGATCCTTCTGATATTCTCATTGGTAACAAGAGAGAGAGTTTGAGCGGAACGGCAAACAAATCTACAAATCCGGCACCCATGTCTTGTGGCTTTTTCAATTTATACTTTGAAACGGGATCAGGAATGGAAGACGCATCAAATCCGGTACATATGGCAAGAAGAAATGTAGTATGCCGTGTTTTTAATGATCTTTCAGACTTTATCAATTCTCCTTTAAAAACAAACGGATTAAATAATAAGGTAAATATATGGGTAAGAAACATTAATAATGCAATACCTGCTCCAAATACTCCAAGTGGCGTTTTAGGTCTTGCAAGCTCTTTTTACAGTATGCCTTATAATGCTACAGCAGGATTTGGTGGTATTTCAGATAATGAAATATGGAAAACAATTCATCTGGGTACCGATTCATATGACGGTGTTTTTTCACCGGTAAACTCAAACGGATCGAGTTCAGGAGTTTCCGGCTTGTTTTACCATGGGATGATGGCCTTCAATTTTTCAGATTCTTCAATAAACTGGAATACTGATCTTTCAGTCGCATCTTTTCCTGGTTTATATGACTTGTATTCTGTAGTCTTGCATGAAATAACCCACGCAGTAGGATTTTCAAGTTTAATCAATGTTTCGGGTAATTCTAAATTTGGAACAGGATTTAATTACTTTACCCGATATGATGCGTTTTTAAAGAATAGTACTTCTACAGAGTTTCTGTTGAAGAAGGCTGCTTCAGCTTGCGGAGAAATGTATAATTATTCGTTTAATAATGTTTTAAGCAATAGTATATTAAGCCCTCCAAATAATTTATGCAGTAGTAAAATAAGATATGTTGGACTCTCAAATGTTCCCGTATTTACTCCTCCAGGATTTACAGAATCAAGCAGTTTGAGTCATTTTGATGGCAGTTGTGTGTCCCCTAATCCAAATTTTGTTACGGAAAGTGCTTACGCGACCAATTCGATTAGAAGATATCTTAAACAAGAAGAGAAAAATGTATTGGTAGATTTAGGATATAGTGTAAACAGTACATTCGGAGTTAGTACAACATACAATGGTACGACAAGTTATTCGGGGCAATTAACGGGAATTAGTGTGGCTGGTTCTAATGATGGGATTAACTACACCAACGGAGCGATCACTTTTACCGGAAATCCAGGAACAGTTATTAATTTATCAAACCTTCTGAGCAATGACTTTGATGCCGCAGGTTTTGAATGTCTTGAAGATATTTTTGATTCTGCGGCAACGCTGTCAGTTACTTCAGGTACAGCAGGTACATCTGTTACTTATTCAAGTTCTGTAGCTGGTTTGCATTTATTGAGATATATTCCTGTAAATTCTTCGGGGAAAAAAGGAAATATTACGTACGTTTATGTTTATATTAATGAGCAGAATAACTGTACACCGCCTACAGGAACGGGATGTAATCCGAATGCGAATTTGGTCATTAATCCACAATTTGAAAGCTTTTTACCTTCACAAGGTATTGGAAATATAAATAAAGCTTGTAATTGGTCAGATGCTCATATTATCACAGGAGGTGCAGATTATTTTAATGGAAATTATGGAGATCCTGAGATAAAAACTCCTTGTAATATGATGGGTTACCAACCGGATAATGTTACAAATAACAAAGGATACGCAGGAATGGTAGTAAGAAAAAGTTATGGCAACCAAATTTACTCGGAGTCGATTAAAACGACGCTTGCAAGCCCATTATTACCGAATACGAAGTATAGATTGAGCTTTCAGGTTTCTTTAGCTGAAGGGAATAGTAAAAATGCAATTAAATTCCAGGCTTATTTATCTAATAACAGCACTTCTTATCCAGGATATGGTGAAATTCCTATCTCAAATCCTTCGATGCTGTTTACTGATTCTAATTATGCTACCAGTGCAAGTACTTGGAAAACCATTACTTTTGATTTTACAACAGGTAATGTTGCAGGTCAGACAACATTATATTTAGGAGGTCTGAGTAATATTGATTTTATTTCTAATACTCCGTCTCCACAAGGGGTGAATGGTTGTGGTTATTATAATTATAATGACAGCAGTGTGCCTAATGATTTTGGTGCTTGTTATTATTTTGTAGATAATGTTTCAATCACTGCTCTTGAAAATACGATTGATATGACACTTGATCTTCCGCAATATATTTGTCCGAATAATGTAATTAGCGATATGTCGCTTTACCTTACCGGTTCTTATTTCAACGGAACATTTTCCGGAAATGGAGTTTCAGGGAATACATTTAATGCAAATGCAGCAGGTATGGGTACTCATACAATTTATTATACGTACACAAATACTTCAGGTTGTGTAATCACCATTTCAGATGTAGTTTTTGTTACCGACAGAGAATCGATTTGCGGACCTTCAAACGATTGTCCTCAGAATTACTCATTTTACACCACCGAAACCAATCCAAGTGTTATTTACAAGGCTTCAGAATATATTTACACAGGAAGTCACTATCTGGTACAATCAGGTAATTCTGTTGATTTTAAAGCAGGTAAATATATTCTAATGGAACCAGATTCGGAAATAGAATATGGAGCATCATTTTCAGCAATCATTGAAGACTGTCAGACAAATGTTACCAGAATATCAGCAAAATCATTACCTGAAGTAGAGCAAAATGAAAATGCATTACAGATTTATCCTAATCCGGCAAGTGATTTCTTAAATATTAAAACATTGTCACCACTTACCAAAGTTGAAATCTATGATACTTCTGGTAAAAAAGTAAACTTTAGATTAGATGGAAACAGAGCAAATGTGAGTCATTTGGTTTCGGGTAACTATATTATTACAGTAGAGACTAAAGAAAATAAATACACTAAAAAATTCATCAAAAAATAAAAC
>Ga0256786_1000484_pt1 | contig 20083 bp, 24 predicted proteins | sample MC6MC0937MT_FD_186053 | JGI IMG/M metagenome (GOLD analysis project Ga0256786, IMG submission 186053) | Metatranscriptome of enriched soil aggregate microbial communities from Iowa State University, Ames, United States - MC6-MC0937-MT... | ecosystem: Environmental > Terrestrial > Soil >...
CTCGATCCCGACAAGGTTGCGGCCCGCGGCCTGACGGCGGGCGAAGTCGTCGCGGCGCTGCAGGCGGCGAACCTTCAGGTCGCGGCCGGCTCGATCAATCAGCCACCGGCGACGTCCGACGGAGGTTTCACGCTCAACGTCAAGACTCTGGGGCGTTTGACCTCGACCAGTCAGTTCGAAGACATCGTGGTCAGGGCTGAGCCCGACGGTCAGGTCGTGCGCGTCCGGGACATCGCCCGCGTCGAGCTTGGGGCGCAGGATTATACCGTCAACGCTTATCTCGATAACCGTAACGCGACCGCCCTCGTCCTCTTTCAGAAGCCGGGCTCCAACGCGCTCGCGACGGCAGCGGCGGTCAAGTCGCAGATGGAGACTCTGAAGAAGAGCTTCCCACCGGGTCTTGACTACACGGTCGTCTATAATCCGACCGAGTTCATCCAGTTCTCGATCGACGCCGTGGTGCGCACGCTCGCCGAAGCGATTATCCTCGTTGTCTTGGTCGTCATTCTGTTCCTGCAGACGTGGCGCGCGGCGATTATTCCGATTTTGGCGATCCCGGTATCGCTGATCGGCACCTTCTTCGTCATGAGCGCCGCAGGCGTGACCTTCAATACGCTGTCGCTGTTCGGCCTCGTGCTGGCGATCGGCATCGTCGTCGATGACGCCATCGTCGTCGTCGAAAACGTCGAGCGCTACATCGAGCGCGGACTCAGCCCAAAGGAAGCCGCCCACAAGACGATGGATGAAGTCGGCGGCGCGCTGATCGCGATTTCACTGGTCCTCATCGGCGTCTTTCTGCCGACAGCGTTCATCATCGGGTTGCAGGGGACGTTCTTCCGACAATTTGCGATCACAATCGCCGCATCGACGGCAATATCGCTGATCGTATCGCTGTCTCTCTCTCCTGCAATGGCGGCAGTACTGCTGAGGCCGCACCATCGCGAGGGCGACAAGCGGAGCTTGCTTTCCACAATTCTCGGCGCACCTTTGCGGCTGTTCTTTCGCGGTTTCAACTGGGCGTTTTCGAACCTGTCGCACGGCTACGCTTGGCTCACCGGAAAGCTGATCAAGATCAGCTTTGTCCTGATCCTCATCTATTGCGGACTTCTCTATCTGACCTACGGCCGCCTCGTCGCGACCCCCACAGGTCTCATTCCGCCGCTCGACCGCGCTTATCTGATCGTCGCCCTTCAGCTTCCACCGGGCTCGACGCTGACCCGAACGGACGCCGTCGTCCGCAAGGCCTCCGATATTCTGTTGTCGCGCCCGGGCATCATCCACTCGGTGGCCTTCGTCGGCTTCGACGGCGCGACGTTCACCAACGCTCCCAACACCGGCGTCATTTTCGTCAATCTCGCGCCATTCGAGCAGCGCGTTCATACCGGCCTCACGAAAGATAAGATTCTTGCCGACCTCCGTCAGCAAATGGGCCAGCTGAAAGATGCGTTTGTGCTGGTCATCGAGCCGCCGTCCGTGCCGGGCATCGGAACCGGTGGCGGCCTCAAGGGCTACGTCCAGGACAAGGGCGGGCGTGGGCTTCCGGCGCTCGAGAACGCCGCCTGGGCGATGGCGGGGACGACGGGGCAGCAGCCTGGATTTGCGCAGGCGTTTACGCTCTTCAACGTGCGCACGCCCGAGGTGTATGCCGATATTGACCGCACGAAAGCCGAGCAGCTCGGCGTTCCGATCAGCCGCGTGTTCGAAGCGCTGTCCGTCTATATGGGATCGGCGTTCGTCAACGACTTCAACATTCTCGGGCGCACCTATCGCGTGACCGCGCAGGCGGACAATCCGTTCCGGCTGTCGCTTCGTGACGTCGCCAATCTGAAAACGCGAAGCAACACCGGCGAGATGGTTCCGATCGGCTCCGTCGCGACGTTCGAGAATTCGACAGGTGCTTATCGCGTGCCTCGCTACAATCTCTATCCGGCCGCCGAAGTACAGGTGCAGTTGAAGCGCGGCTACTCCACAGGTGAAGCCATCAAGGCGATGGAAAAAATTGCGGAGAAAGTTCTTCCCGCCGGCTTCGGTTTCGAGTGGACGGAAATCGCGCTCCAGGAAAAGCTCGCCGGAAACACCGCCATCTTCGCCTTCGGGCTATCGGTCGTCTTCGTGTTCCTGCTGCTGTCGGCACTTTATGAGAGCTGGACGCTGCCGCTATCGGTCATTCTCATCGTGCCGATGTGCATTTACGCGGCAATGATCGGCGTCAACATCCGTGGTCTCGACCGCAACATCCTTGTCGAGATCGGTCTGATCGTGCTCGTCGGACTGGCGGCGAAGAACGCCATTCTAATCGTGGAGTTCGCAAAGCAGGGCGAAGATCAGGGCCTGTCACGGACGGACGCCGCGGTCGAGGCGGCGCGCACGCGCCTCAGACCGATCTTGATGACGTCGCTCGCCTTCATTCTCGGCGTCGTGCCTTTGGTGTTTGCGACAGGCGCCGGCGCCGAGATGCGTCAATCGCTCGGCACCGCCGTTTTCTCCGGCATGCTCGGCGTGACGCTGTTCGGGCTGATCTTCACGCCGGTCTTTTACGTCGTCGTCCGCAAGCTCGCCCCGAAAGCGCAGACGGCAAATCCTGCAACGATCCAAGAATCTACGAGCTAGAAAAAATGCGATCTTAAGCGCGTGCGTTTGGGCTTGGCATCCGAAGTGTCTTTGCAGAACGCTCTGGGTTCGTCAGGCGTTTCGCATTCCTGGGGTCGCGAATGATGCTCACCGGATCGCCCAGGCTTCTGTTTTTCTCGCTCCTGCGAATTCGTTCGAAAACTGCAACCTTTTTTTTCGCCCAAAAAAATCCATTCGAGAAAAACCCCCTCCTAAATCAGGTGAAGTGCTGTCCAAATTTATCCCTGAATTATGCTAACTAATTGAAAACATTAAATATTATGAAATGTCCCTGCAGAGACAAAAATGGCCAAAAACATGTCCAATGGACACCAACAGGGACAAACGCATTTTGCATGATTTTGGCTAGAGAATAGATCATTTTCCGACAATTATCGCGTTTTTTCAATAAGTTATATTACATCACCCAAGACTGCAAACATTATGGCTTTTTTGTGTCCAACTGCATAGACGCCCGAGTCTGGGCCGCCCGTTCGGCCGGCCGCAAGGGCAGAGAGAATTCGGCAGGACTTGGATCCGGAAAGACCGAGCGCCAAGAAAGGGGTGCGGCGCGGGCGGTGTCAGGCCCCTCGGCGCTTCGGACTCGTCGATGCGATCTAAGCCGTTGGCAGCGGCACGCGCGCGGCGGCACATCAGGTGACACCGACTACGCGCAAAGCCACCCGGTATGGTCGAAGCTTACACACGGCTTACTGCAACCACGTTTCCGGGGACCGGGAATGTTGGTGTCTGAGGCGGGCTCTGCTTTATGCGGCGCTCTGTGTCGTCTCCACGAGCCGGCGAAACTCCGCGTATATGTCCTCGTAGTTTCGCTCCAGGAATTTTGCGATCCGAGGATTAGCGACCAGCCTTCGCAAGTACCCGATTGCCAGAATGAGGTCCAAGTGGTCGCCACCATATGATTGCTCGACCATCTTAAACTCTCGATCAAGTCTTGCAGACTACCTGGCCATCAAGTCCATTTGCCGTTCAGTGAGGCCCTTTATTTTTCGCGCTTTACCGGGGTCTACAAGTTGCTCCTTTGGCGTACTCGCAAGGAGCGACGCGGCGTAGCCCTTCGAAAATATATTCATCGAGATCATCAGTTCCGCCGCCTCAATTTGCCGGATCGGAGCCATTTTTTTAAGTGCCGTAAACGTATGAACGGGAACCTGCTTGTCTTTCAGGAGCTCTACGGCTTCAGAACAGATGCCCTGGAGTATTTGCGTCTTCGCACGCAGAGTCGAAATTCCGACGTCCAAGGCCTTTGCGATCGTCTTTTCCGCGACCCCGCGCTCAATGGCGCGCATGATCATCTTGTGTTCTTGCACAGTTGCGAGCCGGCTGATGTGCTTATTGTAAGTGAACGCCTCATCATCCGTGGCAATCAAGCAGACCAAGTGCGTATGGCCTAAATCCTTGCTCGCTTCCAATCGGAGGTGTCCATCGAGCATTAGGTACTTACCCGCGTGCGCCGAACGGACGACAACTGGCGGTTCAATGATTCCAAGCTCGCGAATTGATGAGCAGATTTGGCGATATTTAACGCCCTTTTTTACGGCGACGGCGATTTGATGCAACGGCGCAATTGCGTCGATCAAGATACGTATGGTCTTGCGCTCAAAACTGATTTTCAGAGGGCCTCGGGGTTTGCTGCTCATGGTGCGGACACCACTCCGGCTTCAATCCTGGAAGCTAGAGCTTTGGGAAGAGTCTCCAGCCCCTCGGAGTGAAGGAGGGACTGAAAAGCTTCATCATGAAATAACGTGCGTAAAGCCTGTGCCGCGAAGATAAGCCTATCTTTGGTCGCGGTTGCCTTTCGTATCAGGACACGTTTGCGGTCCACATCTTCCTGGAATGTCTTTACGAGAGCGTGAGATGTTAAGGCTGGCTGCCTCTTCGCGTGCTTGGATTGCAGGCTCTTTCCGTATTGCCTGCGGCGATCAATCAGACGCTTGACGGCCATGAGCTTGCGGCCACGCAGAATTTTCTTTTCATAGGCCTGCGTGAGTGCTTTCTGAACGCCTGCATCGTCGGATTCGGCAATCTCCATGGCAACGCTTATTGGAATTTGACCGGCTTCGACTGCCTGCAAAAGGCGCTCTTCTCCTCGATCGAATAGGCGAACGAGATCGCCTGACGTAGTTATCTGGATACCGAAGCGCGGCGGACGCAAGACCTTTCGACCGCGGTCATCTGCTCTACCGTCACCGGTCGCGTGTGGGAAATGCTGACCGCGCCAGGCGAACACGTGAATGCCGGAGAGGATCTCGTTCGCATGCTTGATTGTGCAAGCGCGACCGTGACTGCAAGCGTTAGCGAGACCGCCTATCAAAGATTGGACATCGGTCAGGCAGCCACGTTCCGCCCGCGCGACGGCGGCACAATACTGCACGGACAGGTCATTGGTTTAAACGGTCTTGGGGCCGTAACCTCAAACAGCGCAATTCAACAAAGTCAGCTTTCTCGCGAGCCCTATCACGTCACGCTGAAGTTTCCGGACCTCGCGAAAGGCGACGACTGCCGGGTGGGACGCTCGGGATTGGTGGAGTTCGACACCCCAGGCTTTGCATCCGCGATGCGCCTTTCCTCGATCTTCTGAGCGAGTCCGGACATGATCGGCACGGCAGGCATGAGCTATTGGGAGGCATTTCGCTCGGCTTTCCTCATCTTGCTCATCGCTTTGGCGATCCTTCCGTGGGTCAATCGCAATAATACTTTCGTGCGCACCGCGGCCATCGCGCTTTGTCTCGTTCTCGGCTGGCGCTACATGCTGTGGCGGATTTTCGAGACAATCCCTGCTCCGGACAATCCAGTCGATTTTCTTACCGGGATAGTATTCGTAGCGGTCGAGGCCATCGCAATGCTGGGCACGACGGCTTCGCAAATTTTTCTAACCAGGACGCGAAGCAGAACGGCGGAAGCCGATCGCAACGTTCCCAAATTGCTCACTAAGTCCAAGTTGCCCCGTGTCGATATCCTTATCTGTACGTATAATGAGGATCGGGACATTCTTGAACGAACGATTGTCGGCACCCTTGCGATCAACTATCCGAATTTCCGTCCCTGGGTTTGTGACGACGGCCGGCGCGCCTGGCTGAAGGCGCTTTGCGAAACGCATAACGTCGGCTACCTGACCCGCGACGACAACGCTCACGCCAAGGCGGGCAACATCAACGCGGCTCTACAGAAGCTTGCCGCTCTCGATAGCCAGCCGGATTTTATTGCAATTCTCGATGCGGATTTCATTCCGCTGCCCGATTTCCTGACGCGCACGCTTGCGCTCGAGGACGATGTCGGAATCGTCCAGACACCGCAGCACTTCTTCAATCCCGACCCGATCCAAAGCAATCTGGCGCTAACGAAGGTATGGCCTGACGAACAGCGCTTCTTTTTCGATATCGTCCTGGCCTCCAAGGATGCTTGGAACGCGGCATTCTGTTGTGGGACGTCTTCGATTATCCGTTTCGACGCGCTTCAAAGCATCGGTGGTTTTCCGACGGGTTCCGTCACCGAAGATTATCTCGTGTCCCTGCGGCTGCGCGAAAAAGGATTCAGGACGGTTTATCTCAATGAGATTCTTTCATTGGGTTTGGCCCCCGAAGGTCTCGCCGAATATACCGGACAGCGCAGTCGCTGGTGCCTCGGTTTCGTTCAGATCTGCAGAGGTGCGAGCGGTCCCTTGAAATGGGGGAACGGTCTTCCGTTCGTCGATCGCATCATGCTTTGCGAAACGTTCCTGCATTGGTCGGCAACGCACCTGTTCCGCGTCCTGGCGGTCATCGTCCCGGCGCTCTATCTGCTCTTCGACATCCAGGCGGTGCACGCGAGCGTCGTTGATGCGATCTGGCACCTCGCTCCTTTTGTCGTTGTTCAGTCGGCGATTTTTCTCTGGCTGACCGGAGGCCGGGTCATGCCTTTGATGACAGACCTCTATCAAATGCTCTGTGCGACAGAGGTTTTGAAATCGGCCTGGGTCGGGCTCCTGCGACCCAAGGGGCAAAAGTTCAAAGTCACGGCCAAAGGTGGGGATCGCAGCAAGCAGCTTATTCAATGGCCGCTATTGCGGATTTTCGGAATCCTGCTGTTACTTACGACGCTCGGCATCCTGAATGCATTCGTGATCGATCCAAGCCGACCGCTGGCGGAGTCGGCCGCTATCGCGCTCTTTTGGAGTTGGTACAATATCGTAATTCTTCTGCTCTGCTGTTATGTCTGCGCCGAGCAGCAGCAGAGACGCAACGGCGAACGTTTCGACATTCGCATACCGGTCAAGCTCGGTTGCAACGGCGATCTTCGTGACTACTTTGCTTCCGACATATCCGTAAGTGGAATGCATCTCCTAGGGGAGCTTCCGGCCTCTGTTGGCACAGCCGTTCGCATACGGTTCTCCGACATCTCGGTGACTGGGCATGTTCGCCGACGAACCGAAACAGGCTTTGGTCTCCAATTTGAAAACAGCAGCGCTACCAAGATCGCCATACTGCGATATATTTTCTCGGGAAAACATTCGATCACGACCGGTAAGATCCGGCCATATCTACTACCACAAGCGATTTCTGCGCGCGTCTTCCGATAAGCTCAAGCCACGTTGGAGGAAGGACGGCTTCGAAGCAGGCCACCTTATCAGTCAACCGTCAGCATCCCTTATATATGTAGCGCTTTTGCATAGGTATTGCGGATGACTGAAGCGCGCATGACGGATATTCAGTTGAGATTCACCTCGACGCGCCTCACTATCCGTCCATGCCAGACGGGACTGCCACAGCTCTATCGCCCGAAACTCCTCGCCGAGCTGCTTTGGGGCCCAGATTGTTGAACGCAACCTCGCAACGATGAAGCAGGTGCCATCTCTGGGTTGGGGAGATGAACGACGCCAATCTGCCGAGCCGCACGCCACGCGCGTTTGTGCTGCCCTATTCCACGATGTTGGCCGAGAAAGTCGAGAAAGCCCAAGTCGCCGCATCGAGCGAGCGATGCAAAATCTGTCAGGTGGACAGCGACGCTTCCATCGCCCAATTTGACTTCGTGGGCCGAGGACCTTCGCGGACAGCCGCAGCGCCATTTACGGGTTTTCTCGGACATCTGCGAAGTTCTCACGCAATCGACAGTTTTGCCGTGCGATCCCTTTCGTCTTTCGTCGATGTCGCGCGATGCGGTCGCAGCGGTCATCAGAAGTCTCGCCGCCGGCTATTGGCCTGCCCCTCATCAAGAGGATCCATAGCGACTAAATCGTGCCGCCGTGATTCAATGACCGCGCAAGCGCTTCCAACGTCATTTCGGTGGGCCGCCTCGCAACCTATTTGGTAGAGACGCTTCGATGCAGCATGATTCCGACGGTGGATTTATAATTTCCAATGCCGGTCAGCGGCACGACGCTGGTAAATCGCGCGTTTAAAGGCTAATGACGGCCTATGAACGAAGCAAAGAACCAAACAGATCAAGCCCGCGAGATCGATCCCCAAGAGCAACTCGCTGAAATCTGCGGACGGGCGAAGTCATTTTTAAATGCATACGGGCGAGAAATGGAAGTTGCTGGTGGCATGCGAAGATCGTCCTACGATCGGCGCGGATACTCTCTGAACCGTATTGAGTGGAAGTCGCCCTTTCGTGAGCACATCGAGCTGAGCGGCAATGATAGGCAATTCAGTTACGAAACGGGAGAAATTACCATGCCTGGTGATCAGAATTGGGCACTTCAAACGCTTTGTGAACTGGAATTGAAAGAGCGCGCCGAGACGGACTGATCCCGCGAGGCTCAAAGCCGACAACTTTGCAAGTTTTGCGAAGTCGGAGGTCACTCGCGGTGCGTAGAGAGCTCGTTTAGGATGATGAGATAGGGGTCGGCCCGGCGGCTGACTGGCGTATTGTATTCCCGTCGCTATCGTCGATGAACAGTTGGAGTTTCCCCGAGAAGGCAACAGCGCGCGCGAATGCAATGGCCTGTGACTTGATCTTAAAACCGAGCAGAAATTCGCCACGCGGTTCGCGGAGCACAGTCCATAAACTTCCCGGCCCCTCGGCTATGCGAATAAAGTCACTACTCATATTCGACCCTATTGGTGTTGTGGGCTGTAGCAACCGCTCGCCAGTGTCATCGATCAATCCCATGGGCTAGCAGCCCAGATGGACTTTTGATGGCGTCGCGCTCCTGAGCCTTTTGAAGATCCACAGGATCAATCGCAACGACCTGCCGCGCGCGTTGTCCGAGTCCGTTAACATCCATTTCGATAGTTGTCGAAATCCGCCGATAGGCGACGAACGACAAACCTTCGATCATCTCTTCGACCGTCTCGACAATATAAGTGCCGGGTTCCAGCATCTCTTCGATGCCTGCCAGTGAGAACGGATGCAGAAAGACCAGCGACTTGCGAGTTGTTCGCTCGTGCATGGACTACCTCTAGCGACACTGGGCCCAAATGTTTTCGCCGCTCCCAGCGCTGATGCTAGGAGCGACGCGTCGACAACTCGCGAAAACTAAAGTTGTCGGCCCTTTGCAAACGCGTCCACGTCCTTTTGCGCCTGCGCCTTATCTAACTGATATTTGGACTGGACTTGGGCTACGAGGTCATCTTTTGTTTTAAGCTCTTTCACATCCTCGGCGCTTATTTTCGACCACTTGCTCGCAATCTCAGAGCGCATGTCGCTACCATTGCCGTCGTTGACGATGTCTGTCATTTTCAAAATTTCCTCAAATAATCCATAACCTGAGAACGTCGAGATGGAGATTGCCTGAAATCCTTCTGGAACATTCTATAAATATAAATGATACTAAAATTGGGTTATTCAAGGTATTTTTAAAATATTTGTTGCTTGAATACTAGCAACTATACTTTATTTTCTTTGAAGAATAGAAATGCACGTTGCTTTGACTTGGAGATCATTAGAAATCGCTGGATAGGAACGAGTATTCCTAACCTTCCGCGGCAAAGCAACGAGCAGGGCTCATCTGCTAGCCCCCTAAATTCCGGTACGTTACCGTCATAGATCCCAACACGCTTCGGCATCCTCTGAGCCGCGTGGGCATGATGGCCTCTCGGGAGCTATTGTTGATCAGACGATGGTAGCTTACTCCTTTGCACGCGCCACAAACGAGGTCGATTCTTTTCCTGATCTACATCGGGCACCAAAGGGGCATAGGTCGAAGGTCCATGCCGATGTCCTATCCCTGACAAGTGAGCAGCTCCAATGCTTGGAAAATTGAAGCTGACGCTCCCAGAAAGCATTCTGAGCTTAAACATCTCCAATTTAACTCATGCTTCTACTGTCGTCGAAAATTTGAGGAACAACATCTCTTCAAGTCTGTTATAGGTTTATCAGCGCGAGTGTCCGCGCAGGTGCGCAGTGCGAACGAGTTCGACGCGCCATTACCCTAGACAAGAGGCCGGCATGAACATCGGTGAGTTCGCCGATCGCGCCCGCGCGATCAGGTTGTCGAAAATTACAAGATACGATGATAGGTTCGAAAAGCTCCGCCGCGAGCTAAAATCCGAGGAAGAAGCCACCCCTAAGCCAGCTAACGTCCAGCACAGAACTAAGCTTGGTCGCTCTATTTTGCGATTGCCGTGATGGCTCGAACGAATCCGCGATCGAATAACACAACGGAATCTTCCCGCGATGCCGTGGGACAGCGCTCTCTCTACTCATTCAAAAGCCTCTCGATCTCCATAGTCGTTGCCGTAATCGCTGGCACGGTTCTTCTGTCATCCGGGTGGTTAACACTCTGGCAAAGCCCAGTAGCGTCCCATTGACGGCAACAGGCACATTCCTTGTGGCTCGCGGAGTCTGCCGTCAACGTCTCATCCCGCTTCGTTTGCGCAACAGTCCACTCCCAATATGCCGGCCCGCAATCCTTGGCTGACGAACAGCGTCTATCCCACGTCGCACTTCAATCCGGGAGCAACGGATTCCGTCCTGCACGCCGGTCCGGTGAAGGGAAAACGGCTCGTCCGTGACGCCGATGTCAAGGTGGTTCCGAATTTGATGGTGTCCAATCCGGTGGTGAAGAAGATCGGATCGGACACGGTCCTATTTGCCAGTGGTACGCTCGGCATCCGAAAAATTCTGGCAACCGAGAAAGACTTCGAGTCCGTATCGTTCCTGCCCTATCCCGGCTATGAGCAAAAAGCTCAGATGGCTGATGATCAGGCAGTTGCGGCGTTGCTGGCCGAATTCGATGCCGGATGGCGCGCCAAGGACGAAGCCAAGCTGCTTGCTGCCGTCGCCGGCTTTGAGCGGTTGGGTGTCACCGGCGAAGACGGTATCAACGGCGTCTACAATCTGTTCGACCGCGACGGCTTTCATTACTGCGTCTATGGCGGCACGAAAGTTATAAAAACCACCGACGACAACGCCACCCGCGGTCCCGTTCGCCTCATCAAATCCGTTGACGTTGCGGCGGCCATGCCGCCGGACGAAGCCAAGGCCGTGTCGCGGATCATTGGCCTCAACATGACCTATGATGGTTTCATCGCGGCTGCCGCGCCTGGTGCACTGGTGGTTTTCGATCGCGACCTCAATGTCAAATCCTACGTGGCCTTCCCCGGTGAGGCCGTCGACAACAGCATCGTCATCGACGAGCGCAATGGCATTTACGTCGTGACCTCACGGCGGATGGTCAAGATCATGTGGAACGGGTAAAAGCTTTCCACCGATGAAAAAGATGGAGCGTGGGAGTCGGGCTATGAATGGACGCCAGACGAAAAAGCTCTGGCGGCCGGAGCAATTTCACGCGGTTCGGGCACGACGCCAACCCTGATGGGCTTCGGCAATGATCCCGACAAGTTGATCGTGATAGCGGACGCGGCCGAGTCGGGAACAAATGCGGTGGCATTCTGGCGCGATGAAATTCCGGCTGACTTCAAGCAAAAGCCGGGCACCAAATCCCGCCGCATCGCGGATCAAGCCCGCATCGAAATTTCGCAACTCACCATCGAACCCTCCCCGAACGTGCTCGGCTACGGCGTGGTATACATCAATGGCTCCTATCCTGACCCGATCAAAACACCCGGAGCACCTAACGCCTTCACGGCTGGCGTAACGCGACCCGCCCCACTCGGGGTTCAGAAATTCGAGGACCCGAAAACGCACCAATTCGCTACGGCGTGGATTAACCGGGAGGTTGATAACTCGGATATTATGGTGCCGGTGGTTTCGGCGGCGACTGGCTTGCTCTACTGCGCGCATAAAGAAAATGGCGACAATCAGTACGTAGGGCTCGACTGGCGAACCGGCGAGTTAAGGGCGCGGTGGATTTTCCCCGACGACAGTCGCGTCTGGAATGCGTTCGGCGGCATCACCACGATCCTGGAGGACGGTGACCTGCTGATACGCGGCGCATTCGGCATCAAGCGGATAATTGGAAGCTCGCTGCGATGATCAGCAGGGAACCCGTCTCTGCCCGGAAGCGGTGTTCGATCAGAGTTCGCGTATCTGTCTTTCACGTGCCCCGCGCTTAACCTCAGGCCTTAAGAACATTACGCGGCCGGGAAATTAGCGTTTTGTCTGCAATCTCAATCTGATCACCGACTTGGAGATACGCCGAGACAATCAAGTTCCTCGCGCTCGACGGGCTTCGACGAGACGGCTTGGGAACCACAACAGTTCGATGCAAATTGAGCAAACGCATGCAAGAACGCGCTACGTATGGAGTTTGGCGATGAAAGCACGCCGACTGATTTCAGAAGGAGGCTTTGGGCCCGAAGACATCGCGTTCTTGACGGAAGTTCTCGAAAACGTCTGGGACGAGGTCAAGCCCGATCGCCTTGTGAATGGTTTGGAAAAATCGGCCTTGCGAGAAAGGCTCGCGGTTATCATCATTGCAATGGCGGGCAGCAGCCAGAGTCAATCCCCGAAAGAATTTCACGACCAGGTGCATCACGTCTACCTAGAACAATCACAGTGGCAGATGTCGGCGGAGGCGTGTTGCGATACAAGAAATCCGCATCCGCCTTCTCAATGAGCAGCCCCGTCGCCTGAATTTCGCTAGGGCTTCATGGCTGCGATCTTTCTCTGCGATCTAATTCCGCGCCCACGCGTGCCCTCCTGCGCGCTGCTAAACGTGAGGTGATGCGCTGAGGTATCCTCGCTCACCCTTCGCGACGGGTCTGCAGGTCCACGACATTATCCGCGGGCGAATTAACGGCCGAAAAATGCGATACCTTGTTGGCATCGCAAACGTATATCCACTTGGCATCAAAAAGCTCGCCATCGCGCAAAAAGCCCAGCACTGCGCCTTTCACAGCCCGCCAGAAAAGAATGGGTGGCAGGGCCGTTCCAAGTTTCACCCAATTGGGTTCCACGTATTCGCCGACTGGCTTCCAGTGAATCATCTCGTACCTTTCGATAATTGTTAAGCGCCACGGGCGAACTCAGCTTACAGGTAATGCAAAAGCGATGAGCGAGCTTAGCACCGATCTTAGGCTTGGCGGGACGAAAGTGCCGAAGGCGCCGGCCGTCGGACGAGGAAACGCTGATGGGCAGCACAGGTAGTGCTGGTCCTCGCTCTTGGTTCCGATCACTTCGCTAAGTTCGATTGCGGCGGCAAAGATCTATGTTGAGCGACTTCCCTTGCAAACGACGCTCTAAAGGCCTATGTTTGATGGCATCGAGCTTCGCTGAAAACGACTTGGCCTCGTCGCGAAGTGCGCGCCCGACCAACGACCTTCCAAAAAAATCTCGATTATTATCCCGCGGCATGTGCCGGGGTCATCGCGCATATATAAACGAGGAACAATTCTATGCAGATAGGAACGGTGAAGTGGTTCAACGGCCAAAAGGGCTTTGGCTTTATTCAGCCGGACGAAGGCGGGAACGACGTTTTTGTTCATATCAGCGCTGTGGAGCGCGCCGGTCTGTCGAACCTGAGTGAAGGCCAAAAAGTGTCTTTTGACATCGTCGCCGACGGTCGCAGTGGCAAGTCGTCGGCCGATAATTTGCGAGCCGCTTAATCGGTATCGCGAGGAATACGATCGAACTCGACCACGGATGTACTGGCGATAAGTTTGATCGAGGAGACCCGCGACTGTGCAGCAGACGCGGGTTTTTTGTTGCGTTGGAATTTTGAAGGACTGAGCGCATGGCACTTTTGACGAAGAGTTTCTCCAATTTGGCTGCACTGAAGGCGCGCCGCGCCCAGGAAGCGTCGCAGGCGATGCGGGACCGTGAGGCCGAACGCCTCGCAATTCGTGCAAAGACTGAACGCTTGCGCGCCGAGCGCCTGGCGCGGGAAGCGGCGAGCCCGGCCTCGGCTAAGAAACGCTGATGGGTGTTTGAACTCACGTTGGTGCCGTTCAATTACGGGTGATGATGCAAAATAGGCGTCTGCTCGATGTTCCAGCCGAGCTCGAGTGCACAATAGCTTGGACATTCGGCCCTTAGGGGGAATACTGTGAAAAATACATTGGGCGCTTGATTTCGAATTGCGCCTCACCTCGGCATACATGGCTGGTTTTAACCCCGGCTCCTAGACATGCCGACTGCCTGAGTATTTCGGCTTATTACTTCGATCTGTCGTGCCGCCTTGGCTTTGCCGCGCAGGGCGCAAAAGGAGTTTCCATGAAAGATGATTTTATCCGCGTCATGCGACGCGATGATGGGACCTGGGCTGTGTTCCGCGGGCCTCGAGGACTCGTTCTTCTCGTATTTCGTTTGAAAGGTCACGCAGTTGCTTACGCACGCGCGATCTCGTTCTCCCGAAAGCTGGCGCTCTTTGTCGACGACCGCTTTGGCATCGGCATTCGTCAATCGTCTTCGAGTTTGACCTATCCGATAGTTCTCGATTGATACATGCCATCTTTGGTGCGGTGCCTCTCGCGTTGCTGCAGGCTTGTCCTCGAGTTCGACAAGATGCGTAAATCGCAAATTCCGTTGGTCGAGCCGCGGAAGCCTGCGGTTGAGGCGACAAAAGTTGAGAAGGTGGTCAACGAACAAGCCGGCGAGGATGCCGAAATTCCGTAGGCAGCCGAGGAATTGCTCATTGACAGCGAGAATGAGGATGAGCCGGGAGTCGAGGACGCGAACGAAATAGCTTAGCTCAATGTTTGGAGTTCCAAAATGTCAGAGATTGGCAATTGCCTGGCGGCTTTCGCCCGTCTGCCGAAAGCAGAGCGAGAGCGCAGCCTTCGGCTTATCAATGCCTACAACGATGCAATCGTAGAATCGGGCAAATCGCATGGGACGACCAACAAAGCGTTCCAAGGATTCAGTCGGGATGAAGTGGAACAGATTGTCGGAGACTTTCGCGCCGATCGGCTATCGGAAATAGGTCCTGCGATGGAGCGTTACCTGTCGCTATTGGACCGCGGCTATCGATGGCCAAGCGTTGTGTAGCCAGGCCGCAACGCCGCGCCTCTCTGCATTTTTATTGAACGTATCCATGCCCGCCACCTGCGTAAGCGGCGGTCATGTGCTGGCGCGTGCGCAGCGTTTCTAATTCAACGTTTGTCGGGTGATTGCCCTTCAGAATTTTGCCTTACAAGCAGATGGTTCACCTTGCGCCAAATGACCCTGGCAATTGCCACTCCGATGGCCAGGAGGGCTGCGCCGTGCCAGGAAGAGCCGACCGTCTCAGCGCGCTTTTCCATCTCTCTCATTCCGTTCTGGTTCATTGCTTGCACTCTCTCAAGGGGCTGATCCGGGTGCGGACTAATGGACTGCTCTGTGCATACGCTTCGACATAACGAATATTCCCACCGACGGGCTCGGCCGTCGAAGCCACCACCGCTCCGAAGCAAGACGATGAGCAAAGGACCAGAAGGGTGGTGCGAGCCACGGACTGTCCTGGCTTAACTCAAGCGCCCGCTGCGTTCATTTGTTCCCTGGAGCTTGTGCTGGTTGCGCACGAATGAAATCCCGTGCGCAGATCGAGTCGAACCTCTCTTGCAAACATACCCGTGGCCACCATCTCCATCCAGGTGGATGGTGTATGGATGGCGAATATGCCCAGAGAGAACGTACGGCAGCTGAGATCCAAGAGCCCGGATTCAGAGAAGATAACGATCAACCTCGGGTACGTTGATCTCGGGCAGATCGATCTTCTCGTTGATGAGGGATTTTACTCCAATAGAACCGATTTCATCCGCACCGCAATTCGCAACCAGATCGCGCGGCAATCGAGCGTCGTCGACAAGGCTGTAACGAGGCACTCTTTCGATCTCGGACTTCGGCTGCTCGATCGGCACCAGCTCGAAGAAGTGCGCGCAGCCGGCCAACAACTCGATCTTCGCGTCCTTGGACTTCTCACCATTGCCTCCGACGTCTCGGCCAAGCTGGCACGAGCCACGATCGCATCGATCACGGTCCTCGGGGCACTTCATGCGAGCGCGGAAGTCAAAGCTGCTCTTGCTGACCGATTTCAATAGCCAGGCACTGAACGCGCGCCAGCAGTTCGCGACGCAACAACAGGACAATGAACATGACGAAGTTCGATTTTCGGAAGATGCAGGAGGCCACCCGCCTGACCCGTGCTGGACGCTTGAATGATGCGCTCGCGATACTGCAATCCGCCACGACGAGCGCGGCGACAGCCACTCCCTCGACGCCCATCATCATCGACGGTGAAATCGTCTCTCATCGCGAAGTGCCGGTGAGGCTCTCGGCCGTTACTCCGCATTTTCTCCAGGCTTTTGATGCTGCAAGACTGCCGGCAACGCGGCGGCAGCCTGTCCACATCACCGACATTGCGCCAGAAGAAGGACGCTACATAAGCAGCCTGTTCTCCAACGGCGATGGCTCGCGGTCTTACAAACTCTATATCCCAAGCTCTCGCGACGCGGGGCCGAAACCCCTGATCGTCATGCTGCACGGATGCACCCAATCCGCCGATGATTTTGCCGCCGGCACGCGCATGAACTTCGTCGCCGAGGCGCATGGATGTTTTGTTGCTTATCCCGAACAGCCACCAGCGGCGAACGCCGCAAAATGCTGGAACTGGTTCAAGCCGGCCGATCAGGAGCGCGATCGAGGCGAACCATCCTTGATTGCCGGCATCACGCGCCAGATCGTCGAGGCGCATGACATCGATGAAACTCGTATCTACGTCGCGGGGTTATCGGCAGGAGGTGCGACAGCGGCGATCATGGGAGAGGTTTATGCGGACCTCTATGCTGCCGTCGGTGTGCATTCCGGCCTTGCATGCGGTTCGGCTCACGACGTCACATCCGCCTTCGCAGCTATGCGCGGAGGAGGAAACGTTAAAAATAGCCGCGTCCTGCGGGGCGCAAAGCCGACGATCGCTTTCCATGGTGATTGCGACACGACAGTTCACCCTTCCAATGGGGAGAAGGTAATCTCCCGGGTCGCCGCCGGGCAAAAATTCGAGACGCAGACCGTGCGTCACAATTCGCCCACCGGACATAGCTTTTCTCAAACCATACATCGCGATGCCGCAGGGCTCGGCGTATTTGAACTTTGGGAGCTGCACGGAGCCGGTCATTGTTGGTCCGGCGGTAGTCCGGCGGGATCATTTACGAGCAAAGATGGTCCAAATGCCTCAATGGAGATGCTGCGTTTCTTTCTTCAGCATCGATTACCGCCGTCGTAGCACCCCGACCGCTTGTGATCCAGACAATCGCCGGCTTTGAACGTTGCCATGCCTCCGGTCCCCGCAGGTCGGTGAGCAAGCGGACTGTTCGGCATTGTGAGCTTTCAGAGCAGCATGAGAAACGATTACCAGCTTAGAAGCTCGGCACTGATGCGGTCTAAGAGGCGACTGAGTTCGACAGGATGATAGGGCTTCGTAAGAAACGCGGTCTTGCTGGGCAATTCATTCCCAGCCGGCCGCTGGCGACCTGAGCTGACCACAAGAATGGTCGGCGGCCATCGCTTTCGGACACAATGCGCCAAAGCCATACCGTCGATGGATCCCGGCATTTGGATATCTGTGAAAACCACTCGAATATCCGACCGGCCCTCCAAGATCGTTATCGCTTCGTCGGCCGACCCGGCTTCAAGGGTGCTGAATCCCGCGCCCTCAAGAGAATAAACGAGGTCGAGGCGGACAAGAATCTCGTCCTCCACGACTAAGACCCTTGCCATTTTGTCCAAAAAACGTGCTCCTGACAGGGTGTCAACGAGTGCCTGTCGAATAGGTTGCCGGCAATCGTCGGGCTGAAAGCGTCCGCGTGTCATGAAATATGATTTGAAGCTTGCTTCACCGGCATGTCCCCCGGCCCAAAGGACGCGGCGGGAGGAGCGCAAACGACCAGTGCTGCTCCAGCTGATGCACGACCGCGCCCTTCACAATCGCTATGTCCTTAACATCGAAATGGCGATACACCGTGAGTGACGGCCATAGATTGGATGCAATGAAGGGCCACGACATGACGTTCAAGCGGCAATCCTCTAAACGAAGCCGTATAAAGCGAAAGTTAGCCGGCAGCCCCTCCTGATTTACTTCGCCGTCACGGGCTTCGGCTCTTCCGCCTTTCGTTGCTTTGCCAGGCAATTTTGATTTGTGAAACCGGACTTCTCTGTGTGATCACCACTCGTAGCGGGTTTCTTCGCGGATTTAAGAAATTTTGCGACCCGAGGATTAGCGACCAGCCTTCGCAAGTACCCGATTGCCAGAATGAGATCCAAGTGGTCGCCGCCGTATGATTGCTCGACCAGCTTAAACTCTCGATCAAGCGGTATCCTGGATATGACGTTTTTAACGGGCGGTGGCCGCGGGATCGACTTCGCGCCCTTGTCTCCGCCTTTTTTGCCGCCCAAGGATGATCCTTAATGCGGCGGTATTCGGCTTTTTTTCGCGGTCCCTGAGATGCCTCAAAGACAGGAGAGATCTCTGCCGTGGGCGGCGCCCGCGACGCAACAGCTAAGTCATTCGATGGCGAACCGTGAAGGCTCGGCGAAGCACGTCATCAATCGCCCGGAATAAATGGATCTGCTGGATTGAATCCGCAGAAAGCAGAGACGAGAAACCCACCGCATCGAGCGAGCGATGCAAAATCTGTCAAGTGGACAGCGACGACCGCGGCTGTGGCCTGGCTGTCGGCATCGATAAATGCGCTAGTTTCCACTCCGGGAAGTTCAAAAATTCCAGGCTCTGGTGCGCCGGGCATTAAAAAAACCGCCGAATGCAAATCTATTTTAACGGCGTGTACTCGGCGACCGGTTCAGGGCGATTGAAATGATATGCAAGGCCGAGGCGTACAACCCAGAAACTATCGTCCCAGTTGATACGCTAGCGGCATGTCGAACCGCACGAGGTGTCGAGCGTATAAGTCGCGTCATCCGAGCCGAGATCCACATACAGAGCTTTGGCCTTTAGACAGTTTTCGTCCTTCATAAATTCGACGCCGCCACCGACTGTCCAGCCGAGTTGTGTGGCAGCGAGAAATGCGGAGAAGCGACCTCAGCTAAGAAACCCCAGCTCCTCGATGAGGGCGAGGTCCGCGTCCTGGACGCCGCTGCCGATGTCGAGGCGATAGCGGCAATTCGCAAGAACAAGCTTATCGAGTAACCGGTACGCTTGCCGCCGTGCATCGGGAATTGAACTGCCAAGGCCCGTCACGACCATTGTCCAGCCATACATTCCGGCGGTCACGAGCGTTGATCCTTCACGCTTCACTTCTCCAAGGTGGACACCCTGGAATTCTTTTTCGTTGAGAGGCGGCGAGAATTGCACGGGAACCCCTACCGGCTCCGCAATTTGAAGGCGCGTGTAAGGGAAGGGGGGGACCGTGACCACGATTCCGACCGAGAAGCCCGGCCGCGTTTCGAACCTCTCGCCGTCTTCCAGCACCGCCTCGAAGATTTCAGCCCACGAGGATCGTTGCAGGCTCTGAAGAATCGCAGAGCCCGGATATCCGAAGCGGCAGGTGAATTCGAGTGGCCAAATGCCTTCTGCGTTCACCATGGTGTTGAGGTTGATGTAGCCCTGATAGCCTTCCTCACGAAGCAGGGCCTCGAGCTTTCCCAATGTCAGGTCGAAAAACCTCTGCGAACGTTCGTATGTTACGACGGTTCCCATTTCAGGCGTGAGTTCGCCAAGGCCGCCCGGAAAAAAGCGTTTGTGTTCCCAGTCGAGACACGCGGGCCGCAAAAACTTTGTCCCGGTGAAATACGCGCCCACTCCCATTTCGACGCCCTCGAGATGTGGCGTTAAAACAATTCGCGGCTCCTGCTGCGTCGAATGGGACAGGTGGCGTAGTATGGCGACGATATCGGAGCCATCCGCAAGGCGCCCGACCATTGTGTTCATGGAGCCGTAGCCGTTGAACTTGAGGACGTACCGCCGGGGCCGGCCGCGAACAAACGCAAGGGCGTCGTCGGCGTGCTCGAATTCCCAATGCGGAGCGACGTTGAAGCCGTGATCGCGCAGAACGGCCTGTGCAAACGCGCGGTCGTTCTCGAGCCGATCGCCAAAGGCCGAGCCGCCGATGACGCGGTAGCCCTGACCTCTCAACTCGTCTTGGACCGCGCCCACTCCGCCGAGGACAGATTCGAATAATACGATGCCCTCTTTTCCAAC
>Ga0256786_1000494_pt1 | contig 19558 bp, 12 predicted proteins | sample MC6MC0937MT_FD_186053 | JGI IMG/M metagenome (GOLD analysis project Ga0256786, IMG submission 186053) | Metatranscriptome of enriched soil aggregate microbial communities from Iowa State University, Ames, United States - MC6-MC0937-MT... | ecosystem: Environmental > Terrestrial > Soil >...
CTTTTCGAATTCCGCGATGAGCGGCTTCACTGCGTCGGCCTCCGATCCCATCGTCCACATGGAGACGGTGCCCGTGGCCGGACCATCTCCGACCTTGGATGCGGGGGCGGTCGAAGCGGTGCCTGTCGCAGCCCTTCCGCATCCGGTGAGCGCCGCGACCGCGAGGACGATCGCAGTTGCAGTGGCGAGCACGCGTGCCTGTCTTTTCACAACTCCTCCTTGAGTGGAAAGGTCGTCCTTGTGACGACTGTCAAGACTTGGTTATGCGCATAACCTTACGCGGATGTACGCGCATAACCAAGAGCTTTCTGGAGAAGGACCGGCGGGAGTCTGCCGCCGCAGTGGACTCTCAGCAGCCGCAGCTGCCGCGCACCGTCAGCGAGACGCCGAGCGTCACGGTCAGCTTTGCGGCAGGCTCACTGATGAGCAGGTGGGCGGCGACGCGACCCATGAGTTCGAATTGCTGGCGCACCGTCGTGAGGCCCGGCCGGCAGAGCTGAGCCGCGAGCACATCGTCGAACCCGGTCACCCGCACGTCCTGCGGCACTCGAACCCCCGCCGCCTGCAACGTGTCCAGCACGACGAGTGCAGACTGGTCACTGCCGCAGACGAAGGCGTCGGGAAGATCACCGCTTCGCACTGCGTCTTCCACTCCTCGTAGGGTCGGATCGTCGTCAAGGCTGTGCGCGTCGATGACACGCATATCGAGGTCGCCGTGCGCCGCAACGGCATCCGTGAACGCTTGGAACCTCTCGGCGAAGTCGAACTGCCCTGCCGTCTCTCCAACCCAGCCCAGCGAACGCGCTCCATGCACGGTGGCCAGGTGCTCCACGATCTGGCGCATGCCACTGCGGTTGTCGGAGTTGACCTGAGCTGTGCGAGGGTCCGGCCTGCTGCTGAAGAGCACGACGGGACGGTCGCCGAGGATGTCGATGAGCTGGTCTGCGCTGGAGCGGCCGGGGAAGATCGCCAGTCCGTCGACGCGGCCGACGGTGTTCGCGACATCGGACTGGTCCGTGCTTCCCTGACTGAGCACCACGGGCCGATCGCGGTCACGGCACTCGATCACGAAACCGCGTTGGATCTCATCCACGTACAGCGGGAACACCCTCGGATCATGGTCCGCCGTGTCCGCCGCGGCGAACCAGGCCGGCGCGGACTCCGCCCGCGCCGCGCTGACGATCGACGAGAGCAGTTCGGTGTCAGAGCCGGTACCTGGCACGTCCACCCCGCGTTGCGGAAGCAGCAAGTCGAACAGATGCAGTCCCAGAGCACCCGTGGATCCGTGAGCGAGCGAGCGGGCGGCGCCGCTTGGCACGTACCCGAGTTCGCGGGCCGCGGTGAGCACGAGCTCCCGGGTCTCCGGACGGATGCGCTCAGGTCGGCGGAATGAGTGCGAGACCGTCGCGATGGACACGCCTGCTCGCTCAGCCACGTCATACACCGTCGGGCGCTTCTCGGCCATGTCGAGCCTTTCTGGGAATCGAGCCGCGACCCGATCCTGTGAAGTCTATTCGCCGACTGCATCCGGCTTTGCGTCAGTGCTCCTGCCAGGAAGCACACTCTCCGCACAGACGATCCGTGGGCGCTCACCCTGTGACGTAGCCGAGCGAGGGCGATCAGCACAGGCCGACCGGCCTCGTCTGCAAGATCGCGGACTAGAGTCTCTGGCGTGAAGACGACCGAGGGTTCCCGCGACATCGCCACACTCCACCGCCCGGTCGGAATCTTCGATGCAGGACTCGGCAGCTACGACCTCGTGCGCCGCATACGCGCTGCTTATCCTCGGCAGGACGTGGTGTACCTCGCCGACCGCGCGAGCTTCCCCTACGGCGCGAAAAGCGAAGAGGCGCTCCTGTCCAGCGTCGAGCGGGCTGCCCTGGCGCTCGAGTCTCTTGGCGCGAGCTCGATCATCCTCGCCTCCAACGCGCCAAGCGTCACCGTTCTCGAACCGCTGCGCTCTCGGGTGAGCGTGCCGATCCTCGGGGTGATCCCACCCGTGCGCGCGGCGTTGGCTGCGATCTCCCACGATCACACGCTCGCCGTCGCCGGCGCGAGTGTACTCGCCCACAGCGACGCGCTGCGACAACTCATCTCCGATGCCGCCGGCGACCAGGCGCACCGCGTGCATGCCGTGGCCGCCGATGCACTCATCGGTCTCGTCGAATCCGGGGCGTTCCTCGACAGGGCGAAGATCCGGCGGCCTATCGCCGGATTCCTCGCCGCCCTCCACGAGCGAAGCCCGCAGGTGGGCGGGCTGTCCCTGTCGAGCACTCACCTGCCGTGGCTCGCTGCCGCAATCGCCGAGCAGGCCCCCGATCTCACGCTCTTCGACCCGGCCGACGACGTCGTCGCCGAGTTCGCCCCTTTGACCACGCGCGGCTCCGGGCGCCTCGTCTCCCTCGCTACGGCGTCCAGAAGTCATCCCATCGACGAGTTCCATTCGATGCTGCAGAGACTGCGCCTCGACATCACGCCCGCGCTCATCGAGCTCTGACGCGTCTCCGGCTCGACGCTGCCGACGGCCACGGATCACTTGTCAAAGGGGGGGAGTCCTCGATCGGCGCCTGTCCGTGGCGGGTTCCAGGCGGCGCGCAGATAGAGGGGTGCCGTGTGTCCGAGGTCGATGGTTGGATGACGTCATGGAGATCACGACCTCAGCAGACGGAACCGCCATCGCCTTCACCACCATCGGGCAGGGACGCACGATCGTGATCGTGAACGGCGCACTGTCGACGGCCGCTGATGCCGCGCCGCTCGCGCACGCGTTGGCGGATGCCGGCTTCCGTGCCGTCACGTGGGATCGCCGCGCGCGCGGCGCCAGCGACGACCGGCCGGGATCCAGCCCTGACGACGAAGCCGCGGATCTCGCCGCCGTCATCGAGGCGGCGGGAGGAGCGGATGCCGTGCTCGGCCACTCCTCGGGCGCGGTGCTCGCGCTGTACGCCGCATCCCGGGGCGTGGCGACCGGGGCACTGTTCCTCTCCGAACCGCCGATCGACTTCGACGGCTCGGGTTTCGGGGAAGAGCTGCCGGACAAGCTGCAGGCGCTCGTCGACGCGGGCACGCCGGAGGAGGCGGTCGCATCATTCCAGCTGGATGCCGTCGGCCTCCCGGCTGCCATGGTCGAGGCGGAGCGGGGGACCGGACAGCTCGCGGCGCTCGCGCCCCTGGGTCAGTCGACGGTGTACGACGCGCGGCTCACTCTGGGGCTGCGGCAGCCGGACGCGACCCTGCTCGACGTGGCGCCGCCGGTCACCGTGCTGCGCGGCGAGCAGACGTTCCCGTTTCTGATCGGCTCGTCGGATCGGCTGGCGGCGGAGATTCCGAAGGCCGAACTCGTGATCGTCCCCGAGTCGATCATGCACCGGCCCGACCCCGCGGCGACGGCGAAGGTGATCGCGGAGCGGCTCTGAGACCGCCGGGTTCGGGCTCAGTGCCCGCCCCGCGGCGTGAAGCAGCCGCCGTCCATGACATGCCCGCCGACCTCGACAGTGAGCGGGTCGTCCGACACCACGCCGAAAATGCAGCCACCCTCGGGTCCGTTCGCGCTGAACTCCGTCCCGCGTTCGTCGCCGATCACCTCGATGCCGTCGAGCCCGGCATCCTGCAGCGCCGCCTGCACGGAGTCTGGCGAGACCTCACCTTTCGCGCGCAACTGCTCGAGCGCGGGGCGTAGGGCGACGACCGCCTCTTCGGCGGCCGCCCGGCTCGCGGCCGACATCTCCATTCGGTCGCGGTAGCGCTCGTTCTGCGCCATGGCGTTGTCCGGGTCGTAGGGCACGCAGTCGGGTGGCAGGTCAGCTCCGTCGATCTGCGGGCACGCTCTCGTCGGGGTTGGCGAGGCATTCGGTGCACCGGCGGGCGCCATTGCGCCGGGTGTCATCCCCGCGCAACCAGCAAGCAGCAGGGCGACTGCGCTCGCCAGCAGCAGTCCCGTCATCCCCCTCGTGGCGGCCATGCCCTCCATCAGAGCACAGCAGCTCGGATCCCGGAACCACTGGCCGCGCGATCGGATCAGTGCTGCACGTCGTACACGAGCTTGACGACGCCGTTACCGACGATCCGCGGAGCGGAACGTCGCCTCAGTTGAAGTCGCCGCCGCCACCTGTAGGTTCCCGCTCGGGATGGCGCGGGATGGCGCAGATTCCACGGCAGTTGGCAGTGGCTTCAGGGTCAAGATTCCACGCGAGATGGCAGATTCCTACGACCTACGTTCGACGCGTCGATCTGACGACTCCCGGTCTCCACGTAGGAACGCCCTGCCCGCGGCGAGCGTGGCATGCACCATGGGCGCAGTGATCGGGATGCTTCCTTCGCCTCGGCGTCGCACGATGCTGATGAACGAACCCTCGGTTGACCCGTCTAAGAGAATCGCTCCGTGGACGAGGAAGGGTTTGAGTTCTTCTGGCTGGGCGGGGATATCGATGAGGATGAACGATCGCTCCTCGCCTGCGTCGAGTTGTTCAATCCGCAATGCGAACGGAGGCGGGTAGACGCGATCGTTAACCACCTGCTGGTATCGCGCAGGTCGACCTGTTCGCGTCGAGACGCCCCGCATCTTTGAGATCGTCTCCGCACCGACCGTCTTCTTCGTCTGGGCACCGACCACGATCAGCCCGCCACTCTCCGCGTTGCAAAGCTTCGCGACGGCCTGAGCGAGGGAGATGGACCCACGGGTCGTCGTCAGGTCGTACTCCTGGCTCTTCGCTTCCAACCAGTACCCTTCCGGCTGCCCTTCAAGGAGTCGCCCAGCGCCTCCGCGGATGAGATCGGCCGCTGATTCGCGGGTCACGGTGCCATCGGAGAATGCACCACACAGCAATTGCGCGGCGTCTGCGATGTCGACGATTGCTTGGATCGTCTTCCCGCGAGACCGTACGGCCAGTGTGATGTCGAAGGCGAGGTCGGGCGCCACATAGGAGTAGTTAGGCTCGACAGACTCGATACGGGTCGCTGACTGTCGCAGGTGCGGCACGAGCAAGTCACCGAGTCGGACCGCAATGTCCTCTTCGTCTGCGTCCTCCGGCCACGTCATAACGTGAGTGAAGCCGACCAGCAATGCTTCACCGTCCCAAATCAATCGAACGTCTCGATACGGTCCCTCATCGAAGTACCCCTCCGGTACCGCGGAGATCAAGGCTTGCTCTTCTGATTGGTCGAAGTTGGCCGCGCGAGCAGCGAGCGCGTTCTTGACGTCAGTAGCGGCGAGCTCGCTGAGCTCCTCCTCCATGAGCACGAGCTCGCCCATGTCGCCACCGCGACGGTGACTTTCGAGCACGAGCCACTCGTCGGATCGACGCAGGTACTTCACTGTGGGCACGCCTCGAACGTATCTGGTTGTACGCGTATGGTCGCAAATTGCGCCATGAATCATGGGAGAGTCGAACGGTTGCGCCGCCGCCGAGCAACACACCTAGAGCATGTTCGACCGACGACCTCCGGATACGAAACGATGATTGGGTGCGCAGTCGAACTCCATTCTTCGAGAGCCCTCTGACGGGCGCTGCCATCGACCGCGTCGCCGAGACTCGAGAACCTTTGCTCCTCTACTGCGGCGCGGGCGTGACTATTGACCGCACTGGCCATAGTTGGAGTGCGCTCATCCATTCTTGCTTCCCGGATCGGCACTCAAAGAACTATCCCCATGGCCCCCGACGCGCAGACATAGAAGCCGTGCGGGCTGTCTCTCCCGAGCAATTGGCGTCCAGCTTGGTCCACACCCTCCGCGCGGTCGCCGCCGGATCTAAGCAGTCGTTACAGGACACACTCCGAAAACGCATCAAGCGCTCCCTCTACGGCACGGCTGCGAGCTGGCAGGGTGGAAGGCTCTCGCGCAACATCATGCAGCTCGCACTGTTTCGGTCGCTGCGCGGCAGCCAGACGACGATCTTTACGACAAACTACGACGACCACATTGAGCAGCGTTACCACGAGATTCGCGAGACCATCGAGACGCTGACAGAAGTCGGCGTACCCGGACTTCGCGTGATAGGCATCAATAGCGATGACCCCATCTACACGACGGCGCCGCTGCGATTGGATCCCCGGTCGCCTAGTTCGCACATTACCGTGGTCTACCTACACGGGCGTGTGCCCTCCGAAGGTCAAGTCAGCTGGCCGATTGTGCTCGATGAGAATAGTTACGCCGCGACCGCGGGTGCTGTCGGAACGACGCTCAAACATGGGTTCAATACCCATCCGTTGTCGGTTATCGTCGGCAGTAGCTTGCAGGACCTTCCCCTGATTCGTGCGCTAAGTTCAACCCGCAGCAGCGGAGAGCGCATCGCCATACTCACCAAGGGAAGTCATGCTGATGACCTCAGCGCAGACGGCGATTCATTGAGCCTAGACCTTTTACGCGACCGAGCAGCCGAACTGGCCGTCACGCCGGTGTTTGCTGACTTCCACGGGCAAGTTGCGCAGTTGGCGGGCGAAATGGCCCTACGCACGGCATTCCCTCAACCACGGGACGACGCCCCACTGTCGTGGAGTTATATGGATCGCCTTGATGCATGGTGGCGAACGTGGTCCAGCGTGGCGGGGCGCGATCAGCAACTACCTGAAAAGCTCCATACGGAGCTGCAAGGCCTCTTGCCCCTTTTCGAGATCACGCCTGACGCAGATCCGCTGTCAACCGAATCGGAAAGATACAGGCTCGAGCTTTGGGTGCGCGCCTTTCCCATCGCTCCCGAACGCCAACTGGTGAGGTGGGCCGCGTCGGATGGCCGAACCATCGACGGCGCCAAGGGCAAGTGCGGTCCGCTCGACACTGCAAGTTACTTGGCACCTGTGCGCGCATTCGCCGAGGGCCGTGCTGGCGCGTACGACGTCGCGGATCTAGAGCAGGGGCGCGAATCCATCGATAGGTACACTTCCAAGGGCTTCTTGGCCGTGCCCATCCGCGTTCGAGACTGCATCGTCGGTGTGCTCACACTCGCATCAAGCAACCGCCTCACATCTGCCAGGATGACGCGCTCCAGCGAGACAACTGAGAAGGCTGTCGCGTACATGCTCGACCTTGGCCAGCGTCTGCTCGACGACGCCTGATCAGTGGCTGTTTGCGTACGCCACGAAGAAGTCGCGGGTGCTACTCTGATCCCTCACACGAACGGACTCTCGCGCCTCACGCACCCGCTGTTCTGCGAGCGATCGGGCTGAAGCCTGAGCGGACGCTGCAGCGGTACGGGACCGGGCCTGCGACCGATCCTGGTTGCTGGTCATTCCGATGCCTCCATGGCTTCGACTCTAATCGCACCAACGCCGGGTGTCTTCATTCTTGTTGTATCTCCCGGCGTGTCCCTGGGAGCAACTTGGCCCGAGTTACTGCTCGGTGTGGTCCGTATGCGTCGTCGCCTCAGTCCACAGGTACATCGAGATCGTCGAAAGCTCGAACAACCGTGTCGCGAGCCGACGCAAGTCGTCTCGGCCGAATACCTCGCTGTCCATCCCGCTCGATCGACTCAGCCTGCGCCTTCGCGCTGTGTAACCAACGAGGTTTTGATCGAGCACACTCCCGTTTACTCCGCCGTGCACGATGAGATTGCGAGTCTTCATCGCATCATCTACGTCTGCGAGGAGATCGCTCAACAGGAATCGCTCGCTGAACTCGAGCCAGCCAGGAGTGTCGCCAAGTTCTCGTAGGTACGCTGTCACTCTATTGAGCGGAAGATCTCGCGTCAGAACTTGCGCCGCGGCGGTCCTTCCGCCTGCGAATTCCCGGAGAAGCCGCCACAGCCATACCTCTAGACCTCCGGCGTAACAGCGACGAGGCCGAGAGCCCGCAGGTCGTCCTCATCAAGTCCGCTCCAAATCGCTGAGGAAGCGAACGTTGGTAGGAATCCCGGGTCGTCAGAATCGCCAGAGGATGGCCCGATGAGGGACGCATACGGCTCCGTGTCGAGCCCGACCCTCGCCTGACGGTTCACGGCTTCTTGTCCCTCAAGAACTCGTAGAGCATCGCCGGCAGCGCCTTACTCAACTCCGCGAACAGGCCACTGTCGCTGAGCATGTCATCCACGAGCAGCGGGGTCTCGTCCCGCACCTCGATTACAGCCTTCGCGAACGCCTTCGGCAGCGCGGGCGACTCCGCGAACTGCTGCGGGGTGTTCACTTCGGCCTGCCGGGCGAGGTCGTAATCGACAGCGAGCTTGCCCATGATGTGGTTGACGGTGAGGTCGACTGCGCCGAGCCCGTACTTGTCGCCGAAGCGCTCGTTGAGCTTGCCGATGATCTCCTCGAGGGCGCTGCGGTGCTTCTCGTGAATCGCACCGGAACCGATCGCGGTGATCGGGTCGAGCCCCGGACCCGGTGCCAGGTTGAGCTTCATGGCTTCACCGGGCGCGATGCTGTACTCGGTGAGTTGTACCTTCGAGATGTCGACCGGCTCTTCATAGGTCGCCGTCGACAGTTGCGGCAGGATGCGCCGCAGGAAGTAGTGCCGCCGAGGCAGGTCGGTGTCCTCGAGGTTCCGCGCCTGCGAGATGAAGTCGTAGAACTTCACGTACTGGCCAGCGTCGCTCTTGAACAGCTTGAGCTCGTCCTGCTCAGCGGCGTCCCCGTCGGTGACCGCGTTGAACCACCGCTTCGCGAACCGATCCACCGCAGGGGCGGTCGCAGCACTGACTGCGCTGTTCGCGTTTACCCCACCCGCGAGGGCCGCATCAAACGCCTGCTCGACCTCCGCCATCGTATAGATGCCGGCACTGTCGAGCTTCGTGACCAGGTCGTAGATGAGGTTCGGGTCGGTCGTCGCCGTCAGCGTCGCCTTGCGGTAGTAGTCCTTGAACGCATCCAAGATCTCGAGGGGCTCGTTCACGAAGTCCAGCACGAACGTCTTGTCCTTGCCCGGGTACGTGCGATTGAGCCGCGACAGAGTCTGCACGGCCTGCACCCCGCCGAGCTTGCGATCCACGTACATCGCCACGAGTCGCGGTTGATCGAATCCGGTCTGGAACTTCTCCGCGACGATCATCACGTTGTATGTCGACGGCTTGAACGCCACGGCCAGATCCGACGTCCAGAGGCCCGGGTTCTGGGTCTTCTCCGTCAGGCCCTCGCCGACATCCTCAGGGTCTTCGACTGTGCCGGAGAATGCGACGAGCGCCTTCACTCCCTGGATGCGTGAGTCGGAGAGGTACGTGTCCAGGTACTTCTTCCAGCGCACAGCCTCCTTGCGGGAGCCGGTGACCACCATCGCTTTCGCCTTGCCGTCCAGCAGCGGCTGTGCGAAGGCGCGGAAGTGATCGACGACGATCTTCGCCTTCTGGCTGATGTTGGTGGGATGCAGTCGAACATATTGAACGAGCGCCTTGACCGCGGTCGACTCGTCAACCTCCCCGGGACCATCGTAGTCGGCACCCGGATGCTGTAGCTGCCACGCAATCTTGTAGGGCGTGTAATTCTGCAAAACGTCCAGAATGAAGCCCTCTTCGATCGCCTGCTGCATCGAGTACAGGTCGAACGGCTCCGGCGTGTCCGCACCTTCAGCGGTCCGACCGAACAGCTCCAGCGTCTTCGCCTTCGGTGTTGCCGTGAACGCGAAGTAGGAGATGTTCGAGGCGTTCGCCGTGACCTCCATTGCCCACTGCAGGTATGCCTCCGAGTCGATCGGAGCGCCCTCCGCCACCGCCGCCTGTTCTTGGGGCGAGAGCACTTTCGTGAGCGCGCCCGCCGTCGAGCCGGTCTGAGATGAGTGCGCCTCGTCCGCAATGACCGCGAAGCGGCGGCCCTGAAGCTCTGGCTTGGACTGAATCGTCGTGATCAGCGCTTCGAACGTCTGGATCGTCACGATGACGATCTGCTTGCCGCCAGAGAGCGCGGACGCGAGTTCGGTCGACTTCGACTCGCCACTCTCGCGTGTGATCGACTGCACCACGCCCGCGTGCTTCTCGAACTGGCCAATCGCGTCCTGTAGCTGCTTGTCGAGCACCGTACGATCGGTCACGACCACGACTGTGTCGAAGATCTTCTCGTTCTGCTCGTCGTGCAGTTGTGACAGACGGTGGGCGAGCCACGCGATCGAGTTGGTCTTCCCCGACCCGGCGGAGTGCTGCACAAGATAGCGGTTACCCGCACCCTCCGCACGTGAGGCTTCGACGAGCCTGTTGACTGCTCGCCACTGGTGGTAGCGCGGGAACAAGATCTTCTCGGTACGCGTCTTCTTGCCCGTGTCTGGATCAACGTCGACTTCGACCTGCAGGTGGACGAAAGACCCGAGCACCTGCAGCCATGCATCCCGCTGCAACAACTCTTCCCAGAAGTACGAGGATGCTGAACCTGCGGGGTTAGGAGGATTGCCCGCTCCCTCGTCGTGACCCTTGTTGAACGGAAGGAAGCGAGTGCCGGCGCCTGCGAGCTTCGTCGTCATGCGCACCTCGTTGTTCGACACGACAAAGTGGACGAGCGACCGCCTCGCGAACGCGAACAGAGGCTCCCCCGCCGGGTTGCGATCGAAGCGGTACTGATCGACGGCGTTGCCAATCGACTGCGTGAAGTCAGTCTTCAGCTCAACGGTGGCAACTGGGATGCCGTTGACGAACAACACCAGGTCGAGCGCCTTGTTCGGATGCTTCGCCGAGTAGTGCACTTGCCGCACCACACGTACCCGCATCTTCGCGTAGTCGACGAGGGTCTCGGGGTTGTTCGTAGTCGCTGGCCGGAACTGCGCCATCCGGAACTTCACCGCGCCGCCGTGCAACGGCACGATCGAGAACCCCTCATGAAGGATGCGGATCGTCCCGCCGTTCTTCATTGGGTCGTTGTCGAGAGATCTCGCGAGGCGAGTGAGAATGCTATGGGATGCCGCGTCGCGCTGCGCCTCTAAGTCGTCCGGGCGCACGACCTTTGCGAACTCGATCGGTTGCGACTCCGCGAGCCAGCCAAGAACATCGTCCGGGAACAGCGCGAGCTCGCGGTCATAGCCAGCATCGCTTGCCGAATAGAACCAGCCGCTTCCAGATAGGTACTTAGCTATCTCGTTCTCAAGCACCGACTCCAGGTGTGCACCCGCCACGCTGCTCACGACACCACCCCCACATCGATCTTTCCGGTGACCGCAGCCGAGATCAACGCGACCCGGCGCTCGCGCGCCAACTCAATTGCCTTGCGCGCTGTCGCAACAGCACCATCGACAACCTCAGTGACGGAGTCGAGACGCTCAACGATTCGCTTCTGCTCCTCGAGCGGAGGAACGGCGATTGGCATCTCCCTTACGCCAGGAAGGCTCAGTTGAATCTTGGTGCCACCGTATGCGGCCTTCTCGAAGTGTGTCTTACCTGCCGAGGATGAAACGGCGTAGGCACCGAACCGCGGATTCAGCCGCTCGCGATCAAGTCGCACCAATGCGACGTGCTGACTCACGTATGCCCCGGCATCACTTGCTCCGATCACGGCCACGGATCCAAGATCCGCGGTAATAGAGATCAGTAGGTCTCCCTCCCGCGCCTGTGCCCGCACTCCTTCCTCGCCCTCAGGGAGGTCCACTCGCTGGCGCTCAACTGCGCGAAGTTCGAGCCGATCCCGTTGAAGGTCGCCGATTCGCAGGAAGATCTCCGAACCTTGATCAGAGTAGAACTGCCCCCATCCTCTGGATCCGCTGGTAATGAAGCGCACCCATCGCCGCAATGGCGAAAGCGACCATCCGGCGGGCACCCCGCCGCGCCATCCTTCGGTGCCTGCGTGAGCCCCGCTGCCCCATGCGACTGCCCGATCAATCGCCGCGGTGCGGCGCTCGGCGAGGAGGGCGATGAGTTCCTCGTTCTTCGCGATGAACGCGTCGATCTGCGTCGTCTCCCGATCCAGATAGTCTGCAATCGCTCGCTGTTCGCTCAGTTTCGGAACCCACACCTTGATGTTGCGGACCGCACCCCAATCGGCTCTCGGCATCTTTGCCCCATGCACGGAAGCCATGACTGGCTCAAGGAACGGCTGCGAAAGGACTAGGTAGGCAAGGTATCGACTCGTCATCAAACGCTGGTTAGGACGATAGACGTGGAAGTCCCCCACGGCATCGCCATCGGTGTCCGCGAGCCAGGCCTTCCGCAGATTCGGTCGCAGCTTGCCGAACAACACATCGCCTCGACGGAAGCTGACACCGTCGCCGTCGTACTGCACGTCCGGATCGAGGCTGAGCCGCCCTGTCCCCTTCTCGATGGCTTCAAGCCCGATTCGGAATTGCCTCCGTGTCGTTGATCTCGCGGTCACGAGCCCGACCGTGCGGCCGAATGCCACCATGCTCATCTCTCAACCTCGACGAGCATCGCGCGTAGCTGGTCCATGACGGTCTCGAGGTCGCGGTCGATCTCTTCGAGGGCACGGGGCGGCGCGTACTGGTAGAAGTGGCGGGTGAACGGGATCTCCGCGCCTTCCTTGGTCTTGGAGTGGTCGACCCACGCGTCCGGTACGTACGGCAGCACTTCGCGGTGGACGTAGTCGTCAATGCCCTTATCCCACGGCACGTTCTCGGTATCGCGGAGCGACGCGTCCGGTTCGAGCTTCCCCTTCGAATCAGTACAGGTGTCGGCGGTGTCGTCCTGCTCGCCGAGCTCGGTGGTCACGGTCTTCAGCAGTGGCACCGGAATGGTGAGACCCTCGGCCTTCGCGGCAACCTTCAGCGCCTTGTGGAACTCGTCCCGGTTCTTCCAAACGGTGTCGGCGTCGAGTCGGTCGAGCGCGGCACGCAAGGCTGCAGTATCCGCCTCGCTCAGCTTCTGCACGGCCTTCGCCGCGAACACGGCGTCGATACGCTCCGGGGTCGCCCGCCAGTTCAGCTTCAGCGGACGCTCGACGGTGATGGTGCGATAGAGGAAGTCCTCGTTGCGGAAGATCTTTGAGTGCTCGGCATCTTCAAATCCGGCGTACAAGCCGACGATCGTTTCGATGTTCTTTGGCGACAGCTCGTTGCGCTTCGATCCGAGCCCCTTACGCAGCTTGGTGAACATTTCCCGCCCGTCGATGAGCTGCACGTGCCCCTTGCGCTCGTCGGTCTTGCGGTTGCTGAGCACCCAGATGTACGTGGAGATGCCGGTGTTGTAGAACATGTCCTTGGGCAGGCCGATGATCGCCTCGATGAGGTCGTTGTCGAGCAGCCACTTGCGGATGTTCGACTCGCCACCGCCCGCGCCTCCCGAGAACAGCGGCGATCCGTTGAGGACGATCGCGACGCGCGATCCGCCGTCCTCCTTCTTGCGCATCTTCGACACCAGGTGCAGGAGGAAGAGCATCGCGCCGTCGCTCACCGCCGGCGTCCCGGGACCGAAGCGCCCGTTGAAGCCGAGCCTGGCGTGCTCCTCGTCGACGTACGCGCGCTGGTCCTTCCAGTCGACGCCGAACGGTGGGTTGGAAAGCCCGTAGTCGAACTTCTTGTCGTCGAAGGCGTCCTCGGTGAGGGTGTCGCCCAGAGCAATGTTGTCGACATCCTGACCCTTGATGACCATGTCGGCCTTGCAGATCGCGTAGGAGGCGTCGTTGTAGTCCTGCCCATAGAGGCTCAGCTGGATGCCAGGGTTCATCCGGCGCAGGTACTCGTCGGCGACGGAAAGCATGCCGCCGGTGCCGGCGGTCGGGTCGTAGATGGAACGGACGACACCCGGTTTCGAGAGCGCGTCATCGTCGAGCGCGAAGATCAGCTGCACCATCAGCGCAATCACCTCGCGCGGCGTGTAATGGTCACCGGCGGTCTCGTTCGACCGCTCGTTCGCCCACCGGATCAACTCCTCGAAGATGAGGCCCATGTCGATGTTGCTGACGACATTCGGGTGGAAGTCGGCCTGCGCGAACTTCTCGGTCACGGAGTAGAGCTTGTTCTTCTCAGCAAGCTTGTTGAGCGTCTTGTCAAACTCGAAGCGCTCGAAGATATCGCGCACGTTCTCCGAGAAACCGGCGAGGTAAGCCGACAGGTTCGCGCGCAGGTCCTGCGGGTCGGCGACAAGCTTGGCGAAGTCGAACGGGCTGATGTTGTAGAACTGGTGTCCCGCGGCCTCTGTTAGTCGGAGGTGCCGCAGCATGTCGGGCATCGACTCCGTTGCCTTCGCGACGTTCAGCACCATCGGCTTGGTCCCCGCGAGCACGGCATCCAGACGTCGGAGAACCGTGAATGGAAGGACAACCGATCCGTACTCCGCGGGCTTGAACGGGCCACGAAGCGACTCCGCGATGTTCCAGATGAAGGTGACGTGATTGACCAACGGCGGGGACTCCTGACAGCTCTACGAGGCGGGTCCGCCTCGCATATCTATCCTGGCCCACGGCGTGCCATTCACATCGTGGCAAATGAGTGTCACGGCGCACCCCTGCCCGACCGTGAGAGCACTCTGGCTCAAATAGTGGCTCTGAGCCGCCTCCATGGCAATCCCGGATTCCGGCACGCCCGGCGGCTCGCCTCAGTTGAAGTCGCCGCCGCCACCGCCGCCGAAGTCGCCGGGGGCCATGTCAGCGAAGCGGGAGTAGTGACCCTGGAACGCGACGGTGATGGTGGCAGTGGGGCCGTTACGGTGCTTGGCGACGATGAGGTCGGCCTCGCCGGGGCGCACGTCCTTGTCGTACGCGGCCTCGCGGTGCAGCAGGATCACCATGTCGGCGTCCTGCTCGATGGAGCCGGACTCACGCAGGTCGCTGATCGCGGGCTTCTTGTCGGAGCGCTGCTCGGCACCACGGTTCAACTGCGAGAGCGCGATCACCGGTACCTGGAGCTCCTTGGCGAGCAGCTTCAGCGCACGCGAGAACTCCGAGACCTCCTGCTGACGCGACTCGACCCGCTTGCCGCTCGTCATCAGCTGCAGGTAGTCGATGACCACCAGTCGCAGGCCCGCACGCTGCTTGAGCCGACGGCACTTGGCCCGGATCTCGACCAGCGTCATGTTGGGGCTGTCGTCGATGTACAGCGGCGCGTCGTTGATGCGCCCGCGGGTAGCGGCGACCGTCGTCCAGTCGCGCGGGTCGAGCGTGCCCTTGCGCATGTTCTGCAGCGGGATCGCGCCTTCAGCACTGAGCAGGCGCATCGCGATCTCGCTGCGCCCCATCTCGAGGGAGAAGAAGATCGACGGCTCGTTGTGACCGATGGATGCCGCGCGCGCGAAGTCGAGGGCGAGCGTGGACTTACCCATGGCAGGACGTGCGGCGATGACGATCATCTGACCGCCGTGCAGTCCGTTGGTCAGCTCATCGAGTTCGCGGAAGCCGGTCGGGATGCCGGTCATGGTCCCGTCACGGCCATTGGCCGCCTCGATCTCCTCGACCGCCGCGTCGACGGCGATCGTGAGAGGCACGTAGTCCTCGGCGGTCTCGGACCCGGTGACCGAGTAGATCTCGGCCTGGGCGTTGTTGACGATGTCCGTCGCATCGCCTTCACCCGCGTAGCCGAGCTGCACGATGCGCGTGCCGGCATCCACCAGACGACGCAGGATCGCACGCTCCGAGACGATGCCCGCGTAATAGCCTGCGTTCGCCGCGGTGGGCACGATCGAGGTGAGGGTGTGCAGGTAGTCGGCACCTCCGGCCCTGCCGAGCTCGCCCGTCTTGATCAGCTCATCGGTGACGGCCACGACATCCGTCGGTTCGCCGTGCGAGTACAGCGAGAGGATGGCCTCGAAGATCAGCTCGTGCTTGGGGACGTAGAAGTCGGCGCCTTTGAGCGTCTCGATGACATCGGCGACGGCGTCCTTCGAGAGCATCATGCCGCCCAGCGCGCTCTGCTCGGCGAGCAGGTCGTGCGGAGGCGTCCGCTCAGGCGGGCGCGACCCACCCAGACGCTCGTCAGAGATATCCGCGATCGACACTCGTGCTCCTCCCCCGCCGGTGGCGACTGATGGCACCTTCTCGGCAAACACGACCGGAGTGGATCCGGCCCGCTCGCACAGCGAACCACGAGTCACCGACATCCGGTCTCCACCAAGTTAGGAGCCGCTCCATCCCCATGCAAGACACCCTGTGGATAACTTTGTGGAGAGTGTGCGGACAACTCGGGAGTGTCTGTGCAGAACCCCTGTGGAGAACTCGGTGGAGAGAAGCATCTTTAGAGTCGAATAATACAGCTGACCTGGGATATCTTGATTCACATCCTTGTGGATGAGATTCGACTTCAATGCCAGATTTAAGGTTGACGGCTGGTTACGGGGATGTGCAGAACCTGGGGAAAGTCAAGTCTTGATCTTCCCGCGCGCGGCGGGTTTGTAGAGGATCTCCTCCCGTGTGGACATCCGCCCCCGCACGGGGTATCGTCACAGCGATCGTGTTGCGCGAAATATCGGCGCGGCTCGTTCCGGGGAAGGAATCACGTGCGGTCAGCGTTCGCCGACTACCGCAGCGCCCGAGTATGGCTGCTGTGCGGTTTCGGCGCGCTCTTGTGGGCCGCTCTGACCGTGCTTCTCGGCGGTTCCGTGGCCCACGCAGCCTCTGGTTCGCCGCATCCGCCGCAGTCCGCATCGTCCTCGGCCGCCCAGCATCCGCTGCACGGCGCATCCGGTTCGCACGTGATGGATGCGCCCGCGCAGGTGCCGCTCCCCGCAGGGGCCGCGGACATCGTGCAGCAGGTCCGCGAGCAGGTCGCGGACATCGTGCAGCAGTCGCCCCAGAGCGAGCCCGCAGCTGCGCAGGTGCACCAGCCGGCGGCGTCCGCGCAGAAGCCGGCTCAGGCCGCCGCCCAGGCTCAGAAGCCCACCCAGGCTCAGCCGTCGCAGCTGCGCGAGCAGACTGTGCAGGCTCCCGTGCGCGATCAGGCGCCGGCCCGGCTCCAGAAGGCCACTGCGGCGCTCCCGGCGTCCCTGCAGCGGCTGACAGCCGCCGTTGAGACCTCGGACACCACGGTGGCCTTCTCCACCGCGTCCGTGCAGACTCTGTCGTTCGCGCAGATGTCGGCGTTCACCTCGCCCTCGGACTTCTCGGGTGAGTCTGCGGACTTCGCGATGGAGTCTGGGGACTTCTCGATGGAGTCCTACCGGGTCGCGGTGCAGCAGGCTTCCGATGACTTCGCGGATGCTGCGGAGCTCTTCGCGTCCACGGCGGTCAGCACCCACCAGCACGGCAATCAGGCGCTGGCTCACGCGGTGAAGACGGTCCGCGCGGCTCTGAGGGGCCAGTTCGACCAGGCCCGGGGAGACCGTGGACCTCGTGGTGACCGTGCGCCCATTGCGGCTTTGAACCCGAAGGCCGCGAAGGCGCACATCATCGTGGCGCCGCGGGTCACCCACGCCGCCACTTCGTCGAACACGGTTGCGACTCCGGTCGCAGTTTCTGCCGCTCCCGCGCCGCAGACGCCCCACGGACCGCCTGCGCACCTGGACGTCGCTCCTCGGCATCCGCTCTCCGCCCCGCCGGAGGCATCGTCCGCCGGATCCGGCGGAGGGATGTCTGCAGGCACCCTTCCCGCAGACGCCGGTATCGACGACACGCTGGGGATGGTCACTCGCGCGATGCGCGCCGGGCACGAGCTTCCGCCGGCCGGACCCGTCGGTTCCACCGACGTCTCCCCTGACTGATCAGGACCACTGCGCTTTCTCGACGGCAGCACTCTGTCTTTCAGAGGCTCTGAGCCGTCGCATCCGACGCGGCTTCGAACGCGTCCGCACGTGATCCATCGATCTGGTCAGGAGACCCGACAATGCGCAGCGTCCTCAGCGACGACAGCCGGTTCCGCACGGCATGACGACTTCCGTCGGCATCTGCATCGCCTTCGGGGGAAGGCGATCGGCCGACGGATCGGATGCCACGTTGCGCCCAGCGGCGAATCCCAGCGCCCCGCGCGGCACGGCATCCTTGAGCGACTTCGAGGGGATCCCCTCCCCCTCGTAGTCGCAAATCGAGCGGTCACCGGCCTTCCAGTGCCGGCCGCTCAGGCGGGTGCCTCACTCCCTCATGGTGAGGCACCCGCCCCTTCTTCTCTCAGCCCCGGCAGGGTGCGTCCCTCGAGAAATCCGGAGCATCGTCGACGTGCTGCGACGGCATGGAGCGCCTCTATCGCCTTCAGCGGTTGCCGCTCGCGCCGGGGCGTGAACGCCCAGGACGGGCCTAATCGACCACCTCGAGGGGACCATCATCGGGCGTCGGGGCTCGAACTTCGCGAAGTACTCGACCGCCGTCTGCTCAGTGAGCGGCCAGTCGTCAGCCCACCTGCCATGCCGGTCACCGGCTCGGCTCAGGATGGTCTCGAGACTCGTCGCGATGTAGACCGTCTCCGGCACGATGCCCTGGTGAGCGAGCAGCGCACGATACCCGTCGCGTTGCCGCCGGACCCAGAACCCGAAGTCGAGCACGACGTCGTTCCCCACCGCGACGTGGTGCAGCAGGCGCACCTTCAATTCTGCGGACACGTCGACCACCACTCGGGGGGAAGGCATCGTCGTGATCCCGCGATCCCAGAACTCCACCTCGAATGACCGGCGAGTCCAGCCCTCGCTCTCCAGGCGCTTCGCGTACGTGGTCTTCCCTGCTCCGCCTGGGCCGCACATCATCACGACGCGGGGCCTCGGTGTCTCGTTCGCTGCCACCGCGCTGACGTTACGCTGCAGCACCGACGTCGAGGCTCACGACGCTCCGCGCGTGGTTCGGGTGGCGCGCGTGGGCTTGATCAACGCAGGGCGCTGCTGCAGCCGACCGCAGAGCTTCGACACGGATGCTGGGGAGCACTGGAGCGCACGACAACGGATCTGCGCGGGCGCGACGGGAAAGGCACCGTCAAGACTCGGGTTCTCCTATGGGATGCCAGATCTCCCGTAGGCAGACTGATGACGGCCGTGGCGCGCTTCCTCCCCCTTGCGCGGCCACGGCCGTCATTCCCTCCGATCAGTCCTGCTGGCGCGGCCTCGCGATCATGAGCGAGCCGAGCATCAGGAACAGCAGAGCGGCCAGTCCGAGGATGGACGGCTCGCTCCCCGTGCTCGCGAGGGTGGCAGCGCCGCCCTGCGAGTTCGAACCCGAGCGGGACACGCCGTGCACAACGGCCGCAGCCGCGTGCGTCGCGCCACCCGTCGAGCCCGGCGTACCCGGGTTACCAGGCGTACCCGGCGTACCCGGCGTACCCGGCGTACCCGGCGTACCCGGCGTACCCGGCGTACCCGGCGTACCCGGCGTACCCGGCGTACCCGGCGTACCCGGCGTACCCGGGGTACCCGGGGTGCCCGGCATACCAGGGGTTCCGGGCTCACCCGCGTCGAGGCCGGGGACGAGGACGCCGACAGTGTCGACGACCTCCCCCACAAGACCACCGACGAGAGGCAGCTGACCAGCAGCATCGCCGACACCGTCGACAACACCACCGATCACTCCCAGCCCCGGAAGGCCGGGAGCTTCAGACCCATCGCCCGGGAGCCCCGGGGCGAGGCCGCCGACAGTGTCGACGACCTCCCCCACAAGACCACCGACGAAAGGCAGCTGACCAGCAGCATCGCCGACACCGTCGACAACGCCACCGATCACTCCCAGCCCCGGAAGGCCGGGAACGGTGGGGTCGCCACCGGGAAGACCCGACAGCTCACCCAGACCAGGAATCAGACCGCCGATCGTGTCAACGACACCACCGAGGCCAGGCAGACCCGGGACCGTGGGGTCGCCACCGGGAAGACCC